>Ga0307509_10006575_pt1 | contig 15575 bp, 4 predicted proteins | sample 10_EM_MG_FD_202245 | JGI IMG/M metagenome (GOLD analysis project Ga0307509, IMG submission 202245) | Populus trichocarpa ectomycorrhiza microbial communities from riparian zone in the Pacific Northwest, United States - 10_EM | ecosystem: Host-associated > Plants > Roots > Unclassified | place...
CAAATTAAATTCTATAGGGACTTGATTATATTAAAATGAGCTTAGACATCTTCAAGTTCATATTGCTTTAAATGATGTGTAGATATTCCCACAACATTAAAACCTTTGATATACATATTAAACCCGCTAATTGTTGTTATTATAAAAAAAAACTAAAAAACATAGATGTTTAAAGACCTTTGGGCTAGCAATGACATATTTATTGTATCATTCACGAATAAAATATATCTCTTATTGACCTCCCTTGATCCTTAAATATATTTCTTACTCTAGATTAAGATTACTCTTCACATTATGAGCATGTTTTGAAAGTCTAAGATGATCGATGACAAGTCTTAACTCTTAACTAAATTAGTTAGTACCCAAACCCATTATCAAATTCAAAACATATTTTTGACCAAGAATTTAAAATCATAACATTTTTTTTTATTTTAATCTATTTTTCAGTACTATTTAAGGCTTAAATTATTTTCAATGAATAAGCTAATGACACTAGGATTAAGATTTTATATGACTAAAATATTGTCGGCCGAAAGCTTTCTCTCATGTCTTCCTCTTTCAGACCACTCTCTCCTCTCTCAACTATAAAAAATAAAATGTGATAGAAATGAAATTTCACGATGAAATGTAAACTTTAAAAACTATAAATGCCAAAATGCAAAAAAAATGCCCTCTTGATTAGTATTTTGTAAGAGCATGAACAATTTTTAAATATACACGCCGTGCTCATTTAGTATTTTTTTAATCTATATATATATATATATAACGTGTTTGGCTCCGAGAGTAGCAGTCGGCTAGTAATGATAGTGATATGGCCTCTTCGAGTGATGGGAAAAAAAAGAAGATAAAAGGTTTTTGGACAAATGTGAAATTGAAAGTTCATTTACATTTAAATAATAAAAAAGATATATTAAATGTGTAATTCATATGATAAAAAAAGAGTAATGTTAAACGTCAACCAATTTTTTTAAAAAATATACACAAATTATAAGGTTAGTAAAACCTATGATTAAATTCCACATCAAGATCATAATCGAAGATCTCATAATTTTTTGCAGTTTTATTTTGTTAATTAGCATTTATAGATAAGAATTTATTCAATTTTTTCTACATATGGGATCAATATTTGAAATTATTTGTTTTTTTTTTTCAAATTTGCTCGAGAGAAAAAATGGCATAAAGGAGAGCAAAGATTATGCACTTTGGACGTGTGAGATTGAGATAGGAAAGAGTTGCTAAGACTTGAAGGCTAATCCATCTATATGTCGAAAAGGAATGCTTGACGAAATTGTGGTAGGGAAGTCATTTGCTTCCATTTCTTTTTGTTTAACAATCAATTGACTATAATTTACCACCCACTACTTGTTATTTATTTTTTTTTTAGAATAAATTTACATCAAAATGATGTTTTTTTATTTTTTTAAAAATTATTTTTGAGATCAGCGCATCAAAACATAAAAAAATTTAATTTTTTACAAAAAAAAATTAATTTTTTTAAGAATAACCGCGTTCCCAAACATTCTCTACAAGTAAGAAAATCTCCATTTTTACTAATGTTTGGTGTATTTTCAGGAAGAGGAAAAAATTTAAATGAAGCTAATATTTAAATCTGAAAAAGGGTTAAATGTTAACCTTAGAAAGGAGGAGTAAAACAGTTTTCAAGTAAGAAAACTTTGCCTTTTCCTTTTTTTTTTTTTTTTGAAAGTTGGAACCGTAAATATATATTATTTAATATGTCTAATGATCTTATTTAATTTAAAACATGATATGATTCAATTAAAACCTATTGTTTTATATAATTCCTTAATCTCATACCAAACATTCTAAATATTTCACCTTTAAAATACTTTTTATAGCTTTAATACTTTATAATTCTCAAATCTTTATGCACTTAAATCACCGCTTACAAAAATATAAAATAAAAATCCATATCCAAATCAATCTTAATAAAATCAACATAATTCAGACAAAGGGCATTTTTGGCGATAACAAAAGGGTGATGGTTATAAGCCTACAAGTGACATCAACATACATCAAGAAAGGTAAAATATCTTTTGTACATCAATACAAACACGCCTCTCGTAATATCCTATCAATAACACTCAGCAAATTTATCACGATTTTTTTCCTCGTAGTATTTAGATAGAATTATATAAATTATATTTTAAAATTTTTATTTTTGAATCTTATTATTTTTATTTTATTTAATAAAAATTAAATGTAAGGTATTATAAATCTATACAAATTTCAAGTTTAAAAAACTTTCACCCAAAAAGATGTGTCAGAAAATTATATAAATTTAAATTATATTTTGGGATTTTTTTAATAATTTAAATTTTTAAGTTGATACGTAGCAATATTTATTTGTACATCCAAGATTCATGTTATATTAAGGGTATTTGAAACAATAATAAAGAAAGTTTTTTAAAATATTTCTCGTTTAAAAATATATTAAAATAATTTTTTAAATTTTACTTTTTTTCAATATCAAACATATCAAAATAAATAAATAAAACACCAAATTAATTTAAGAATTTTTTTTTTAAAATGTCATAAAATTTGGGTTGCATCGCCACCTCGTATCTGTAAACGAAATATAAAATAGACATAATGAAGCAGCATAGAGTAAGTGGTAGTCGTTAGCATGAGTGATAGATGTTTATACTGTAATTCAAATATTTATTAAAAGAATTCAATAATGGATTATAGATAATCCAGGTAATATCTAACTGTATAAAGAAGGAGGGAGGGAGGCGGAGGCAGGTGGCTAAAGGGTCATCAACCATGGAAAATTCCCGAGCCCAGAAATGTGATTAGACCAACCCACCCCACCAATAAGCAGTCACCAATGCGCAAAGTAACAAAAAAGGAGGGTAAAGTTGGCAATTCAAATATCCACTTTAAAAAGCCCAATTTTACAAATGCCCACACCTTTAAAAAGAGCTGAGAGAAAAAAGTGGAGACTCTCTTGGAAAAACGCCCATCAAAGCTTCTTCAACAGTATAAATTCAGATCATAAATCAGAGGCAACTCACTTGTTTCTTCTTCTTCTTGATAAAGTCAGGCGGTGCCGATTGATTTGGTCAGCTTTTCGATTGATTGATTGATTGTAACGATGTCGTGTTCTTCGTCGTCGGCATCGGAGGAAGATGAAGAGGGGATCGATTCCTACCGCAAAGGAGGTTATCATGCGGTGAGAGTAGGGGATCAGTTCTCCGGTGGCCGTTATATTGCACAGAGAAAGCTGGGGTGGGGCCAGTTTTCTACTGTTTGGCTCGCTTACGATACTCGATCCTCTGTATGTTTTGGATCTGTTTCTGTTTTATTTTTCGTTAAATTTAAATCTTATTTCATATTTAATGAGAGATGTTCAATTATTGATCATTGGATTTTACTGGATCATCATCAGTTAAATTAATTAGAGTTGTTGCACCTTTTATTTAAATGAAGAAATGTTCAAGTAACGAATTTGCATTTTTTTTAAAAAGAAAAAGTTATTATTCTTTGGATCATCATTGAGGAAATGCTTGTTTTTCTATATTTAATTGTTTTTTTCCTATTTATGTTTATATTTCGGATGTGTTTTGCTTGATGAGATCAATGGGACTGCTATTTGTCCGTTTAGTGGCAGTTTTTTTTTTTTTTTAAATATCCGTTAAACTGTGTTAAAGTTCATTATCTGTGAAAAAAAATAATACAATAAAAGTTAATAAATTTTTAAGAAGTGAGTTTAAACGGCGATCATGGAAGACTCAATCCGTTAACTGGTTGAAGTTTTGGTGGTTGTTGCTGTTTTATATTTATCAAAAAAGAAAAAAAAAGTACCGGTTGTTTCAATAAGCCATGTACATATATAATCATGAGTGTCTATTGTAGTTGGAATCATTGCCTGTCATGAAAAGACTTGAGCGTTTTCTCTTCTTTTACGATTGTCCTAGCTTGATTTGAGATTCTGTTTTTGTTTTTATTCTGTTTAACCTTATTGTAATTTTGTTTCTGTTTCTAGAAATACGTTGCTCTTAAGATCCAGAAAAGTGCAGCACAATTTGCTCAAGCTGCGCTTCATGAGATTGAACTCCTTTCAGCCATAGCTAACAGTGACCCTTCAAATTCCAAGTGTGTTGTGCAACTGATTGACCACTTCAAGCATGCAGGGCCAAATGGGCAGCATCAGTGCATGGTCCTTGAATTTCTTGGTGACAGTTTATTGAGGTTAATCAGGCATAATCGTTACAAAGGACTTGAATTGGATAAAGTTAGAGAGATCTGTAAATGCATTGTGACAGGTTTGGATTACTTGCATAGAGAACTTGGTATAATCCACTCTGACCTAAAACCCGAAAATATTCTTCTCTTTTCCACCATTGATCCTGCCAAAGATCCAATTAGGTCTGGGCTCACACCAATCCTGGAAAGGCCTGAGGGAAACCATAATGGTACTTCCACTATGACTCTCATCGAGAAGAAGTTGAAAAGGAGGGCAAAGAGGGCAGTTGCTAAGATATCAGGAAGAAGAGTTTCAATGGGAGGAGCCGTGCAAAAGCCTGAGCGATCTCTGGATGGGATTGATGTGAGGTGCAAGGTTGTTGATTTTGGAAATGCGTGTTGGGCTGATAAGCAGTTTGCAGAAGAAATTCAAACCAGACAGTATAGAGCTCCTGAAGTCATTTTGCGATCTGGGTATTCCTTCTCTGTTGATATGTGGTCTTTTGCTTGCACGGCGTTTGAGCTTGCTACTGGGGACATGTTGTTCGCTCCCAAGGATGGACAAGACTACAGTGAAGATGAGGTAGGCTAGTTTTTTCTGGATTTTATAGTTGTCAGAAATTGAAATTATCAGGGTAAGGCATACTGGATTTTAAAGTTTTAGTGAGATTTGTGCATGGCATGTTATCTTGTAAGACAGGATAGCAAATACTAATATAGTCAAATTTTAGGGAAAATGGTATAAAACTGAATGCAATCCGGCTTCTGTGTTGAGGTTATCAATGTATACTAGTGATAATGTGACTTGTATTTTTGCTCTCGTATGCTGTCCATTTCTTAATCTCTTGAGACAGACCCTGCCTTTCATTTCCTTTTTACTAGTCTGCATGGGGTAAAACACAACACAAAGATGTAGGACGTGGCTGGGAAGATAGCATGCACCAAGACTATAACATTTTTGTTATTGTCTGAGACCAAATGAATGAGTAACACGTGTCCAGATTGTACTTCTGTTTTCCCTCGAGAGAGATGTTTTCTTGATAAACCTGCCTGCTGCATATTTGCATTGATGCATCATACCAGACTGATTTTGAATGTCTTTTCTTGATTGCCAATCGCCTACAATCACATTTGGTTCTATGAATAAAAACGTGCAGTAATTTTCTTATTCATGCAACTCACAATGCAAATGTTTAAGCCATCACGGGGTTCAGAATGCAAACTGTTTGTTGTATGTATTGGAGTACTGTATCTCTGAACTTGTTTATTTAATCTGCTAATGAAACTGTTCTTTGGGAGGGTTTCAGGATCACCTTGCTCTTATGATGGAACTCCTTGGAAAGATGCCAAGAAAGGTAGGCACATAGTTTCTCAACAGCCTCCTACAGCTTTCTAGTTACCTCATACTCGTTCATTTATCTTTTAATTGCAATATGAGCAGATAGCCATTGGAGGAGCTCTATCCAAGGATTATTTTGACAGGCATGGGGATCTTAAGAGGATTCGGAGGCTGAAGTTTTGGCCACTTGATCGCTTGCTGGTTGAAAAATACAAATTCTCTGAAAATGATGCTCGGGAGTTTGCGGAATTTCTTTGTCCCCTTTTTGATTTTACACCAGAGAAGCGGCCCACTGCCCAGCAGTGCCTGCAACACCCATGGCTCAATCTCAAAAGCTCTACGCAGAACGAGACTAAAAGTGAATCTAAGGTGGCGAAGTTGGGTGTTGGAGTGAGCAATCTGAAGGTGGGTAAGTGATGAAGGGGTCGTAGGTGATCGCACAATTCTCAAGTCCCTCCCTCCACCTGTATGAATATTGATTGTTATTTTGGCTTGTTATATTCAATAAGATTTATTATTTTTTCATTATTGATTAACTACAATGTAAATTAGCTACTATTATTGTGAGGAATTGACATGAACGAGAGAAATTAACCGCAGCAACAAACAAGGGTGGCTCATGTGCTAACCCTAATACCACACACCATGTTTTCTACCTGTAATTGGTTTTGACGTCAATGTTAATCACGAATGGGTTGCGCCTTAAAGAGAATCATTCCCCTTTAAGAATAGTAGTAGTTGTGGTTTGATTGATGCATGGGAGCTTTCATCGAAGGAAAGATTTTGTGTTTGATTCTTTTTTTGAGAAATTAGATCCAAAATTACATAATTCAGCTGCTTTCGTTCTAATTCGAAAGTGTTCATTAACAAAAACTAAATATCTTGCATCATGACTCAAATTTGTAATTATGAATTTTCACTTACACAAAAACAAAAACTGTTGAACTAAGTGTTGGAAGCAAAATTGAATATTTTTTCATTGGTTTTATCATTTAAAATTAAATCATTCAAAATTAAATTGATTGAGATTTACATTTCTTGATTGAACATGAATCCAGAATTTCATGAGTTAAATTTTTTAGAGATTAGACTAAATTTAGAAGGTTCGTTTGGGTTTGCTTGGTTCTCCCTTTAAGCTAATGTTTTTTTTATTTTTTATTTTTTATTTTAGTTTTTCTTTGTTATTTTTTTGCTGTTTTTCTTCTATTAAGTTAGCCCAATATTCATGATCTGGATCATTGGTTTTAAAAATTAATGCAGATTATTTTTTTAAAAATTGATTTATTTCAATTTCATCATTCAAAATTTTTTTCCTTACTTTTATTTCTATAAGATTTTTCCAATTTTATATCCATATTGTCACAGGTTTTTGAATTCACCCGATTTAATAGGGTTTTTTTTTTAATTTTTCTTATATATATAATTTTATCATTTAGTGTTGATCTAAATGGGTTTAAGTTTGGTTCTTTTGACTTTTTTTTTGTTAGTTTATTTGTTGATGTTGTTGTGTGTTTATATAATATTATTTAGATTACCAATTAAACCAATAGCTTAAGACTTTGATTTTTTAGCCTAGCTTTTTTTTACATTAATTTTTTTTTTTGTTTTGCCTAGCACGTTGCATAGTGCAGACAACAAATCTAGTATCTCCTCTCCTATTTAAGGTGATGGTTATTTTTTATTTTTATTTTTATTTTATTTCGAAATCTTATGTAGGGGATAAATTGCCAATGATCATAGGCTGTATATATTAATGCTATACATTGCTACACTTGTTTCTTTTAATATTTTGATGATGGAACGAGGGAGAGAAGAATTTGGGATTCTCTGTTTCTTTTAATAAAATGATGATATCATCAACGTGGCCTTCATTGTGGCGGCATAGCTTTGTTATGATTAATCAGCTATCTTTCACAATCATTGCTACACATTGCTTGATAATATAAATTTGTGCTGTTGAGCAGTAAGAACGACATTATTAGCACTTGATAACTGAGGTTGATATCAATGATTTTTGCCGCCCCAGTTACCATCTGCTTCCTGTCTGCCACCAACTTCATCGCTTTCGGAGACACCATTCTGATTATGACTATTAAGATTTCAGACTGTTGATTTCTTGTAGATAACATTAATTCTGTGAAGCCATGTCGACACAGCTGCAAGCTGCGATCCTGTGCTGTTGTTTCTTGGAGTTTGTTCTTATAGCTACTTTACAAATATGAATCTTCGAAATGCAAGTGTCGTGCTTTACAAGACTTCTTCTTCTCGGGTTCGGTCTGGGGCTTGAGTTGGGATGTGGAAGTCGCCAGCTTCAGCTTCCCCGATGAGAGACGTCCTGGAAGACCAGGAGGATAGGGTTTTCGACGTGAAGGCTGTGGAAGGGTAGAATCAGGTGCCATTTCTGGCTACCGTTAGGATCAAGAAGTTGTATTTCCTTCCACTCTTAGACCATGGAGACGAGGAGCTCAGGAAACCACCTCCTGGGATTAACGCTCTCACATCCTTCTGAAATGTCATGAACAACAATCTTTCTATCGACAGGGTTTAAGGTGGATTCTGAGACATGATAGGAACTAACCTGAGAAGAAATTATCCTTCTGAAGGTAGGAGACTTGTTAGGTTTGCCCTCGGAAGATTTCGTATTGAAAAACTGATGTCTATGAACAGATTCACAATTGGCAAAAGGTTCAAACTCGAGTATCTTTTGTTTTTTCAGAATACATTCAACTTCCTATCGGTTAACTCTATCAAAACCTAATTTGATTAAAAAAATAAAATAAAACCAGATTATTTTGATTTATGTAAGTTAGTCCTTTTAACCTGTAATATGTAGGTTTAATAACTTTGGAGACAACAATAAAGAGAAAAGAAGAAGTATACCCGCCCTCCTCGTCTTTAATAGTAATTACTAGATAGTGACCGGTGCATGAAAAGGTTTAATTTTTTTTAATTTTAAAAAAATATTAAAATGATATAAATATTTTTTTAAAAAAAATACAAGACTAGTTGTTGATTTAATTAGATTTAATAAGTTTGATTAATTTAATAGCATGAAAAAATACAATGATAATAAATAAAGTGAAAAAATAAAAAAAATAAAAAAACTTGACTCAAGCCCGTCCAGGTTGGCACACTAAATATGTGACTTCATCGTAACATCAAGGTAACCCCGTCGAAAAAAATCATTAAGTTCAACTATCAAACAACCCAATGCCAAATGCTAAAATTAAAAAAAAATTAAAAGCAATGAAAGAAAAATCCGAGTCAAAATAAGTTAACTCGTTAACCCTGCGATCATGGGTAAAAGAATGGGAAAACTCCCTAGAAAGTAAATTAAAAAATAAAAACATGAAAATCAATTCTCAATCAATCAAATGTTGAAAGATGAAATTGAAATAAAAAATCGGTTTTTTTAAAAATCAAATATTAAAAAATCTTATCTGACAATAAAAAAAACTAAATGAGAACACGATAACTATATCATATTTATATTTAATCAATTAATTTATCTTCAAATAAAAAGAAAGTTATCTCAAATTAATACAATTGTTATTTATTTATTTGCTCTTAGGAATGTGGCACTTGTACATGCGCTTGTATTCACTATACATTGAAGGTGTGTGCAATTTAGTCTATTTTACACAAACAAAATCCGAGTCAATCACATCAATAAAAATAGAGCTAAATTCCCATTTCTAATTATTTCAAAATAAAAAAGTCCAAAATTACAAAAATCCTCTGTCATTAAATCAAATAAAAGTTCACCAATAATGCTATCAAATTTACTTGTAAAGCTTCTAAGCACTAGGTATCAAGAAGTCAAGATCCAACCATGGCCAATTTGTGGTTAAGTTTTTTAAAGGGTCAAATCCTTTCATCATGAAATTCCCTTTTTAATTCTAAAATTCAATCATCATTACCAAATCCCTAATCAATGACTTGTTCTGGTCAGATTTGTAGTCCGATTTAAGAACATGGCAGCCAAGTCCAGGTTAGAAAATATATGGGCATTAGCTAATAAATTACAATATCAAGTGAATGATTTCAGTTACACTTTGGCACCCATTACATATCTAATTTATAAGATCAAAAAGACCCTGAGGTTAAATCTATGCTCTTGTTTTTCAAGACCTGAACATCCGCTGGTAGTACTTGCAAGATAAAAAAGGAGCTGCTATGTGTAGTAATTGATTGGTTCAATAAATTTAGTTAATTTAATAATATAATTAAAAAAAATTAATAATAATAAATTAAAAAATAGTAATCATTAACTATAAAAAATAAGTTGACAATATCATACTTAGAAAAAAAAACTTATTAGAGATTTACTGTCATTCCACTATAAATACCGTCCCACTATAAAAAGAAGCTCACCGAGACAATTCTAATGCCATTGTAAAAGGTTGCACGATAACATTAAAAAAGATTGCACGCACCATCAGAGCATTGATCCAGAAAGTAAACCAAGCAAAATATCAAGAAACAACCCTATCTTGTTTATATTTAATCAATTAATTTAATATAATTCAAAAACAAAATTTAAGTGTACTAAACTATCTCTTTACTATTAAATAAAAAGTTACAAATATCTAATAAACATCACTCTTCCTTTGAATAATATAAAACCATAAAAATCTTGAAAAATCATTAATAAAAACCACAAAATATACTTCTCTATTAAAATAATAAACAAGAACTGGTCCACAAACATCAAAATGTACCAAGTCTAATGGTTATGTTGTAATGAAACTTGTACTAGATAAGGTAGACCTGCTTATCTTCCCTAAAGCAACAAGAACTACATAGTTGTTTATGTATATTAATTTACTGCACCAATATAAGGTAAATGAAACTTTCTAATGACAAATAAAAGTGAAAAATAATTTAAGTGTTCCAATCTTGAATGTCTTTCATGTCAATCTTCCATAATTTCCTGTTCTGCAACAAAAGCTCTTGGTCCTCGATGTGAATTCTGCATTCCAATCCTAAGGAGCCTCTACAATCCATCTTCAGTAGGTCCTTGGAGCGAGGTTGTTTGAGTTTTCTGGTCCTTCATAGAGAAATGATTAGAGTGCAATTCAAAGAAACAATAGTTATCATTTATAAATTTATTAACAGAAATAAAGTTTTGTTGAATCTTAGAAACATGCAAAATGTGTTAGATTTTGAAGGGATTTGAATTGGCACCTAGTAAAGTGGATTGGCCTACATGTTTGATGGAGATACCATTACCATTACCATCACCAACAATGACAGTACTAGAACCTTTGTAATTGTCAGAGATATACAAACTGGTAAAATCTATAGTCATATTATGACTAGCAGTAGTGTCAGGAAACCAATTTGAGCCACCAGCAAAAATGGTAGAGGTAGTTACGTTTGCAATAGGTGAATTGACATTTCTTTCATATCTTCTTTTGCAAAACTTGGATGAATGATTCCTCCACCCACAGATTTGACAATGCCCCATGTTGAACTTCTTAGAATTTCTGAAAGCATGACCTTACTAGTTATTGGTGGTAGTGGATTGAGCAACATTAACAACAGAAGCAGGTGAATGAATATAACTTTTTAGCAAAATTTCATAAGGAATTAACTGACTTGATAATTCATGAAATGTAACATGATCCTTGCGGATAAAAATGGATGCAATAATAGGATGGTACTCGTGGTAAGAGTCTAAAAATATTGGCATTGAATTCTGCATTGAACATTTGTAATACTGTAGAGACAAGAGTACTAGCAATTACTTTGCTTCCTTTAAAAATTGAGTCATAGTTTTGTCAACCAAGGTTAACTCCTTCAATGATAAAAGAAGTTGAAGTTGTTTGTTGCTAAAGATAGAACCAAAAGCTTGTTATAGTGATTGCCAAGCATCATAAGCTGTTGTCATTCCAAGAACATATGGAAAAACTTCTTCTGTCAGAAGAAAAATATCCAACTTAGCAACATCTAATCCCTTTAAAACCAGGTTTGAAACGCTAGATTAGGTTCTACTTGATTGGTTTCAGCATTAAAAACTTGTGGAGAAGGAGTTGGCTTAGTGCCTTCAGCATGAAAATTAAAATTGTAGTAGTTCAAGATTGGTATGGGTTGGGTACTCCAAATGATTTGATGGAGAAAGATTGATTAGAGTCAGGCATGGTGGGGGATAAGGTAGAATAAGAAAGAAGAGAAGGTTGGGAAATCATAGGAACAGAAGGAGATGAGACTGCCGTGTGTATTTGCTCCAATACCATGGTTGAATAGAAAATTCTGGAGAGTAGAACTCATCGTTTTTATTAATTGAACGTGTTGTATATAAATACAAATTACAAAGTAAGCTTTTGAACTATTAGATAAAATAATATTGATTTATTATTATATGAGACAACCTAATCCTTTTGAATTTAAACTAACTGTATATCTAAATATCTCTAACAATGAAAATTCTATCTAACGTTGAGAAACCCTTTTGAAAGAGTATACAACCAACTGGACCAGCCAGTCGGTGTGTAGCATTCAAACACTCTCATAATATCCATCTCATCAAATTCACAGCGATTTTGTCAACAACATAGTGGGAATCCTGTTTAACAGACCTGATTAACTTGACTGGCTTAACAAGTCTAAATTTTAATTAGAAAAGAAGGCGATGGTCTCATCTTGTGGGCGTGACGAATTGGTGACTCCCAGAAGAAAGGAAGGTCTTCAGAACGAGTGTTTTAAAAGGGAATTCAGGTTTCTTTGCCTCAAAACAGTTTGTTCTTTCTGGGAACGGCTGCCTTGGAATAAACTACAATCATAAAATAAATAAATAAATAAGGCCCTGAAGTTCTTTAACCTCAACCTGTGTTAAGCATTCATTGAATACACAGAATTCTTCGTTCATTTTGAGTAATTTCTCAATCTACCTCTTCATCTATTATTTAACTCTCACAATAACGAAAATTTTCCATTTAGAAATACCATGCATATCTTTTAGAATACAGCATTAATAAAGAATGAACATGCTATAAAAAGAACAAAAGATATCATAATTATTCACTTCAATGATAAAACAGGGTGGCTATGAAAAAAAAAAACTAGCAAACTCATTGTCTAATTTATTGCATCCTTATATTGCAACACTCGAAGTTTTGCCGCTATCTAAAGCAACAGGAATTTTGAATTTGTAAGTATTGAAGCAAGTAATTGAATTTTAAAAATATACATTTCAATCAGTTCAACTTCATTACAAAACCGAAGATCAGAAAAGGAAAAAAGAAAAATCAAATAACCAGTTTCTATTAAAAAGGAGGAGAGCATCACAAATCCCACCTCAGCTATCAACTTCTAAAAGCCATCAGCTGTTACCAAGGAGGGTTCGAGGATTATGACTGAACGACTTTATTCTGTTTGATGCATGCGGGTGCTTTGAACTCCTGGCATTTCCAAATTGATGTAGCCTCAATTTGCACCAGAGTACCAGAGGAAGGCTCCATTGGAAACAAAGGCTTGCTACGAGTAGTAGGATTGCCCATGGTCTTATCAGTCAATGGGAGGATTTTAGGAAGACTACCTTCCTTGGGGTTTGATTGATCCTTAGAGTTACAAATGCTTAACGGCAACTTCTTCAGTTTCAGTCTTCCCCTCTTTTTACTAGGGGAACCTGAATCACCCCGGTTTTTCTCTTTCAAATGACTTGACTCTGCTTCCCAGTTATCTATGTCTAATTGGCCAGTTTTTTCATATTTCAATGCCTTTTCATCTGGGATACTTGTGTGCGCCTCCTGGATGGATTCATCAGAATCCAACTCACCTGCTATGGCATGCCCATTGCAAGACGAAGGCAGGTTCTCTCCAAACATTGTACTTCCATTTGAAACCCTAGTTCTTTCAGAACTTGGTGAGCTTTTAGGCTTCTTATTTCTATGGCCACCTTTCAAGTCAGAACTGGAAGAATTCTTTGAAATTCTTGGGGAGCTATTCATAACTCGATGCAACTTACGAGCTAATTTTTCATCATCCCTAAAATTCTCAACTGGTTGGTGCTTTTTGTACAAGAGCTGAACTTGAACATGCTTCTTCAACTTATTCTTTTTCAGGAATTTATCCTTGCTAGCTGTCTCTTCAGGAAATGATGCAACCAAGGCTAAAGCACTCCTGGCAGCAGACACTGCTTTTGCTGCAATAATAGCCTTTTCCTGAGCTGCTGCTCTTGCAGCCTCTGCAGCCTTAACAGCAGCCTCAGCTGCTGACTTTGAGGCCTCTACAATCTGCTCAGTTGAAAGGTTGTGACTACTATTAAAATGGGAACTCAACAGAATGTTAAGTTGTGTCTGAAATTCATTCGAAGAAGGAGAACGAGGTGTTGGAGAAGGAGATGGAGAAGGAGGAGATGCTGAAGATGAAGAGGACGCAACTATAGGAGGACGTGAAGCACCATCACCATCAGAACTCTGTTTCTTGAATCCAGCAAGCAGGCGCTTTCGAGGAGGCAAAAGGACATCAGCATCCAAGTGACTGATGTCACATATGTTAGCCTCCATTATTCCCAATAGAAGTCTTTATAGCAAATTATTGAAATTCTCTATCTGATGCCACAACAAATCCAACTACATTCCTGCTTGAAGAAAAAAAAATATAAAACCAGATTATAGATTCATTATCAAGCATCAACCACATTAACCTAAACCCTAGATGAAACAAATTGTGAAAAATCAAAGCACATCATCCTCAAAATCAAAATCAGCTCAAACCCTTTTGAAACCAGATCACAATTCATCAATCCACCATTTTTTTCTAAACAGAAATGAAACTATAAAACGAATCCACCAAAATGTTTTCCATTAATTCAATTCATCTTTAAACAACACACGCAAAAATTAAAGGTTATCTACTTCAACCGAACCTAATGCAACAATCTTAGACAACAATATAGCTAATCAGCAATCCATAGAGCACAAAAGCTCAAAATATTTTTCGAATTCTCATCTTTCTCAGCAACCAAACACAGCCGATCAGCAAGCTACTATAACCCAAAAGGGATTAAAAATCACACACCATGCACAAGAAAGTCACAAGCTTTCAAGAATCCATTAATGAGAACACATGAATTCTTCAATCTGTATACTAACCATGATAAAAAAAACAGAGAATCAAAGCAAGATAAGAGGTAATTCACAATGTTAGAAGCTTGATTCAATTGAATTATGCAAAATCTAATAGAGTACAATTCCATGTGCATTGATTCAATTACAAAAACACAAAAAGCTTTGATTGTTATCAGATGGGATGTGCTTGATTAGAATGGTTAAGTACCTGATCACTTCAATTTATTGTAAGAGAAGAGATGAAACGGCGAATTCAAAATTAGGGTTTTTTTCTTGTTCTGTTTTGGTTGCAGAGAGAGAAAGAAAGAGATAGAGAGAGGTGAGGAAGAAATCCAGGTAGAGAGGAAATCAGAAGATCCTGTTATTTATATATTTGTTTAGGTTAAGGTAATAAAATGTTAAAATTTATGTAAGAAAGAAGGGTAATTTTTATTTATTTATTTATTTATTTTTGAAGTGGTTGAGGTATCTAGAACTACAAGAAGACACAAATCCCCCTGAATGGTGATTTCTTTTCCTTCTTGTAACCTTGTTTTTTGTGTTTGTGTTTACAAATTACTATGCTTAGGACAATCCAGTTTTTTATTTTCCTTTTCCTTACCCTTTTTCAAGTGATTTATTTTTGGGCATTGATAGGCAGCAAGCTTCTTTTGTTTTAATGTTTGGTATTAAGGTATTTTTTAAAATTAGTTTTTAATTAAAAATACATCAAAATGATATTTTTTATATTTTATTTTTTAATATTATTACAGTAAAATTATATAAAAAAACACTTTAAAAGATATTAATTTAATATATTTTAAGTGAAATATAATCTGAGAAACACTTAAAAAAAAAGATTTAAATGTTATTTTCTTTTGGGTTTCATGATTGAGGTGTTTTTTGGATCATTTTTCATGCATTATGACTTAATCCACTCTTCTTGGTATATACATAAATGTGGAGAAGTCAACTTT
>Ga0307509_10006576_pt1 | contig 15574 bp, 17 predicted proteins | sample 10_EM_MG_FD_202245 | JGI IMG/M metagenome (GOLD analysis project Ga0307509, IMG submission 202245) | Populus trichocarpa ectomycorrhiza microbial communities from riparian zone in the Pacific Northwest, United States - 10_EM | ecosystem: Host-associated > Plants > Roots > Unclassified | place...
ACATCGCGAACACCGGCAACTGGGCGATGCAAGCGGGGGACATGTACAACCAACGGTACTCGCACCTCAAGCAGATCACCACGGCCAACGTCGGCAAGATGCAAGTGGCCTGGACCTTCTCGACCGGTGTGCTGCGCGGCCACGAGGGCTCGCCGCTGGTGATCGACGGTGTGATGTACCTGCACTCGCCGTTCCCGAACAAGGTGTATGCGCTGAACCTCGACAACCAGCAGATCCTCTGGAAGTACGAGCCCAAACAAGACCCGGCGGTGATCCCGCAGATGTGCTGCGACACGGTCAACCGCGGCGTCGCCTATGCCGAAGGCAAGGTGATATTGCAGCAGGCCGACAGCACGCTGGTGGCGCTCGACGCGAAGACCGGCAAGGTGGTCTGGAGCGTCAAGAACGGCGACCCGAAGCTCGGCGCGGTGAACACCAACGCGCCGCACATCTTCAAGGACAAGGTCATCACCGGGATCAGCGGCGGCGAATGGGGCGTGCGCGGTTTCATCGCGGCCTACAACCTGTCCGACGGCAAGCTCGCCTGGAAGGGCTACAGCGTCGGCCCCGATGCCGAGATGCTGATCGACCCGGCCAAGACCATGACCTGGACCGACGGCAAGATGGCGCCGGTGGGTCCGGATTCATCGATCAAGACCTGGAAGGGTGATCAGTGGAAGACCGGCGGCGGCACGACCTGGGGCTGGTACAGCTACGACAAGGCGCTGAACCTGATGTACTACGGCACCGGCAATCCGTCGACCTGGAACCCGGCACAACGGCCGGGCGACAACAAGTGGTCGATGACGATCTTCGCGCGCGACGTCGACACCGGCATGGCGAAGTGGGTCTATCAGATGACGCCGTACGACGAGTGGGACTTCGACGGCATCAACGAGATGATCCTGGCCGACATCAACGTCAAGGGCAAGCCGACCAAGGCCCTCGTGCACTTCGACCGCAACGGCTTCGGGTACACGATGGACCGCGTCACCGGCGCGCTGCTGGTGGCCGAGAAGTACGACCCGCAGGTGAACTGGGCCACCCACGTCGACATGAAGACCGGCCGGCCGGAAGTGGTCGCGAAGTACTCCACCGCGAAGGGCGGCCCTGACGTCAACACCAAGGGCATCTGCCCGGCGGCGCTCGGCAGCAAGGACCAGCAGCCGGCGTCTTTCGACCCCGAGACCAAGCTCTTCTACGTGCCGACGAACCACGTCTGCATGGACTACGAGCCGTTCAAGGTCGAGTACACCGCGGGCCAGCCGTATGTGGGCGCGACGCTGTCGATGTTCCCGGCGCCGGGCAGCCACGGCGGCATGGGCAACTACATCACGTGGGACGCAGGCACCGGCAAGATCGTGCAGAGCCACGCCGAGAAGTTCTCGGTCTGGAGCGGCGCGCTCAACACCGCGGGCGGCATCTCCTGCTACGGCACGCTCGAGGGCTACCTGAAGTGCGTCGACAAGAAGGACATCAACAAGGAGCTGTTCAAGTTCAAGACGCCGTCCGGGATCATCGGCAACGTGTTCTCGTACCAGCACAAGGGCAAGCAGTACATCGGCGTGTTCTCGGGCATCGGCGGCTGGGCCGGCATCGGCATGGCGGCGGGCCTCGAGAAGGACCAGGAAGGTCTCGGCGCTGTCGGCGGCTACAAGGAGCTGGCGAAGTACACCGAACTGGGCGGCTCGCTGACCGTGTTCGCCCTGCCGAACAACTGACGCCAGCTCGGTACGACAACAGCGCAGCCGCGGCCATATCACGCGGCGCATGACCGATCGGGGGGATGGCTTTCGTCGGGAGGCCATCCCCGTACTTTTTAGTCTCGACCCACCTTGATGCCACATGAAGCACTCCAAGACACTCTGCTCCGCCCTGCTGTTTGCCTCGGCCGTCGCGGCGTTCGGCCAAGCCACATCGGCGCCCTCCGCCGGCGCGGGCGCCAAGCCCTACACCGTCGTCGACGGCTACAAGGTCGACCCCAACACGCTGCAGGGTTTCAGGACCTGGCGCGCTGCCGCCTGCGACCGCTGCCACGGCGCGAACCAGGAAGGCCTGGTCGGCCCGTCGCTGATCAACAGCCTGAAGACGCTCTCGAAGGACGAGTTCGTCCAGACCGTGTCGAAAGGCCGCCCCAACACGCAGATGGTCGCCTTCTCGGGCAACGCCGAGGTGATGAATCACCTCGACCAGCTGTACGCCTACCTCAAGGGGCGCTCCGACGGCGCGATCACGAAGGCGCGTGTCGAGGCCATGCAGCAATGAGCCGCTTCGGGTGGATCGCGGCGTGCGCGATCGCGCTGGCCTCGGCCGGCGCCGCGGCGCAAGACGCGCCGCCCAAGCGCACCGAGCTGCGCGTCTGCCAGGACCCGAACAACCTGCCGTTCTCCAACACCAAGGGCGAAGGCATCGAGAACCGCATCGCCGAGGTCTTCGGCAAGGCCTTGAACCTGCCGGTGACCTACTACTCGTTCCCGCAGCGCCTTGCGTTCATCCGCAACACGCTGCGCTACAAGCTGCCGGGCCAGGACTACCCGTGCGACATCGTGATCGGCGTGCCGGTGGGCTTCGAGGAAGGCGTGTCGGTCACCAAGCCGTACTACCGCTCGACCTATGCGCTGGTGTTCCCGAAGGGCAAGGGCATGGACCAGGTCACGACGGTCGCCGAGTTTCTCGCGCTCGATCCGGCCAAGCTGCGCTCGCTGCGCATCGGCCTCTACGACCGATCGCCGGCCTCCGAGTGGTTGTCGCGCCACCAGCTGCTCGACAGCGGCGTGCCCTACCCGATCATGAACCCCGACCCGCAGCAGTACCCGGGCGAGATCATCGAGAAGGACCTGGCCAGCGGCAAGCTCGACGCGGCCATCGTCTGGGGCCCGATCGCCGGCTATTTCGCGCAGCGCGTGAAGACGCCGCAGCTGGTCGTGCTGCCGCTGAAGTCCGAGCCCGGCATGAAGCTCGACTACCAGATGGCGATGGGCGTGCGCTTCGGCGAGCGCGACTGGAAGCAGCAGGTCGAGGGCCTGATCGATTCGCGCCAGGCCGAGATCCAGGCGATCCTGAAGGAGTACGGCGTGCCGGTGGTCGATGCGTCGTACGGGGCACCGAAGAACTGATCGTGTCCCTGCACCGCCTCGCGCTCGCGCTCGCCGCGGCGGCCATCGTGCTGCCGGGCGCCGCGGCGCGCGCCGAGGAGCCGGCCAAAGACTTCTCGCCCGCCGAGCGCGCGCTGTTCATGACCGACCAGTTCGCGAAGCTGCGCCCGCCGATGACCCTGCGCTACCGCTTTCATCGCAGCGGCAGCCTCGAGCCGGCGTTCGACGACAAGGTCTCGATCGCCTTGAAGGCGCAAGGCGGTGGCAAGTGCTGCGATGCGACCGGTGAGTTCCTGAGCGGCGAGCGCAAGCTCGAGCTGCCCCCGATCGAGGGCGCCACGGGCAACCCGGTCACGCTGTTCTTTCTCGAACGCGACGTGCGCGAGATGCAGCGCCTGACGACAGGCAAGTCGCCCTACTTCCGCAAGCGCATCCGGATGGCCATCTACCAGGGTGCGCAGCAGCGCGCAGTGACGCTGCGCTACCGCGGCAAGACCGTGGCAGGGCAAGAGTTCGCGATCACGCCATACGTCGACGACCCCAACCGCCCGCGCTTCGAGCAGTTCGCGAACAAGCGTTATGTGTTCACGCTGTCAGACGCGGTGCCGGGCGGCGTGTACGGCATCCGCGCACTGGTCGCCGACGCGGCCAAGGGCGCCGATGCGCCGCCGCTGCTCGCCGAAGAACTGCTGATCGACGGTGCCGAGGCCGAGTCGGCCAAACCCGGCTCCTGATTGCGCTTGGCCGCACCCAGTGCAACGATGCAACCCGACTTCACCGACCACGGACCCGCCGCCATGAACCACCTCTTCGCTCGTACCTCTGCGCTGAACGCCGTCACGCTGGTCGCGCTGCTGTTCGCCGCCGGCGCCGCGCGCGCCAACGACTTCCCGACCTCGGCCCGCGTGCTGTACGTGGAGGACTGCATTCGCGCCAACCCCGGCCCGTACTTCGAGATGGTCAACAAATGCTCGTGCGCCGTCGATGCCTTCGCGGCCGAGGTCAAGTACGACGAGTACACGACGATGCAGACGATCAGCAACGGCATGTCGATCGGCGGCGAGCGCGGCGGCGCGATCCGCGACGTGGCCAGCTTGCAGCCCGAGCTGAAGAAGTACCGCGAGCTGCAGGCCAAGGTCAAGAAGGGCTGCTTCATCAACGACGCGAAGTAGCGCGCCGCCGCGGCACTGTTCGGCGCTCGATCATGTCGCCCCCAATCCACCGACTCACCGGCGCGCTGCTGATCGCGGCGCTGCTGCACGCGGCGGCGCAAGGCAGCGGCGATGCGGCGCCACTGGCCGTGACCGAGGTCGCGCCGGGCGTGTATGTGCACGCCGGCGTGGTCGACGACTGGCTGCCGGGCAACGGCGGCGACATCGCGAACCTCGGCTTCATCGTCGGCAGCCGCTGCGTCGCCGTGATCGACACCGGCGGCACGCCGCCGCTGGGCCTGCGCTGGCGCGCCGCGATCGAACGCACGACGCGCCTGCCGATCTGCTTCGTGTTCGACACGCACGCGCATCCGGATCACGTGCTCGGCAACGCGGCGTTCGCCGGGCCGGACACGCGTGTCGTCGCGAGCGCGAAGTTCAATGCCGCGATGGCCGCGCGCGAGCCCTACTTCCTGCGTGCGCTCGAACGCGACTTCGGCATCCGCGTCGCGCACGAGGCCATGGTCTATCCGACGCTCGCGGTCGACGGCACGCAAGAGTTCGACCTCGGCGGCCGCGTACTGGTCGTGCAGACCTGGCCGACCGCGCACACCGACAACGACCTGACCGTCTATGACCGCCAGACGCGCACCTTGTTCGCGTCCGACCTGCTGTTCGTGCAGCACATTCCGGTCGTCGACGGCAGCCTGCGCGGCTGGCTCAAGACGATGCCGCAGCTCGCCCGCATCGACGCGGCGCTAATCGTGCCCGGCCACGGCCCGAACGTCCGCGGCGGGCCCGATGCATGGAAGCCGCAGCAGGAGTATCTTGAGGTGCTGCTGCGCGAAACCCGCGCCGCGATCAAGTCGCACCAGACGCTGTCCCAGGCGGTCGACAGCGTCGGCACTTCCGGGGCGTCGCGTTGGCAGCTGGCCGAACGCTTCCACCGCCGCAACGTCACTGCAGCCTTCGCAGAGCTGGAGTGGGAAGACTGAGGTGCCACGATGAAACACACGATGACCCGGCGCGAGATCACGGCCGCGGGCGGCGCCGCGCTGATCGCCTCATTCACGCTGCTCGGCGCACGCGGCGCGCGAGCCGCGATCCAGTCGGGCGACAACCCGGAGGCCAGCGAGATCTGGCACAAGGTGCGCGCGAGCCTGTTCGAGTCGCGCCCGATCGCGAACGTCGGCGACGACACGCTGGTGCTCGACGCGCCGGTGCGCGCCGAGGACGCCGCCGTCGTGCCGATCGCGATGCGCGCACGGCTGCCGCACACCGCGGCCAGCTATGTCGCCAAGCTCCACCTCATCATCGACAACAACCCGTCACCGATCTCGGCGATCTTCTCGTTCACGCCGCAAAGCGGCCGCGCCGACATCGAGACCCGCGTGCGCGTCGACGAATACACCTTCGTGCGCGCCATCGCCGAGACCAGCGACGGCCGGCTGCTGATGCGCACGCGTTTCGTGAAGGCATCCGGCGGCTGCTCGGCGCCGCCGGGCAAGGACCCGCAGGCTGCGCTGGCTTCGCTCGGCAAGATCAGGATGCGCGTCGACGGCGAGGTCGTGCTCAACAAGCCGACGCTGGTGCAGCTGATGATCAGCCACCCGAACGACTCGGGCATGGTGATGGACCAGCTGACGCGCCAGTTCACGCCGCGCTGGTTCGTGCGCACGGTCAAGGTCGCGTACGGCGGCCAGCCGGTGCTGTCGGCGGACCTCGACTTCTCGATCAGCGAGAACCCGAACCTGCGCTTCTACTTCGTGCCGCGCGGCCCGGGCCGGCTCACCGCCGAGGTGATGGACAGCAATCAGACCGCGTGGACGAGCAGCCTGGATGTCGCGCCGACCGCGTGAGCGGACGCAGTAGCCGCCCGCCATGCGCAAACCGCGGCGCTCCGCAATCACCTGGCTGAGCGCCGCCGCTCTGTTGGCCACGGCGATCGCGGCGTGGGCCGGCGACGCCCCGGCCGCAGGCGCTGCCGCGCGCGCGCAGGTGCCGGCACCGATCGAGCTCGCGGCCGGCGTCTACATGTTGGCCGGCAGCGGCGGCGAGCCCGACCCAACGAACCTCGGCCGTGTCGGCAACGCGGGCTTCATCGTCGGCCGCAGCGGCGTGCTGGCGATCGACACCGGCACCTCGTACCTGCACGGCCGCGCGCTGCTGGCCGCGATCCGCAGCGTGACCGAGCAGCCGGTGCGGCTGGCGCTAATCACGCACACGCGGCAGGAGTTCTTGTTCGGCGCCGCGGCGTTCCGCGAGCAAGGCATTCCGATCGCGATGCAGCAGGCCGCGGCCAGCCTGATGGCGACGCGTTGCGACACCTGCCTGAAGACCTTGCGCACGACCCTCGGCGAAGACGCGATGCGCGGCACCACGCTGTTCACGCCCGACATCGCGTTCACCGACCCGCTGGGCATCGATGCCGCAGCGCTGATCGGCCGACCGATCCAGGTGCTCTACTACGGCCACTCGAGCGGACCCGGCGACATCGCGGTGTACGACCCGCGCACCCGCACGCTGTTCGCCGGCGGGCTGCTCGACGCGCAGCGCATCCCCGACGTGTTCGACAGCGACCTGGCCGCCTGGCGCGAGGCACTGCGCACGCTGCAGGCCTTGCCGATCGAGGTGATCGTGCCGGGCCACGGCCCGGCCGGCTCGAAGCGCGTGATCACGCAGGTCGAGCGCTACCTGGATCAACTGACCTCGCGTGCGCGCGCGCTGCTGAAGGCCGGTGCGCCATTGAGCGAAGTGCCCGACTCGACCGCACTGCCCGAGTTCGCATCGTGGGACCAGTACGACACCGTGCATCGGCGCAATGCGGCCCTCGTCTACCTGCGTTACGAGCGCGAGCAACTCATCAAGTAGCCCTGAGGGGACGACAGCATGCGCATGAACTCACCCACCGTCGACGCGCCGATCCATCGGCGCCGTGTCGTGCTCGGCCTGGCCGCACTGCCGCTGGCCGTGGCGCCCAGCGCGCATGCCGCGATCGGCGGCCTGCCGAGCAACACCGGCCACGCCGATGTGTCGCCCGAATGGGAGCTGCTGCGCGGCCGGCTGTTCGGCGCGCGGACTATCGATGCGGCCTCGGGCCGAGTGCAGCTGATCGCACCGCTGCGCGCCGCGTATGGCGCGTCGGTGCCGGTGAAGATCGTCTCGCACCTCGCGCAAACGCCGGCGCTGTACGTGAAGCGCCTGCACCTGCTGGTCGACAAGAACCCGTCGCCGCTGGCCGCCACGCTCGAGCTGACGCCCGAGGTTGGCCAGGCCGACTTCGAGACGCGCTTGCGCGTCGACGAATACAGCCATGTGCGTGTCGTCAGCGAGTTGTCGAACGGCGAGCTGCACATGGACTCGCGCTACGTGAAGACCTCCGGCGGCTGCTCGGCGCCGCCGAACCGCGAGTCGCCGGAGCTGATCGGCAAGACGATCTTCAAGCTGCCCGAGCCGCCGACGATGGGCGCGCCGACCACCGCCGACCTGACCGTGCTCCACCCGAACGACACCGGCTTCGAGCTGAACAACGTCACGGTGATGTACATCCCCTCGTACTTCGTGCGCACGATCGCGGTGAGCTACGCGGGTCGCAAGATCTTCGATGCCGACCTCGACTTCTCGATCAGCGAGAACCCGACCTGGCGCTTCAACTTCGTGCCGCATGCGCCGGGCGAGTTGCGCGCCGAGGTCGCGGATTCGAAGGAGCGCCACTACACCGGCAGCTTGCAGATCGGATGACGATGTCGCTTCGTCTGCCCCATCCATTCGCACGCAGCATCATCGCCGGCGCGCTGCTGGCGCTGCTGATCGCGACGGCGAACGCGGTCGGCATTCCACCCGCGTACGCGCCGCTGGTCGTCGAACCCGTGATCACCGCAGGCCGCTCCGAATTCGACCTCGGCCCGGCGCTGGCGCGCGCGAAGCGCGAGAACAAGCGGCTCTACGTCTACCTCGGCGCGAGCGACTGCCCGTATTGCCGGCGCTACGAGAACTTCCTGGCCAAGAACGCCGACGAACTGGTGCCGCACTTCAAGCCCTGGATCGTCGTCGACCTGCGCAGCACGCTGTCGACGACGTCGAACCGGCTGTTCATCCGTGTCGGCGACAGCGCGCTGAACTACACCGACTTTCAACAATCGATCGGCGACCAGCGCACGCGCATGCTGGTCTACCCCAGCGTGTGGCTGTTCGACCCGCAACTGAAGCCGCTGATGCAGATGCCCGCGGGCACCGGCACCTTCGAGACCGTGGAGGAGCAGCTCGAGATCCTGAACCTCGTGCAGTAGCGTCCGCTCGGGACTCTACGAGGTCTGTGCACTCAGCTTGCGCGAGTTCTTCGGGTCGCGGAACACCAGCGGGTGCTCGGTCACGCTCGCCACGCCGGCCTCCGTGCGTTCGACGGCCTCGGCCACGAGCGCGTGGTGCGGGCTCTTCACGCACACCGGGTCAGCCACCGTCGGGTCGTGCGCGATCAGGTAGGCCTGGCAGCGGCAGCCGCCGAGGTCTTCCTCGCGCTGCTCGCAGCTCGAGCACGGCTCCTTCATCCAGCCGGTGCCGCGGTAGCGGTTGAAGCCTTCGGAGTCGAACCAGATCTCGCGCACCGACTGTTCGCGCACGTTCGGAAAGGTCAGACCGGGCAGCATCTTCGCGGTGTGGCAGGGCAGCGCGGTGCCGTCGGGCGTGACGGTCAGGAACATGCTGCCCCAGCCGTTCACGCATTTCTTCGCCTTGCCTTCGTGGTAGTCGGGCGCGACGAAGAAGATGCGCATGCGCTCGCCCAGCTTCGCGCGCCAGACATCGGCCACGGCCTCGGCGTGCTGCAGCTGCGCGCGCGTCGGCAGCAGCGCGTCGCGGTTCTGGAACGCCCACGAGTAGTACTGCGTGTTCGCCAGCTCGAGGTATTCGGCGCCGAACTCGGCTGCCATCGCGATGATGCGGTCGATGTGGTCGATGTTGAGCCGGTGCAGCACGACGTTCATCACCATCGGCCAGCCCTGGTCCTTGATGATCTGCGCGACCCGGTTCTTCAGCTCGAAGGTCTTGGTGTGCGAGAGAAAGTCGTTCATCTCGCGCGTCGAGTCCTGGAACGACAGCTGGACATGGTCGAGCCCTGCGGCCTTCAGCGCCCGCGCGCGCTCGGCCGTCAGGCCGACACCCGAGGTCAGCAGGTTGGTGTAGTAGCCCAGGCGCCGCGCCTCGGCGACGATGATCTCGAGGTCGTCGCGCAGCAGCGGCTCGCCGCCCGACAGGCCGCACTGCACCGCGCCGAGTTCGCGGCCTTCGCGCAGCACGCGCAGCCAGTCGTCGGTCGAGAGCTCGTCGGGCTGGTTCGCGAAATCGATCGGGTTGTAGCAGAACACGCAGTGCAGCGGGCAGCGGTAGGTCAGCTCGGCGAGCAGCCACAGCGGCGGGCCCGGCCGAGGCGTCGTTGCTGTCGTCGCGTCGTTCATGCGGTCATTCCCAGATCAACCAACGCTGCTTCCCGGCGATCTCGACGAAGGACAGCACCTCGGGCGCGAGCCCCGACGAATTGAACGCAGTCTCGAGCTCGTCCACGATCGCCTCGACGCTGCGCTCGCCGTCGCAGCGACGCATGATCTCGCCGGCGCTGCCGTTGAGCTTGACCATGCCTTCGGGGTAGAGCAGCACGTGGCAGTCCTGCGCCGGCTCCCATTGCAGGCGAAAGCCGGCGCCGATGCGCGGCCGGATCGACGTCGCCAGAGTGGTCACGCCGACACCCCGTACTTCAACGCGATCGCGTCGTTCATCGTCCACAGGATGTCGAGCTTGAACTGCAGGATCTCGAGCGCGCGTTCCTGCTGGGCGCGGGTCTTGAAGTGCGCGAGCGTGACCGCGAGGCCCTGCTCGACATCGCGCCGCGCCTGGCTGACGCGGTTGCGGAAGTAGCTCAGGCCCTCGGGCTCGATCCACGGGTAGTGCTCGGGCCAGGTCGCGAGCCGCTGCTTGTGGATCTCGGGCGCAAACAGCTCGGTCAGCGACGAACACACGGCCTCTTGCCACGGCGCACGGCGCGCGAAGTTCACGTAGGCGTCGACCGCGAAGCGCACGGCCGGCGCCACGTGGCGCAGGTCGACGACCTCGTCGCGGCTCAGCCCGACCGCCTCGGCCAGACGCAGCCAGGCCTCGATGCCGCCGGCATCGCGGACGCCGTTGAGCTCAAAGCCGTCATGGTCGAGGATGCGCTGTACCCAGCCACGCCGCACCGCCGAGTCGGGGCAGTTCGAGAGCACCGCCGCGTCCTTGATGGGAATAGCGATCTGGTAGTAGTAGCGGTTCGCGACCCAGCCGCGCACCTGCTCGCGCGTGGCGCGCCCGCCGTTGAGCATCACGTTGTACGGGTGATGGATGTGGTACGCGCGGCCGCGCTCGCGCAGCTTCGCCTCGAACTCGTCGACGCTCCAGGCGGGTGCGGCGGTGGGCTCGGGCTCGGGCCGGGCTTGAAGGATTTCGGGTTTCATCGTCGCGACCTCAGCGCATCACAGTTGGATCGGCATGCCGTCCTCGCACACCTCGATGCCAGCACGGCTCAGCGCAGCGCGCTCGTCGGAATCTTCGTCGAGGATGGGGTTGGTGTTGTTGATGTGGATCAGACAGCGCCGCGTGCGTGCGGGCAGCTTCGCGAGCCACTCGATCATGCCGCCCGCGCCCGATTGCGGCAGGTGGCCGATCGCGCGCGCGGTCTTGTGGCTCAAGCCGAGGCGCGGCATTTCGTCGTCGGTCCAGAAGGTGCCGTCGACCAGCACCGCGTCGGCGCCGGCCATCGCGTCGAAGACCGGCGGCGTGATCGCGCCCAGACCGGGCGCGTAGAACACGCTCGCGCCGCTGGTCGTGTCGGTGATCAGCATGCCGATGTTGTCGCCGTCCACCGGCTGCTCGCGGTGCGGCGAATACGGCGCCGGCTTGCTCGACAGCGGCAGCGCCTTGAAGCTCAGGCTCTCGACGCCGCGAACGCGGAACGACGCGCCGTCGAGCCCGATGCGGTGGCGCTCGACGCCGCAATAGTGGCCGAGCACGCGCAGGATCGGGTTGCCCTGGTTCAGGTCTTCGTGGACCGGGTCGGTGCACCAGAGCGGCAGCGCCGTGCTGCGCTCGCGCAGCATGAACAGGCCGGTGGCGTGGTCGATCTGGCCGTCCATCAGCACGACGCCGGCGATCGCCGTGTCGCGCAGCGCGCGCGCCGGCTGCAGCTCGGGGCGGGCGCGAATCTGCTCGAGGATGTCGGGCGAGGCGTTGAAGAGCACGCCGTCCGGCGCATCGTCGGGCCGCACGAAGATCGAGGATTGGGTCCGCGGCTTGCAGCGCACGCTGCCCGAGCGCACGCCCGCGCAGTTGCGGCAATTGCAGTTCCATTGCGGGAAGCCGCCGCCGGCGGACGAGCCGAGCACAGTGATGCGCATGAGGGTGGAGCGCCTGGAAGAGGACAGTCGAACGACTGTCGCAAGAGAAGTGAGAAGGCGCCGCCGCCGCGCACGAGCGCAGCGCCGGCGCCGTGGGCATCAGCGCGCGCTGACGTACATCGTGATCTCGAAGCCGAAGCGGAAATCACTGGCGGTCGGGGTGGTCCATTGCATAAACAGTCTCCTGAAGCAGTAGTGAACGACACGCAGGCCGGTCGGCCTGCGCAGGGACGCACCTCGCATCCCGCACTGCATGGTCCCCCCGCGCGCTGCCGCAGACCAGTGGCGCCGCCATGATTCGCGCCTCATGATTTTCATGAATCGAACCGCGGGTCGGCCCCCGTAGCCGGGCGGGGAGCAGCCGGGTCGCTACCATGGGCGCGTGCTCATCCTTCCACTCCGAGGTGGCCCGCCCTCGCCCACCGCATGACGCTGCGCCTGAAGATCAACCTGATCGTCGGCGCGCTGACGATCCTGTTCGTTGCGGCCGTGCTGGCGCTGCAGCTGCGCAGCATGCGCGAGTCGGTGCACGAGGAAGTGGTGGCCGCCAACCGCGTCGCGACGCAGCTGCTGCAGCGCAACGCCTGGCTCTATGCCGCGCAGGGCACGCCGGCGATGCTGGCCTACTTGCAAGGCATCGGCCGCGTGCGCTCGAACGACATCGTGCTGTACGACGAGCAAGGCCAGGAGCTGTACCGCTCCCCGCCGTCTACGTACAAGGCCGGCCGCGATGCGCCCGACTGGTTCGAGAAGCTGATCGCGCCGGAGCCCTCGGTGCAGTCGATCGAGTTCCCCGGCGGCAAGCTGGTGACGCAGTCCAACGCCTCGCGCGCCGCGGTCGATGCGTGGGACTACGTGCTCGTGCTGACCGCCGGTGCGGTGCTGCTGCTGGGCATCGTCAACGCGCTCGTGTTCTGGCTGGTCGGGCGCACGGTGCGGCCGTTCGGCCGGATCGTCGGTGCGCTCGAGGCGCTCGAGGCCGGGCGCTTCGACGCCGCGCTGCCGCCGCTGGCCGGCACCGAGGCCGCGCTGATCGGCGCCGCGTTCAACCGGATGGTCGCGCGGCTGCGTCAAAACATCGAGACCGAGCGCCGCGCCGCACTGGCCGAGAGCCGCCTGTCCGACAACCGCGAGCTGACGCGCTGGATCGAGCGCCAGCTCGAACAAGAGCGGCGCCTGATCGCGCATGAGCTGCACGACGAACTCGGCCAGTCGGTCACCGCGATGCACAGCATGGCGCTCTCGATCGCCCAGCGCGTGCGCGGGCTCGATGCGCAAGCCGAACAGGCGGCGCGCATGATCGCCGACGAATCGTCGCGGCTGTACGAAGCGATGCACGGCATCATCCCGCGGCTCGCGCCCTTGGTGCTCGACAACTTCGGCCTCGCCGACGCGCTCGCCGACCTGGTCGAACGCACGCGGCGCAGCCAGCCCGGCGTGGTCGTCGAGCTGCAGGTCGATCTGGGCGACGCCCACCTGCTCGCCGATGTCGCGCTGGCGCTGTACCGCGGCGCGCAAGAGGCCGTGACCAACGCGCTGCGCCACGGCCACGCCACCCACATCCGGGTCGAGCTGCGGCGCGATGCCGAAGCGGCCTTGCTCACCGTCACCGACGACGGCCAGGGCCTGCCCGCCGACCCACCACCGAGCGGTCACCACGGGCTGCGCTGGCTCGCCGAGCGCAGCGCGGGCCTGGGGGGCACCTTCCGCATCGTCGACCGCGAACCCCAGGGCGTGGCGCTGCAGGTGCGGCTGCCGCTGGACGCGGCGGCGACTGCCGCCCCGGTCGAGGCGAAGGCCGCATGATCCGCGTCATGCTCGTCGACGACCATGCGCTGGTGCGCATGGGCTTTCGCATGCTGCTGGCCGATGCCCAGGTCGAGGTCGCGGCCGAGGCCGACACCGGCGAGCAGGCCTGCGCCGACTACGCGCGCGTGCGGCCCGATGTCGTCGTGATGGACCTGTCGATGCCCGGCATGGGCGGGCTGGAGGCCGTGCGGCGCCTGCTCGCGCAAGACCCGAAGGCGCGCATCCTCGCGCTCTCTGCGCACGAAGACACCGCCCATCCGCGCCGCGTGCTGCGCGCCGGCGCACTCGGCTACCTGGCCAAGCGCAGCGCGCCCGAGGCCTTGATCGCCGCGGTGACCGCGGTCGCGGCCAACCGGCCCTACGTCGACGCGCACACCGCGCAGGCGCTCGCCGTCGCCGAGGTGCGCGGCGAGACCAGCCCGGCCGACGCGCTGAGCGAACGCGAGTTCTCGGTATTCGTGCAGCTGGCGCGCGGGCTCAGCGTCGCGCAGATCGCCGACAACCTGAAGCTCTCGCCCAGCACCGTCGGCACGCATTTGTTCCACGTCAAGCAGAAGCTGGGCGCCAGCAACCAGTCGGAGCTGACGCTGGTGGCGCTGCACTGGGGCCTGATCGAAGCTTGATTTCGCGCAACAGGCCCCCGTATTTCTGGCACGATGGTTGCACCGCAGCAATCAACGGCCGGGCCTTTCCCGCGCCGCGGGAGCGTTTGACATGCGCCGGTGGTTCGTCACATTCACCCTGCTGCTCGCAGGCCCTGCCGCACTCGGCGACGAGGGCATTCTCGGCGTGCTGGCGCGCTCGCAACTGGCCCGGCTGGACCACACGACTGCCGCCGATCCGACCAGCGCCCGCGCCCGAACGGTGCGCACCAGCTTCGAAACCCTGGCGCACGCGCTCGGGCTGCGGCACCCGGTCGAACTGCGCGTGATCGACGGCGAGACCGTCGCCGAGACGCTGCAAGGCCGCATCGTGCTGGCGAACGAATCGCTGGCCGACCTGAGCGAAGGCGAGCGGCTGTTCGTCCTCGCGCACGAACTCGGGCACATCGAGCTGCGCCACTGGGAACAAACCCAGCGCCTGTACCAGAAGTGGGTGCCGGGTGTCGTGACGCCCGATCAGACCGAGCCCGTGGCCGCGCTGCTGGGGCGCGACGCCTCCGGGCTGGCCTACCAGCAGGAGCTCGAGGCCGATGCGTTCGCGCTGCAGGCCCTGCATGCACTCGGCCGTTCGTCGCAGGACGCGCTCGGCGCATTCATGCACCTGGGCATGAACCACGACACCGCCACCCATCCGGGCACGCGCAAGCGGCTCGCATCGCTGCGAGCCGCCGAGGCGCAGTGGTCAGGCGACGCTCAGGCGACGACGCGGAACGAGCTCATCGACGCGGTCAGCCGCCCCGACTGACCCTTCAGCGACTGCGCGGCCGCCGCCAGCTCCTCGACGAGCGCGGCGTTCTGCTGCGTCATCGTGTCGATCTGCGCGATCGCGTGATGCACCTGGTCGATGCCGCTGCTCTGCGACTGACCTGCGTCGGCGATGTCGGTGATCAGGCGCGACACGCGGTTCACGCTGTCGAGAATCTCCTTCATCGTGCGGCCGGCGTCGTCGACCAGCTTCGAGCCGGCCTCGACCTTCTGGGTCGAGTCGCCGATCAGCGTCTTGATCTCACGCGCTGCCGTCGAGCTGCGCTGCGCGAGCCCGCGCACTTCGGAGGCCACCACCGCGAAACCGCGCCCGTGCTCGCCGGCGCGTGCCGCCTCGACGGCAGCATTGAGCGCGAGGATGTTGGTCTGGAACGCGATGCCGTCGATGACGCCGATGATGTCGGAGATCTTCGTCGCGCTGCCGTTGATCTCGCCCATGCGCAGGATGACATCGCGCATCGTCTTCTCGCCGCGCGCCGCGACTTCGCTCGACTGCGTCACGACTGTGCGCGCCTCGTTCGTGCTGCGCGCATTGCTTTGCACTGTGCTCGCGAGCTGCTCCATCGAACTGGCGGTCTGCTGCAGCGCGCTGGCCTGGTTCTCGGTGCGGGTCGACAGGTCGAGGTTGCCGCTGGCGATCTCTTCCGACGCGGTGTTGACGCCGGACACGG
>Ga0307509_10006577_pt1 | contig 15571 bp, 10 predicted proteins | sample 10_EM_MG_FD_202245 | JGI IMG/M metagenome (GOLD analysis project Ga0307509, IMG submission 202245) | Populus trichocarpa ectomycorrhiza microbial communities from riparian zone in the Pacific Northwest, United States - 10_EM | ecosystem: Host-associated > Plants > Roots > Unclassified | place...
TTCCTGAAAATTCCTCTGCATGCTAATAATGTTTTCACTTTTGTGGCGACTTTGCGTCTTGTTCAAGACCCAATTAGATCAATCCCTGATGTTATTGGAGTGGTTATTCAAGCAAAGGTAGCTTTTGTACGTATTGTGAAGTTTCTTGAAGCGCCAGAGTTGCAGAACGGAAATGTTCGGCACAATCGCAACATGGGGAGTGTGGACCATGCTATTTTAATCAAGTCAGCTGATTTTTCATGGGAAGAGAATTCTTCAAAGCCTACATTGAGAAATGTGAGTTTTGGAATTCGGCCCGGTGAAAAGGTGGCCAATGTGGAGAAGTTGGCTCTGGCAAGTCTACCCTTTTAGCAGCAATTCTTGGAGAAGTTTCACATACACAGGGAACTGTAAGTGTATCTTTTTAGAACTTCCATTTTATTCTTCTTAAATGTATCTTGCCATTCTCTTCCAGTCCTTAACCTTTTGGAGTTTCTTAAGAACAAATGTGCCTTAATGCAAATTTTATTTCCTATTTCATAAGTGAGCCTTTTTTTGGTCTTTATGACCTGCAGATTCAGGTTTGTGGTAGGATTGCCTATGTTTCTCAAACAGCTTGGATCCAGACGGGATCGATACAAGAGAACATTCTATTCGGTTCGGAAATGGATAGGCAACGATACCATGACACACTTGAGCGATGCTCTTTGGTAAAGGACCTTGAGTTGCTTCCTTGTGGTGATCTTACTGAAATAGGTGAAAGAGGAGTCAATTTGAGTGGTGGTCAAAAGCAGCGAGTTCAACTTGCCCGGGCTCTCTATCAGAATGCAGATATATATCTCTTTGATGATCCATTCAGCGCTGTGGATGCACACACAGCTACAAGTTTATTCAATGTAATCAAATTTTCCTGATAGAAACCTCTGTCTCCACTCTTAGTTGCTATCCTTCCCTTAATTCTAACTTGATTCTTTACAGGAATATATCATGGGAGCACTTTCAAGGAAAACAGTCTTGTTTGTGACTCATCAAGTTGATTTCCTGCCAGCATTTGACTCTGTTATGGTTAGTATCCTTTGATTCAATCACTTTTAGGAAATAATTAGTTACTAGCTACAATTCTATGGCTGATTAAACTTCATTTTCACGTTAAAGCAATTTTTCCATAAAATTTGTTTGTTAAAGCTTTCACAAAAGAATTACCTTGAGACAGCTTATCTTTGTAAACAGTTGATGTCGGATGGAGAAATCCTACAAGCCGCTCCTTATCATCAGTTATTGTTGTCTAACCAAGAATTTCTGGACCTTGTCAATGCACACAAAGAAACAGCTGGTTCTGAAAGGCATACCGAGGTTGATGCTTCGCAGAGACAAGGATCATCTGTTAGGGAGATCAAGAAGAGTTATGTAGAGGGGCAGATTAAAACCTCTCAAGGAGATCAACTGATTAAGCAGGAAGAAAAGGAAGTGGGAGACACAGGGTTTAAGCCTTATGTGCAATATCTAAATCAAAACAAAGGATACGTGTACTTCTCCATTGCTGCTTTCAGTCACCTGTTGTTTGTCATTGGTCAGATAACACAGAACTCTTGGATGGCAGCTAATGTTGATGATCCTCATGTCAGCACATTACGTTTAATTGCGGTCTATCTGTGTATTGAAGTTACCTCAACACTTTTCTTGCTATGTAGATCAATCTCTATAGTTGTTTTGGGTCTTCAATCATCGAAGTCATTATTTTCCCAGCTACTAAATTCTCTTTTTCGTGCACCCATGTCTTTCCATGACTCCACACCTCTTGGAAGAATACTGAGTCGGGTAAGCATCTCACCCAGAAAATGTTGTTTCCTTCTTGAGGAATGATGTGTAACTGTTTATCTGGACCTGTGTTTATTTTATGTCTCATAGGTCACGTCAGATTTGAGCATTGTCGATCTTGATGTTCCTTTCGTTTTGATCTTCACCGTTGGTGTAACCACAAATGCTTATAGTGACCTGGGAGTACTGGCTGTTGTCACCTGGCAAGTCCTGTTTGTCTCCATACCAATGGTTTATTTGGCTATTCGCTTACAGGTAATTATGTTATCCTCTTACATGAGTGGTTTGGAATTGTGAGAAGCTTGGCAATGGCCCAATCTAAATAATCAGGAAAGCAGACTTGGGGCTTCAAGAATAATAAGAAAAAAAAGGCTAAAAACAATTCTTAATTTCTTACAATGAGCTGTTCAATTCACCCAAACTGCCTGGAGTGTGGTTCTTCTGAAACCACAGGATAGCGTCTCCTCTACATTTAAAAAAAAATTCCTTACAACTTGTGACCATGTAATAAGTTCAATGCAATGAAACGTAACTAATCATTTTTTATAGAATAATTTGATGTTTATTGTCTTACATTGCCACATGTAGGAATGTAGACCGTAGGCTTAAAAAAAAGGCTAAAAGTTTTCTTGCAGTGAGCTTCAAATTGACCAAACTGCCTGGAGTTTGTAATTCTTCTGAAACTGGTTATCATCCCAACTTTTTTTTAAAACAACTTTCTTACTACTTGTGAAGAATCAATGCAATGTAACGCAAGTAATCATCGTGTACAATTTAACACATGAACTTTCAATTGTATTAGTAATGTTTATATGATAGGTAACCAGTTTAACAAATCAAGGCATGTATAGTGTACACATTCACGAGGGAAATCTTGTTTTCAAGCTGAGAACAAATCTAAAGATTACAGTAGTATTGGCATAACTTCTACAAGAATGGATGCCTCAGTTAGTCTAACAAAGTTGAACTGCTCAAATATAATGCATAAATTGATTATATGGCTGGAAGTGGCAGTATGCTGTTATGATCTCCTTCTTTTGAGGACCATACTACCATTAAAGATGATTTTACGTTTATAAAGTGGATTTAAGGATTATCTCATTCTTATCTGCAGGCATATTACTTTGCCTCTGCTAAAGAATTGATGCGGATCAATGGCACAACCAAGTCTTTGGTGTCAAATCATCTAGCTGAATCTATAGCAGGAGCCATGACAATAAGGGCCTTTGAGGAGGAAGAACGTTTCTTCGCAAAAACCCTTAACCTCATTGACATAAATGCTAGTCCTTTCTTCCACAGTTTTGCTGCAAATGAGTGGTTGATTCAACGGCTTGAAATATTTAGTGCAACTGTTCTTGCCTCTGCAGCACTCTGCATGGTTTTACTACCTCCTGGAACTTTTAACTCTGGTGAGCATTTATGTTTACTTTTCTTCAACTTTTTTTGAACACATAATATTACGAGCTTCCCGATTCTGACTCGTTGTAATACTTCCATTACTGTAGGATTTATTGGAATGGCACTTTCTTATGGACTTTCATTAAATATGACGCTGGTGTTTTCAATTCAAAGCCAGTGCACATTAGCAAATTACATCATTTCTGTTGAAAGGCTTAATCAATACATGCGCATACCAAGTGAAGCCCCTGAGGTGATTAAAGATAACCGACCTCCATCGAATTGGCCGGAAAAGGGTAAAGTGGATATTTGTGATTTGCAGGTTAGTCTTACTCCTATGATTTATTGGTATTTAATGAGACAATTGGTGAAGGCTAACGGACTGAAAAAGTTAAGTATCAAATAGATTAGATACAGGCCTGACGCACCACTAGTTCTTCGAGGAATCAGTTGCACATTTGAAGGAGGGCACAAGATTGGAATTGTTGGTCGAACCGGCAGTGGGAAGACTACACTTATAGGTGCTCTATTTCGACTGGTGGAACCAGCTGGAGGAAAGATCATCGTAGATGGAATTGACATCTCTAAGATTGGACTTCATGATCTGCGGTCACGACTCGGAATAATACCTCAAGATCCTACTCTCTTTAGCGGGACTGTGAGATACAATTTGGACCCCTTATCCCAGCACACTGACCAGGAGATATGGGAGGTAACTTTTCCAGTTCATTAGACATTTTAATCTAGTAATCATTGTCTATAAACTAGCGGAACTGTTGTTTTCTACCTTCATGCTTTCTAACTCGAAAGTTTGTTCCATATTTTCAAGGTTCTCGGAAAGTGTCAGCTTCAAGAGGCTGTACAGGAGAAAGAGCAGGGTCTAGATTCTTTAGGTATGCTTTCTTCCCCTGCATGGAAAATAATGAGTGTATGCTTTCGATTGTAATAGTCAGTGAATGATTAACAACCTGCAACACAGTTGTGGAAGATGGATCGAATTGGAGCATGGGGCAGAGACAATTATTTTGCTTGGGCCGTACCATTTTGAGTAGGAGTAGGGTACTGGTGCTTGATGAAGCAACCGCATCAATTGATAATGCAACTGACTTGGTTTTGCAAAAGACTATTCGGACTGAATTTTCAGATTGCACTGTAATCACAGTAGCTCACAGGATACCAACAGTGATGGATTGCACAATGGTACTTTCCATTAGCGATGGTAAGTTTCATTTCTTTATTTCTTATATAAAAAATGCACTTATCTGTATCTTGCACATCGTGACTTTGAGGATATGCACTGATTTGTCGCCACTCCAAGAAAATCTCATGTAGCTGATCTTTCATCCATGCCATCCAACATCTTAACAGAGGCTTATTTTTCTGGAGTGACCCCAAAATACCAGAGCTATAAGGCGATCTATTGCCAAACCTTGGTTTCCATTTGAAAAAAAAAAAGACGACAAAAACACAACCTAACACTTAAGAACGAGAGACGACTGTAGCTGCAACTTCACGTAGATAAATCTCAAAAGAAATTCCAAGATGTATCACTAAGCTGTTTTTGTTCTATTTTAGGAAAACTAGTCGAGTTCGACGAGCCGGAGAAGTTAATGAAGATGGAAGGTTCACTTTTTGGACAACTTGTGAAGGAGTACTGGTCTCATTTACACGCTGCAGAATCACATTGAAGCTAAATATTATTTATCGTGTATCCCACTTCTAATTTCACCCTACCTTTTCAGCAAGGAAAAGGATGCTAGGACCAGGTAGGAAGTATGATGTATGATATTGCAACAATATTACAGGGCTAGAGAGGAAAAATGGAGAAGAGGAATATCAGTTCCTATCCTTAGTTTTGCACCTGTATTCAAACATCAAGCTTGCTAATATCTACTGGGAAATTGACTTGTAACCAGGATGATGGATGCATGTAAATTAGTGGATGCAAATTATTTTAATAGCAATAATTTTTTTTTGGCAATGCTATGTTCTTTATTAGAAGTTTCTAAGCGATATGTTGCAGACATATGCACAAATAACAACTTTATTTATTTATTTATTCAATAGTAACCTTATTTTTAGATTAGTTTTCGATTCAACTGAGACAAAATCCCTTCCAGTCAGGGGCGGAACCAGAAAAAAGAATTAAAGGGGCCAAAATGTTAGTTGTTTTATTATTTAGGCTAAATATATTAATATTATCAAGGGAGGGGCTGGAAAAAAAATTCCTTGCAGGGGCCCCGGCCCCTGCCAGCCCCCCCCTGTCTCCGCCCCTGCTTCCAGTAATTTTAAAATTACATTTTTATATTATTTTCATGTATTTAAAAAAAAATTCATAAATTTTCATAGCTATTGGCCTTAAAATATAAACTTGAGAAATTAAGGAACATGGTTAATCACCTTAATTATCATATCAACCTATGCCCATGGGGATTATGAACTTAGCAACATGATCATATATAGTAGCAAGTTACTAGTTAATAATATATACCAAATATAAGAAAATTGTAAAATTAATGAGATGGGAATATTAAGCTGTACATAAAAAAAAATTAGCAAACCTCAAATATACCATAAACTATTAGGGTAATATCAATTTACCTTAAAATTATTTTTTATATCTATTTTATTTTTGAAGTATTTTGATTTCTCAATTAAGAACTTTTAGAGAGAATAAGAGAAATCTTTTAAGCAAGAGAACATTAAATCAATTTTCTTAGAGTATGTTTGTATATGCTTGTTAAAGTATTTGCATCCAAAATGTTAAAATAAATTCCAAATTGTCCTAAAACATAACTTAAAGTTATAATAAATTCTCCACTCATATGGATTGGTGAGGTAAAGGGAAATTTTTTATACTGAAATTGTCGTTTAGGGTAGACTGACAATTGATGGAGGTAAACAGGGCTGAAAAGGTTCATATGAAACAGATTAGAAATATACCTAACACACCACTAGTTCTTCGAGGGATTAGTTTGGTATTGTTGGTCGAACTGGAAATGGAAACACTACTTTTATCGATGCTCTATTTCGGCTGGTGGAACCAGAGGGAGGAAAGATTGTAGTGGATGGCGCTGACATTTCTGAGATTGGACTTGATGATTTGAGGTCACGATTTGGAATAATACCTCAAGATCCTACTCTCTCTAAGGGGACAGTGAGGTGCATTTTGGACCCCTTTTCTCAGCATACTGACCAGGAGATGTGGAAGTTACTTTCCAATTCTTGCTCATATATAGTTTTTAATCTGTATATAATCATGATCTAACCAATGGATGAAAAACACTTTCTACCCCCATGCTTTTTGTACTTGTATTAGTATAAGTAGGTCGTATAGTATTGCAACAATACTATAGGTCTAGGGAGGGAGAAATGTGGAGGAGGAACTGAAGTTCCTAACATCAATTTTGAACTAGATTCAAATATCAAGTTTCGCAAATTCTTCTTGGCAATTCAATGAAATTGGCCACTTTTTGCAAGAGCATCAGGTTGCAGGCTTGTTGCCACTACACTATGATTTTCCTGTATCTATCCACACTCCTGCAGCTAGCTCCTTAGTGTGGATAGATACTGGGAAATCACACTGTCAAAATCATCAGTGATAACTATCATCTGGAGTTGAATCCAGGAGCTCTACGAAGAATACAAAAGGTGGTGCTACTGAAACTTGAACTATAGGATTTTTGCTTCCTTCCTCTTTAGCTGCTGCTTTTGTCCTGAAAAATGATGCAGAAGCTGTAGATTCTGATAGCGTAAAAGCATGTTCCTCTGTTTTCCAATGATGAATGGTGAAGCAAAAGGAGAGCATGCTTGATCAAGACCAGAGACCAAAGACGGATGCATTTAGCAATCATCAAAGCCCATTGACAAGGAATTGGACAACTTGGGATACATCAAAAGAATTTTATTTTTTATTTTTTAAAAAAAGAGAGCGTATGCTCAGAATGAGGATATAGAATGAACACCATGCAAGTCCTATGAGATATTCCCATGAATAAACAGTGACACCATTCAAAAGATGAAATGATCACTTTCATTTTCTTTATGGTCCTCCAAGAGTAGCGTTTTCTATATCTTCTCTGCTCAATGCGTAACTGAATCTCTTCTCCACATCCTTTTCAAGATTCCCTGGTCTATTCTTCAAGTACCTGCATCACAAGATACAGTCTGTTTAGCCAAGCAATAAATCTAAAAGGATGAATAGTGTAACTGAGTATAAGACTTATTTCCTCGCTTTTACGTCAAATTAGCATTTCAGAATCCATCTCCAATGGTAAAATCTAACTACCCTGGATAAACAATGATATCTTAATTTGTGCAATTTGATAAATTAATCCATTAGTCCTAACAGGTTGAGAATTTAAAATTTGAATAGCAAGGGAGAATAGGGAAGAGTCAACTCTCAGGCAAGCTGCAGAACCAATTAAACCTTGTTTCCCACTTGAAGTTATCCAGCTTTCTCCACCATTCATTTCCTTTTATTGAATCCCAACCAAGATTCAATGAGCACAATGTCATCATTGCATTGGTCTTACTCTTGAATAGGTGCCATCATCTTCATATTTTAGAAGATTGATGGTTGAGAAACTTCAATTGTACATAGTTCAAAGAAGTCTGCACAAACCATTACAATAGTAAAAAAAAATACATATATAAAATATGTAAGCTGCTGTTTAAAATGAGAAATCATCTTCTTAAAGAACAGAACATGATATGAAAACCATACCTTATGTCCCAAATTTCAGAAGGGCACTGACTAGCCCAAACGGAATCAATCTTAACCAATTGATCTGCAGGCTATGAGCCTATGAGCTAGTCCCAAATTTCTGCACCAATGACATTAGACCCATTGATATTTGCTGGACAGGGCTAACCTTTCTATTAACTTTCCTATTGTCATTGATCACACGACCTCCAACTTCCGACATATTGGTACCAATTTCCTTCACGCAATCACTAATTCATCTTGACTTTTGATCATGCTTAAATACTTTTATTTACATGATTTATTAGCATGAAACTGTTTTTCTATATGATCATGAAGAAGAAGCTTGTGATGGTCCCATAACTTCTCTGTATTGTGTAGGTATATGCCATGCAATCATCTATCTAACTCCATCTCCAGTAGCACTGTAATTTCAATTCCCGCACACATTATTTATCCAAATCAACACAAACTCATCACGTTTATGTATCTCTGTCATCAATTATTCCTTAGTTACTTCCACTGAAAAGTGAATAGATACTCTTACAATTGTTAATTTTGAAACTCTAATTTATACATAGTTGCATCATTTCTGATCTTATCAAACCAACTACAATTTATTAATTCAAATCGTCCATAAACTTCTAATATTTTGATAATATTGCTCCACAACATATTACTCTTCTTCCCCAAATGCAAACCTCATATGAGCACAAACCTCTTAACACATTTGCTAGATTACTTCTCTAGTGTACAACATGACTAATTGAGGAAATATGGATGTGCTCTTTTTTTAAATAAAATGAAAAGGTATTAACACTAATTCTTCAGCCTTTTGCTGCTCTAGAAAGGTTATCGTTACATCAACCAAAATTATCATATCATAGAAGCTTATCTATTCATCGAACCTCACTAAATCCCTATATTCAAACTAGTTGGGATCAGCTAGATCCTTTTTATCAATTCTTTCTGAGCAGCAGAGTTCCCATCACTAACAAGAATAATCTCACTTCCATCATTATACAAATATTTTCAATCGGGATTGTGTAACCAAAGATTGACAAACAAACTTCGAGCAATAGCTATAACAAAGCACACTTGACTTGTCAGATTACAGCACACGCCATTAAAAACTCTCCAGCATAATTTAATGGAAGCTATAATACATCTAACAACAATATTATCTGTTGTTCACTAATTCAAATCACCAATTTTTCATTGCCAGCTCAGGTTTCCTTCTTTTCTAAAAATTCCAAATTACATGTAGAAACCACTCAACCTAATAATAAAAATAAATCCAAATAATGAACATAATACAAAAACACAGTAATCATTCACAGTAAAATGTTAAGCTCAGCTTAACAAGATTAGAAAGAATAGAAAGAAAAGAGAACATAAATTGAAAAGGAACAGAAACAAGAGAGAGCAGAGGAAAATGAGCAGAGAAATGAGATTGATCTTCTGTATTTTCTTCTTTTTTCTCACACATTTCCATACTCCAGTTTATATACAAGCTTTTATTCTTCTACTGATTGTAACTATAATCAAGCCTACTGACTCTAACTACTTCCTTAACTAACTCAACTACTTTTCTAACTTCCAGCTAACATAATTCCACCAGACTAACCGTTATTCTTTCAGTGCTGTTGTTGCTTCTTGTTGCTCTCCTTCCAGCCTTCATCATGTCTCCTGGTTCGTAATATAAAAGATAACTCAAACAGACTACATCATCACCACACTAGTGGCAATTCACCAAACCACAATGATCGTATGCAAAGTTGAAAACTTGACAGCAATTACTCACATACACTAACAAACATAACAACAAAAACCCAGATGCTAAAACAACAATAAAGAACCAAACTTTACCTTATATAAAGATCAGTGACATCAAGTGATAACTGAGCATGCCAATCAGGTTTCTCAACAAACCAAACAGCATGGCTCTTCTTGCTTTGGTAAAACCCCAAACCCTTCAACCAAGCTTCAATGCAAGGCAAATTATGAGAGTACAAAGGCTTTTTCTTGTCAGGGAGTGTTTGTAGCCACTCATCTCCTGTTGATGATATCTCCTCTACTTCTGATGATTTTGAAGAAACTATTCTTTTGGGTTTTCTTGGAAACTTACATAGAGGATAAGGACATGAAGAAGATTTAGAGAAAAGGGATGGATGCAATGAGGAAAAGTGAGAGACTTTGGAAGCACGAGTAGAAGTTGAAGGGTGCGAGAAGAGGGGGATGTTAGTAGTGGCAAGGAAGGAAGAAATGGTGGTCGTGTTTTTGTTCTATTTCGGGTCCTAAACTTATGGATTCATTTAATTTTTGTTGGGATGGATTGGAGAGGGGAGGTTTTGGTGAAGCTTGGAGGGTATAGGGTGGAGAGCAAGGTTGTCAATTCCGTTCCGTTTCGCCCGGAATGGTCGATAAAAACATACACGAGCATGACTATTTATATTTTGAACCAGCCATGGATGTTGATATACACCATTTTGAGTCCTCTCCTGCTCTCGCAACAACTGATTCCACTTCCAATGAGTTGGTAGATTTTCCTGTTGATTCTGATTTAATGAATATTCACCGCTTGATTTTGAGGAGTTTGAGCTCATTTGGAGGGACCAAAATGGGTACTTGTCAAAGGGGCTCGAGGAAAGTTGTTCTTTTCAACCATATATATTCTAGTGAAGGAAAGGTGACCGAAAAATGCAGCCCTAGACCATCCACTATTTGGAGTGCTGGTGTAATATCAATATCAACCATGGATGCTTCTTTGATCCAGCAACCGCTAACTTTGCCAACAGGAGACATGGAGATTGATAATCAACTTAGTGTGCATCATCTAGTCAAGGCTTACAAAGAAGCCATGGAGAACAAAGAGGCAGAACTTGCAGAAGTGATCACGAGAAGGATTAGTAAGAAAGTTGGTCCAACGGGGGAGATAGAGGAGCACCTTTTGTATTACTCATTTCAACCCTTAGACAAAGAAACAGATTATTTTACGCAAGAATCTGCTAAGAACTTTGATGGGGCTTTGGAGGCATTCTATAAGATTTTCCCTGATGGGATGATTTCTCATTTCACAGCTAACTCGGTCATTCTTGAGGCCAAGCCTCGTGATGCTGAGGCTCTACACATAATAGACTTTGATATGGGAGAAGGGATGCAGTGGTCTTCAATAATCATGGCTCTTGGTCGAAAACAAAAGGAGCTACAAGCACAACAATACTATGGTCATATTCCACACTACATGACCCTAAAACTCACAGCAATCAAGTGGAAAGACGAGGGTTCTGGTCATGATGTACCTTCATGGAGAAAGTTTGAGGAGATAAAAAGGAGGCTACATGATTGTACAAACCCCTTTGGTTTAATATTGGAAGTGGAAGAGGTAGAGCTACAAGATTTGGCGAGGAAGATGAAGGGAAAGAGAAAAGGTGGAGAAAGGAGAGAATGGCTGGCCTTCAATTTTATGTGGGCTCTTTCCCAATTGGCGAGAAAGAGGAGTAGAAGGCATGTATTGGACTTTGTTAGGACGGCGAAGGAAATATTAGCCAGTATTTCTGTCTATAGCAATACTAGTAATAGAGGTATATTAACATTTGGTGATGGAGGAGCATAGGAATTGTTCAAAGACTATCCTGGTTTTGGATTTTTCTTTGACAATTGTATGGAACATTATCAAGCCCTGTTGGAATCAATCGAATGGAAGTTCCCTAGTTGCTTTATAGAGGCGAGAAAAGCTATGGAGTGCCTCTTTGTTGCACCTTATGCCTCTTCTAGGGCTTGGATACAAGAGTGGGAAGAAATAGAATAGTGTTGTGATTTTAAGACAGGATTTTGGCTTGAAGGGTTGCGACTAAGCAATGAGAGTTTATTGGAAGCAAAAGAAATGGTGAGAGAAGGAGAGGCCCCATATGCAGTGAGGATTGAAGGAGAGAATTACAATGAGATGGTCTTGGAATTTAGAGGAACTCAGTTGATCAAATTCTCTGCCAGGAAGTTATGATGTACTTTAGTTTCTTTCCATATTTTTCATTTTAAGTAGCTTTTTTCACTCATTAATTATTCATTTGATTAATTTTGAATATTAATGTAATCTAATAAGTTATTATAAGTGAAACATATGATGTACAATTTGTGAATATCAATGTAATATATATAATTTATTATTTTGATAGAGTATTATTGATTACCAACAAAGTTGTAATCCATTTTTTTTTAAATCGACTTTCTTAGCTCTGATATCTTTATAATTAACCCATCACTATAAATTAATTTTTTTATGGATTCAGCACCCTTCGTCATCCCATGACATGCCATAAACTATACGGGAACAAAAGATTCATGTTTGCTTTTTCAAAAAACAAAAATGATAAAGGGGGTGTTTAAGAGTGCTGTAACGGTTGTTTTTAAAAAACAAATTTGTTTAGAAATGCATTAAAATAATTTTTTTATTTTTTTAAATTATTTTTGATATTAGCATATTAAAACAATTTAAAAACACCTAAAAATAATTTTAAGAAAAAAACCTCAAATCTTGCTGAAACTTCAGTGTAAACGCAGCCCTACGACTTCGTTTGGAAACACGGTTGAAACCGCGTTCTCTTAAATTTCAAAAAAAATTATTAAAAATTATTATTTTACATTTTCAAATCGTAAAATAATAATTTTAAGAACAAAAGATCCATGCTTGCTTTTTCAAAAAAACAAAAATGATGATGGGGTGTTTAGAAGTGTAGTAGCGATTGTTTTTCAAAAACAATTTTATTCAGAAATATATCAAAATAATATTTTATCATTATTTTTTTAAAATTATTTTTAATATCAGTATATCAAAACAATTTAAAAATATCCAAAAATAATTTTTTAAAAAAAATCTAAAATCTTGTTGAAATTTTAGTGCAAATGCAATCCTAAACATGCCAAAATCAAAACTGTGTCATGGGCCTAGCGTTGCAGTGTAAACGCAGCCCTCTTTGTTGCTTCTACGCGTTCCTGGGCTATCAAAGGTCAACGCCGGCTTAATAATGATGCGGACGATGATAAGATTATTAAACAAGGAAGAGGAAGTCTGTGTCTAGCAACCAAGCAATCACTTATTTATTTACCTTTTAAATATATCAAATTCAAGAATATCAGCTCAATTATGATATCACTAATCATGATTAATTAGCAGAGCTACAGTTTCCAGATTAGTCAAAATGCTATACACTACTTTTCACTAATCATGATTTTAATTATTACCATATCTATTATTTATTTATTTATTTTGCTTTTTATTAGTTTTTATATTAGTAACTTTTGTTTATTTGTTAATTACTAATTGAAATAAAAAAACACATAAAGGAATTATATTTACTTGGCAATATAATTTCTACTCCTGCTACGAATGGGACTTTTGGTCACTCGAAGAAGCATCATTGAAATTGCTCGTGATCATGGCTATCAGGTCTTCTTTTTATATATTTTTTTTCTTTTTTCTTATGAAAGAAATTAAGCTTGCATGTATCAAAGAAAACTAAAATGGCGCCAGAGCCCAATACAGCACACAAAAACAACAGGGAAAGGGCTCCCTGCAAACCAAACGGATCAAAAAACTAGTCAACTTAAATAAAAACTCTTATAAAATCCATCTCAAAATATGGAGCATCAAAACCAATTTTATCATTTTGGGCACAATTACGTATCAGGATTGCTACTGTCAGAATTAAAAAAGAATTGTTAAAGGCAAGAGCATCGATGCTTTTCCTTTAATCTTAAGAATATCTAAAAATGCCTCTTTTTATTTCAATTAGTATCTTTTTTTTCCAATTAATAACTCTTTTTTATTTGCAATCCCATCTTTCCACATATATATATAAATGTCGACCAATTTCTCAATTTCAATATATTAAGAGATTAAACAAAACAAATAAAATGTACTTCATTCAGATTTTAGCAATGAAAACTTTAATTTGCACCCTAAAATCTCAGTTTATATATTAATTGGTCTATGTTGTTTTAATATTTTATATTTTGATCTCAAACTTTATTTATTTTAATCCCTATATGTTAAGAGATGAAAAAGAAAATCTTCAAAAAAAAAATATTGGGACTAGAGAAATTGTTGGATGGCTGCATTTTAATCACTAAGACTAATATTTGTGTTATTAAATTTGTTTTCTTGGACAAAGGAAGTGGTGTCGTCCTTTCATCATACTTAAAAAAGTACATAGATGTTCTTAAAGTAAACATGCTTAAAAAGTAAATTGAGGTTCTTAAAGTTTTTTTTATTCATTTAATTCTTGCTTTTAGAGATTAGAGACTGTTAAAAAGATTAAAAATTGATTTATTAAGGTTTTCAAGTTGTTCTTAAAGTCTTTTTAAGTGAAAACAAATTAACATGTCATTGATTCGGAGAAAAAAAAATTGAAGTGAAAACCTTCAAAAAAAAAACATTAATCAATCTTAGCCTGGCCTTTTTAAAAAAAAAATTGATATTTTTATTTGAGATTTTAATTATTACCATATCTTTTATTTATTTATTTATTTATTTTTTATTAGTTTTAAAAAAAATATTTAATATCCTCTCACTTATTTTTTTAATTTTTTAGTTCATCTTTTATAAAATAGTAATTATTTTTTAAATTTCATAATATTTCAAAGAAATTATTATAATTTATCTTTATTTTTTCTTTTATATTTATTATAAATTAATTATAATTATATGACGGACTTATAAAAATAACAATCATTTATTCTTAGCAATCAAAATTAATCTCTAAAAAAAAGAGAGCCAAGATTAGAAATTTCAATGTCCATGTATTTAATTATTGCATGTATGTTTGAGATATTTTTTATTTAAAAATATATTAAAATATATTTTTTATAGTTTTTTTTTTAATTTTTAATATTCAAACATCAAAACCGTTGAAAATGAATTAATATCATGTCAAAAGTATTACAATGTATCGTAATTTTGAAAAGTAATTTTCAAAAACCTTTTGAAACCAAGATGGGAATAGGGTTGTGGAAGCTAGCAATTAATATCCCATCAACTCGATCACGCGGATGAAAGAGATGCATGTGATTCCTGATAACTAAACTATCAATTGAATTGGAAAGAGATTGGAATCATTGATTGCACAGGACAAAAATATTTGCAATAGCGGCCAAATGGGCTAACAGGAACATACCCTCCTCCCTTCATTTATTCCCTACAAGACTTTATGCAATTTAATGGAACCCTAATATTGTAGTTCTAGAAACAGTAGAATCAATGATTTTACTTTTAGGAAGACGGAAGAGTTAGAGAATTAAGTTGCTTGTTCGGCAATCTTACGTGTGGTTCTTGTTGTCTATCTTGCTTGAAAGGTTTTTGCTTATTCACAAGTGTCAAAATCACTTTGAATTTCCTACACTCCATCGCCGGCTCTCGAGGTTGACGACATGAGAATTTTCAAGTCTTTCCAGCCAGCCAAAAATGCCACGAATAATCTTCTTTGGGTGTACTGTGTTCATGCATTCCATCCTTTTGTCTAGGCAGCTTTGATATTTGATTTATTCTTTGCCTGTCCTACGCCACATGTTCTTGAGATAGGCTTGGACAATTTCAAGTCTTTATATCTTCCCAGTCATCTTGGGGGGTTCTCACGAGCTCCATCTTTTTGCTTAAACACTATTCTTGTCTAAAAA
>Ga0307509_10006578_pt1 | contig 15568 bp, 19 predicted proteins | sample 10_EM_MG_FD_202245 | JGI IMG/M metagenome (GOLD analysis project Ga0307509, IMG submission 202245) | Populus trichocarpa ectomycorrhiza microbial communities from riparian zone in the Pacific Northwest, United States - 10_EM | ecosystem: Host-associated > Plants > Roots > Unclassified | place...
ATTAGGGCACGGGGAAAACAGACATGATTTTGAACTCCATGGAGTCCATTCAAGCCGAGGGTGTCTCCACATTTGACGCGCATCCAGACTTGGAAGTTTTCAGACTGAGGCTGGGCAGGGCTCTGAACTACGAGTTCAATGAGGACTCCCGAACCTCATTATTCCAACGGAGAGACCCTCGAGAAGGTCTGTCCATGTATCGTTCATATAGAATTGGTGACCGAAATGGTTTCGCGTTTCGCCGTAGCCGGCCCCGTATTGGATATCGAGAGAGGTAAAATTGTGCATTCCCATGGGCGGTCCTGTCGCTCATGGTCATGTAGCCCTTACCAAGCTCGAGAAGGTGGCTATGCGTTACTGCAAAAAGCACGGCCGCCCACCTGTCCTGATCATTACTAAAGTTCACTGCTTCAACAACGACGACCACGGTCGCAGCGTACTTCTCCAATTGCAACAACGAGCGGAGGCTTGGGCTCGCGGCAGTGAGTTGTGGGTTTTATCATTCGAGTTCGCACAGATACCAATACCCCCATAGGGGTCATGACCGTGGTGTTCACAACGTGAGTATCTTGTGGTGCCAACGTCTCGTGCCCTGATTGCCTATCTCCAATGTAGCGACGATTTCTGGCCGCTTTCCATCCTGCGTAAGTCATTTACCGCACTTGAGTGGTCGCCGCTTACCTCCTCATTGCGCGGCACAGGCAGAAATGCTAGTATGATGCAGGTGTTCTCCATCCACGACCCGGACAACAAGGAAGCCATCCAAACTTCGATTGACCTGCGTCGCTCCTCACATCGCGAGAAGGAAACCATCGAGACAGTTCGGGAAGCGGTTTCAATCGTTGGCGGACGCCTTTCACACCTGCGCATGGTGTCAAGGGCGCGGGACATGCTCGAGATGGCAAACCACCTTAAAACCGTCGAGAAAGGGTGGCTGCTGAGCCGCATCGGTTTGATTCAGGACTGCGATAGCGACGTTCTGGAAGAGGTGAGGGCCATTCCTGAACCTACGTTCGTAATGCTCAACGCACGTATTCTAGCAAAAGTGGAGTTCTTACTCTTGGGTCCTCTTGAATGAGTTTGTAAAGCGGAGGAAGACGCAGGAGGATGAACTTGAGAAGAAAATCGAAGCCGGAGCAGCCGATGAGTCTGCGTGGGATCATCTGCCACTCCCTACCATTCCCTACGTGAGCATGACCCTGAGGCCCACCTCATTTCTTTGCTGAATGTATGGTATCCCAGCACGAATGTCGGCAAATTATGACGAGGGGAGATTTCATGGAAGGTACGACATCCATTCCGGTAGCTGGGCATCGTAAACCCAATTCGTTCCGGTTTTAGAACTGGACCGTCTCAACATCATCAGCATCGACATAAACCACAACGTCCGACCCGATTCGTGGTTAATTTTTCACGCCGCGCGGGATGTCGTCGAGGAAGAAGGGTTCGAGGACAACCTAAAGTCCGTCAGGGACAGGATCGACGAGATCGAGACGCTGCACAGGACCAGAGACTTGATCGTGAGTACCTGTTCACGGTCCGTTTAGCCTGCGATGCTGAGCATCTCCCAGTTCAGGGGTGTGGATAAAGGTGATAGAATCCGCCTGACTGTCGGCAAAGGAGGTCCACACCTCATTGAGGACTTATAAATTACATGTACGTTCAGGCCCTCTGGCCTGGCCGCATGACTGTACCCTTCGCTTGACTCTCCTGCCCGTCCTGCCAATACGTTGACATCCTCCCCTACTCTTCCGCACAACAAATATCGCCTCCGGGGGCGTATCACGCGCGTATGCCTCCAACGTGCCCTGGTCGGAGGCTAGAGAGGGATGGATCTGCATTGTACAAATGAGACCAACGGCGGTTCTATATTTTTGAGCGATTGTCCGCGGTAAGAATTGGAAAGCGGAAAGCCACCCTTCCCAAGAGGTGGCATACGGTCCCGACCTGAAACTACTACGGGTCGGACGTGTTGACCGGTCGAGCGCATAGTACCCTCCAATGAATGGCGCCCTGATCTGACCGCTGACAACTCTAAGGGACTATTTGCAAACTGCTCGAAGGATTCAGAGCCAGACTTCGTGTCGGATTCGCGGTTTGGCGATCCTCGACGTTCGGCGGTATGGACCATGTTTGCCGACATGGCCGTTGTCCAACGCCTACCGACTGTGAAACTCCAAATACCCAGCGTTTGTCCAAGCATTCCGTTCGTTCGAGAGAAATCGCGGTCGTAACATAATGATAACCATAGCCTAGCTAAACGTACGATACGAGACAGTTCGATATATCACCTCTTATTCTACTCCTTCAGCGAGTCCTACAGTCGTCCGAAACACAGAAGAGACACGTAAGCCAGGTTATAGCCGGGTACAACACAGCGCACACATCTGTCAATACAAGATCACGACACACAGGGATTCCTTCGTTATATTTACAGGATATCGTCCTACGGTTTAGGGAGGGGGGAGGAAAGGGGGAAAACATCAATTCAGCGTTCTCGGAGAACCCCGTTTCCAGGGAGGGTGACGTCATCAATTTACCTCAGCGTCAGAGGCCATGGTCCTCCTCGTGAACGAAGAGCCACTTCCGCTCCTCCTATGTGCAGATGGATTGTATGGGCCCCTTGAGCCGGGTCTGGATCCTCCCCTTATGTTGTTACTGTTTGGAGAGGGTGGGGTCTGGGGCCTGAGTGGTTGACCATACGATTCCCTCCTTCCAGGAGCGGGAGGGACTCCAGAGGCCCTTGGACCCCTGGTGACGCCACCGGTGCGAGGGCCCCTCAGTCCTGACGACGAGGTTCTCTGCGGTGCACCTGGCCGGTTGTTTCCACTGATGGCAGGAGACGAGCTCCTGGAGGGCGGGTTAGAAGTGAAGGTAGGGGAGGTCTTCGGTGAGGGACTAGGTTCGGGTCCGTCCTTGAAAGTTGGCATTGGTGGAGGAACGTAACCCACAGGGGCGGGAATGTTATCCGAATACAATGGCTGTGGCTGAGGGAATGAGACGTCTTCGGTTTCAGCCGAAAGTGGTGGAGGTGGTGGAACGAATCCGGGGGGTGGAGGGGGCGGCGCAAATTGGGCTTGCGCCTCGAGGGGAGGCGGGGGTGGAGGCGGAACGAATTGTTGAGTGGGGGTTGGGGAGACGACAGGCGGAGGGGGAGGAACAGGGGAGGGGATGGTCGCTCCACCGCCGGCTCTCAAGATTGCGGGAACGTTAGACTTGCTGTCCTGTCCGGAGGTTAGAGCCTTGACAGAATCTGGAGGTCCCGTTGTGGTCGAAACACTGGAGCGGGAACCTGGCCCCGTTCGACGAGTGTTCTGTTGGACGATGGCTTCCTTCAGGTCAGTAACATCGCCAATGTTGCTACGCCTCATCCGCATGTCGATCATGGCGGTCCGCTTGCGCTGAGGAATCTTACGCTCAGATTCTCGTTTCTTCTTCGCAAGTGTTGGGGGCAACAGGCGATCGTAATGCTGAATAAGATCCACGAGCAACACTAGGGTTAAAGAGTGGGTGAGTTGTCTGGCCCAGGAAGAGACGAGGCGTACTGGTTGCGTGTCGGTCTTGGATTGACCTCTCGTTCTCGAACTTAGGCCTCAGGATGCCTCGCCCAACAGCCAGAGCCAGCTTAGAGACGTATACCTCGTTCTTCTCTTCCGTTTTAGTATTGTCGATGAGGCTGTACTCGGTGGTGAGCGTGTGTGAAGGAAAGGAGGTAACGAATACATACTACTTGAGGTGTCGAAGGACGGCGTCCAGTACCGACAGGTGGACCTTGGGGAACTTCAGTAACGCCGCTGCGACTGCCTCGAAACGTTGTTCTTGTGATTGTTCGGCTTTTGTCGAGGAACCGACTGAGGGCAGAAGGGATCAGTGGGACCGTCAACATCTACCGGCTAGGCTACTTACTAGAGGGGTATATCTTCCTGAATTCATCCCAGGCATCGTAGAGTCCCAACGGTGGCTCAAGTTCAAGCAACCACAACTTTAACGCAGCGGCTAGAACCGGCGCGTCGTACTTCTCCAGGACGTCTTCTGGGATGTCTTGCCCGTCTGGTACGGAGTTCAACGTCTCTCTGAGGTGATGAACCGCATTCAGAGGCACTTCGTAGATCCATGTCTTCCGTTTGGCTGGAGTGTGAGAACGATTAGTCGTTTCACTGAGTTCGGGGGAGAAGTTTGCACTGACCGGAATCATCGGAGATTTTGCCGTATTGGGCGTTCAGCGCGTTCAAAAGAGTTGTGAGAACGGGAGGCAGGGTGTCCCTCCTAACCTCATCGTTGCTCCACCCACCCTCGGCCCACTTCTTGAGGTCGATGCCAAAGACGACATCCCCTTCTTCGTGCGTGACGGACTCGAACACACACGCCTTCGGACGGAATGGGCCGGTCCGATACCTCTCAATGAGTGCCTTGAGGTCGGAGTCTGGGTTGTATGCGCTGATGAGGGTTGAAGATCTGTCCGCAGACGTTTCATAACTCTTGCGGAGGTTGGCAATCGAACCTTGGTACTGGAGGAGGACTTTAACGTGCGTCAGAGGGGCTCAAGGCGGTGGATCGATCAGGGACTCGCATACCACTCTTCACGGCGTGCAATCTGTCAGACTCCCAGGTTTGCAAAGCCTTCAAGCTTTCTTCGATCCTCTCTTCCAACTTCAGCCTGTGACGGTCCAAAGACCGAACAGCTTTGCGGTACTCGGTCTCGGCATTCGTCGCTTCCCTCCTGCGTCGGATGAAGGGTGGCTCTGCGCTCGAGGCCCACGCCTTGCTCACGATATCCACGAGTGTGCCGGAAGTTTTCGCAATTTCTGGGGCAATACGCTCCAAGGGTGATGCAGCAATAGGGGACTTTTTTGCAGCCTGAGTTGATGGTTGTTGACCGAGTGTGAAAGCCTGACCAATCCGATATTAGCATGACTATGGTCCGGAAGAGAACGTAGAGTACCTTCGGCCTAAATTGGTAGAAGGCGTCATCGGCGTTATCAAACTTGTTTCCGAACTCTCCAAGCCTCCTCAACAAGTCCTCGCGCTCCGTGAGTTCCCTTGCGGCTACCGTGACAATATCGAGGTCCTTCTGAAGGTCGGGGACGTTTTCCAACAACCAAGTAACAAAATCTTCTCCAGTGAAACAGTCTTGGTACTCTCCCAAGATTGGGAACCTCACTGGGCGGAGTGGCATCTCAGCCTTCGCGCGTGACAAAAACGCGGAAATTTGCGAGTGCGTGAATGGTAAGCCGGCAAGAAGCACTTTCTGGCTTTCCGCCTCCATATCTTTCTCAGACTCCGGCTCGGAGGTGGTTACGGTCAACTTTGGCGGTAGAGGAGGAGATAATGGGGGAGGAGATGCGTTCAGGTCTGCTTCTGTTGCCTTGGCCTTTCCTTTGTTCAGGCGGGGCTCGGGGTTGGGTGACTTTTCGTCTCCGGCGTCGAATACTTGAAGGGGCGGAGCTGGGGGTTTGCCATCCGCAATCGCCGAGGCGGCACTCCTTCCTAAACCACGTAAGCGCTGGGTGACACGCTCAGAGAGCGTGGGCTGACGGGAAGGTGTCTTGCGGATGTCATGGACTGGATCGCGAGGGCTGGAGCTCGGTGATGTGTATCTCTCTGCGACCTCATTGGAGACGAAGCGGGCGCTGGGGAGAATGAGTTAGGAAGGCGGGGAGGTAATGGGGAGGGGCGATGCATACTCATCCTCAGCTTCGTCAGCGAGGCGCGATTTCTCGATGTAATCTTGTCTCAAATGTTCGACCTGTTGTGAATTTAGTTGGGTGGTGAATGGATTTGGCGAACTCTGCGTACGTGAATACGGTTCTCTTCGAAATCTCCGATCCATCCTTGCAGGGCCTGTTCTTTCACTTGCTCGAGCCTCGTCTAAGGGTCGTGATCGGTCACAAAGTTGGGGGAAGGGGGATTCTGGGGCAAACCTTGTACTCCTCCGTCCAAGCCCGGAACGGTTCGGCGACAAGGGTATGCAGTTCGTTTGACACCGCCTCATGTAATTGTCCGTGTTCGACGGTCTCCGCTTGTAATCCGCGAAAGGCCATAAGAAGGGATGCACCATCGTCTGCGTTGAAACCTGCGTCTGTATCGTGAGAGATAGGATGTCATCCGGGTGTTAGGATGGTCTTGGCGGAAGATTGGAAGATGAGAGTTACCGATTCTTGATGTAGGTTGGTTCTTGAGCGAGTCCGCAAAGTTTCCTTCGGCGACCGCCCTTGCCTGGACAAGGACATTATGAGGCTCGTAGTTTCTCGAGCGGGGACGGATTGTGGTTAACGAACCCGAATGAATGTTACTATTTCATCGTTTTCGGCGACGCCCTGCAAACGTGAAAGGAGATCGTCAGTCAAAAAACCCGCCTCCCGCGCGCAGGATAAACGCGCCTGTTCTAGTTTCTTGAAGATCACGTCGAGGCCGGTGCGATAATCCTGCGTCCAGAAGGAATTGTTGAAGGTCAGTGGAAGAGAGATAACGGCCATGGTTGCTACGGGGCTGGTTTGGCTCAGCGAAGACCAGCCGGTGGATATCGGGGCGTCGAATGAGTTGTGTGTTGAGACACCTGAGACAAGTAGTGATGGAGGGGGACAGAAAGGGGTGGGAAGTGAGCAAGGGTGGTTCGGTCTTTTTTCACTGCCACAGGTGGATCGCTCGCTTTAGAGCGCCCAACCTACAACCCCGATCAGCCCACCTCTGTCTCCAATTCTCGCCTCCCGCGCGTGCTGTCCACTTGTACACCACAAAACTGAAGCTGCCACGACATCGACGTGCTCGACTGTATTGGGGGAACCTACATTCGACAGGATTTCCGATGTGAAACATTCGAGGCGGTCATCTCGGACGTGGCGGCTGTTGGGGGCACGGCGGACACATCCCCGGAAGCGGAACGCGCATGGTTCACGAGGCTCGCAATTGCTTTGGAGCGGGAGTGTGGATTGAGGGTCCAGAACGCCCAGTGGGGTGAGAAGGGGCACCTTCCAAGTACCCGGGCGGTGGCCAAGGAATGGTCATTCACAGGTCTCCTGCCACCACCTCCCCCGCCTGTGTAGTATAACTCAATGAAACTTGGCCCGCCACGCTTCTCCGTACTCTCGAGTCACTGGAATGTATCACCTTCAGGCTCCTTCGTCGACGGCGACCAGCGTTCGAGCTTCCCCTACAATGCACGCAAACCTCGGTTCACGTACAAGATTCCCAAAGGGCTCGCTTAGTACTTCGTTCTGCCGTTCCAAGCTAGATGGTGGCTTTGGGGATTGGGCAAAAACCCTATCAAAGGTGGCTGGGGGTGTGCCCGTGTCCACATTTCTTATTTCTTCTGCGACGTTCCCGTCTTATAACTCCGAGGAATAGTACCCTGGAGGTGTGTATGTTTGGTAGGGATACGTAGCATCCCTCGTCGCTTCCCCCAATGCATGATATCTGCGTTTGTGTACCGTGGCACGTTGGTTAGATCATGGGTTTTTCGGGTGTCAAACAGCATGTGAATCGAGCGCCTCGACCCAGGCAGACCAACAACCAACAGGACATCCACTCACGGGGGCGTGTCCTCGTCGAACTTCCCGTCTCACAATGCCTCAAAAGTTCAACGAGGCATCCCAGGGCCATTTCATTGGATATTCTGAACGGAGGTTTGAAAAACCTGGTAAGTCATAACGAGCTCGAATCCTAACCTTTCCCTCCCCAGCTTGGTGACCGTTCCGCGATATTATTTATCCGCAGGTTCGTCCGGCGGCACCACATCGAACCGCGGTCAATATGCGTCCAGTCCCCCTTCCGGCTGACGAGCAAAGAGGTGGGTTTGGTTTTGTGGGTCCATCACTTTGGTCTCATTTTTACCCCCAGCACACAGATGACTCCGTTCAGCAAAAAGTTCAAAAAATCCCAAAAACCTCCCCTAAAACACATTTCTTTGGGAATCCCCACCAATACCATAGTTGGTCCACTCGGTTTCCAAGCAGATCTGGACATCGGCCCCAAGGGTGAGAGGATCGTCCTTATCATGATTCAGGAGCGACCGGCCTGATTCGACTGTGGGGCTAGATGAGAACGATACCAGGGCTTCAAGAGTCGTATTTCAGAACAAGGAGGGCCAAGATCAAGGACTTCCCGTGCCGGGAGCCTCGACCATCGGCGCAGTAGCCGGTGGTGATGAACGCGGAAGCGACTCCACAAGTTAGTGCTCATGATCCCTGCTATCGCGACCGATGTTCACCACACACTCCCCATCAGAAGAGCACACTCGTGGCACTAAAAAGGAAGAAGGGGAACCAGCGGATGCGTCGAAGAGTATGTACCGACCCCAGTCTTTCGTTTGCCCGCTGTTAACATCCACCAGTCCCGGAGAGAGGCTGCAGGGACGTGGCACTTGGGGCCGTCCCCGTTCACGTTGATGTTACTGTGGACCCTATGGATGTTGCAGAGGAGCCCATAGAAGGACTTGGACCTCTCAAAACCATCCTGGAGGCCCTCCCCGCCATTTGTCATGACCCCATAGTTCGTTCGCAACCCCCTGCTGAGGAATCTACGCCAACCGACTGACCCGTCTATAGGAGGTCAGGAACAAGATCGACAACCTCCTCTCCCGCATAGTTGCACTGGAAATACTATTTGCGACACGCCCGGGTAATGTGGAAGAGCAGAGGCGCCGGACTGAATTGATCCAGTATGTTGCCATTTCCCCCTTTCAACTAGGTGCTGAGCTCCTCCCAGCAAGCTTGAGGGCATTGAGGGACAATTGCAGTTGTTTGAACAACATGAAGATGTGTTCTGGCTTCTTGAAGATCTACAAGAGGCTGTCTCCCACTATCAGGTTTGTTCATAGCCCAGCACTCTTGCAAATGTTGACAAGGAGAACAGGTCACACACCAGACAATGATCTATGATCAAGGGTGCAAACAGATAGTGAGTATTCCCCCTTTGGGTACAAACCATTGAAATAACCTCTTTTGGCAGGATACAGGTCAGATGATTCTCCATTTCTGGTGACAGATGCCTGATGTAAACCCCCCAATAGCTGAAGCATTCACCCTCAACAATATCCATTGTGCACAAATGGCTGAGCATCGACATGGTAGCCATGAGGGTTGTTTGAAGGGGACCCGTGTGGCTGTCCTTGATAAGATTGAACTCTGGACAAGAGACTTCAATCAGCCTCCAATCTACTGGTTGAATGGGCTGGCAGGTACAGGGAAGAGTACCATTGCACAAACAGTTGCAGAGAGGGTGTTTTCAAATGGACAACTTGGGGCATCCTTCTTCTGCTCCCGAGACTTTGTGGATCGGAGTGACCTCAAGTTCATCTTTCCCACCCTTGCCTTCCAGCTTGCACACAAGCACACAAGGTTTCGATCTATTCTTGTTCCATTGGTGCGGTCCGACCCAAGAATTGTTGATGGGACCCTATGCAACCAAATGGACAAATTGATTGTTCAACCTCTTAGGGAATCAGGCATTTCAACTGTCATTGTGATTGATGCCCTGGATGAATGCAAGGATGACAAACCTGCTTCAGCAATCCTGTCTGTCCTTGGACAATTTGTATCCCAGATCCCAAAAGTCAAATTCTTCCTTACTGGTCGCCCAGAGCCTTGGATTTGCAAAGGGTTCCACCTTCCACGGATGGGGGAGGTGATAGATGTGTTCATCCTCCATGAGGTTGAGCCATGTCAGGTTGATAGTGATATAGAACTGTTCTTCAGACACAGTTTCTCAGAACTTTCTCATCAACATGGACTGGATGGTTGGCCAAGCACAGAACAGCTGGACCTCCTTTGTGACCGGGCAGCAGGACTGTTTGTGTATGCTGTGGCAACAGTCAAATTCATTGGTCATAGGAATCATGACCCTGAGGAACGACTGGTTCATCTTCTAGAGTCATCTGGGAACAGTACCTCTGAAGGGAGCATTAAACTTGATGAGAACACAACATTGGACTCACTTTACATGTCAATCCTTCAGGCAGCCTTTGGTGATAATGAGCCAGAGTATGACTCCAGGGTCCGCTCTATCCTTGGTGCTGTTATTCTTGCTGCAAACCCCCCTTTCTCCATCCATGATTGCAACACTTTTGGGTCTCACCACCAGAGGTGTATACCTCCAACTGTTATCAGTTCATTCACTCCTTATCCTCCAGGAAGATGTCAACTACCCTGTTCTGCCCTTCCATAAATCATTTCCTGACTTCATTGTTGATCCAAGTAGATGCACCAACCAGAGATTCTGCGTGTCTCTGCCCAATCACCATTCAGAACTCCTAATTGGCTGCCTCAACCTAATGAACCAAGGGTTGAAGAAGAACATGTGCAAACTCCCAGATGCTGTTTTAAATGAAGATGTTGATGACTTGGAAGAGAGGACTAGGAAAATTGACCACAGTTTGCTATATGCATGTCGGTTATGGCACAAACACCTTGTTTATGTGGATGCAGTACCAGCCCAAGTGCATAAAATCACCTCTGTCTTGCACAAGTTCCTAGAGGAAAAGTTTTTATTCTGGTTGGAAGTACTCAGTGTCATTGGAACTGTAAGGGATGCAGTTGATGCATTGGGTGCAGCTGCAAATTGGTTAGAGGTGTGTGCTAAATGCATACACTGGATGTATTTGCTAAATTTGCTCACTGAATTTAGGTATCACCAACCATTGACCTTGTCAATGACTGCTCTCAATTTGTCACTCAATTCTTTGAGGTCATAAGTGCATCTGCTCCACATATCTATCACTCAGCCCTCCACCTATCCCCCAAAACATCAATTATCCATAGATTGTATGGACAATATACTCACCCATTGGTGAGGATTGTACAAGGGGCACCATCAACATGGGATCCAACTATTGCAACAACAAAATTCCCAGGCTGGGTTTGCCTTGCTATATGGTCACCATGCAGCAGGTTTATTGCAGTTATGTTGGATTCCACGGGGGTACAGATTTTGGATGCAGCAACTCTTGAGAAAGTTGGGTACCTTGGTGACCTAGAACTTGGCAGCTATGCTGCCATTAGCCCTGGAGGCCACTTGTTGACATGGGTTAGTGAGTGGATGCCAACAATTGTCACCTGGGACCTTCAGACAGGTGTTCATGTCAACAATTTTTTTGCAAATGGTGTGGTGCCAGCTGGGGAAGCTTGTTTTATCACACATTCTGAGTGCACAACTATGGTTGGGGTTTTGTTCATTGATCCTCATGATCGAGACTATGGTGATACTATCAGCACATATAATCCCATCACTTGTGTCCATGATCCCACCATTTGCATCTACAACATCCAAACACACACTTGTCTCTTATCATTCAATCAAAGGGCTGGCTGAAGAAAAAATTTGGACACATGGTGAATGCATTCAGTTTGCTACTTTGGGCCCAGGGACTCTCATCATTTGGGAAGTTGGATTTACCTCAAAGGACCCACCTAGAGAGGTTGAGTTCTTACCTACCCCAAACAACTTCAATCCAAATTACTTTATCTTCCTACCTACCTTCTCCCGGCTTGCCTTTGTCAATGAAGGTGTCAGTGTGTGGGATTGTCAACACTCCAAATTCCTCCTAGATTCTGTGGATATATTTGGGCCCACCAATCCAACCTTCTCCTCTGATGGTTGCTTCTTTGCATGTGGGACTGATGGTCCAGATATTTACCTCTGGAAAGACTCTCCCACTGGCTATATCCTTCATCAAATATTTACTTCTAGTATTGCAACGTCCTGGAAACCATTCATCTCCCCAGATGGACAGTCAATTGCAGCAGCTGAGGCGGATATCATTGAGTTATGGCATGTAACAGATCAAACTATCACTCCTTCCAGTGTTCCAGTCCCAACCCCCTGGTATGACAAAAATTTCATCCTGGGATTTTCGCCAGGTGGATCATTGGCAGCAGTTGTTCGGTGGGCAGAAAACACTGTTACAGTTCTAAACCTCAAGTCTGGTGCCCCACAATTGGTCATTGATACAGGCATGAAAGTCAGTGGTCTGAGGATGACTGAGAATACTGTTGTTATTGCTGGTGATGGAAAGGTTGTTGTTTGGAACCTCCCTATGGGTGACCAGGTTCCAAATGCCAGGGCAAACATTGGTGATGGTAACCAAATAATAACATATGACTATTCACCATTCCCTGAGTGGACAGGAACACCACTTGTCTCAATATCCCCTGATTTCAGCTGCATTGCTGTCTTTAACCATTCACACACCTCAACCCCATATCTAAGCATCTATGATATGTTTACTGGGAAATATCTTGCAGGTGCTAAACCACAAATTGATACACTATGGTTTACTCTAGATGGAAATGAAGTCTGGGGTGGTAACCAAGGATCCTTACATGGGTGGAAATTCATCAAGGACAGTGAATCCAATGACCATATATTGGAGCATGTTGGTGAAACTGGAGGCCCTGTAAGGGAATGCGCCTGGAAATCTTCATGTGGCCATAAAGTTATAGAGGATGGATGGATACTCAGCTCTAGTGGGAAACACCTCTTATGGTTACCTCATCATTGGCAGTTGAGGGAATGGTGTTCTATGTGGCATGGGCAGTTTCTGGCATTCTTACACCATACACTACCAGATGTTGTTATTCTTGAGTTACTAGAGGAGTAACCTGTGGCACATATTCCCTTCTGCCCTTAAATCCTCTTATATCATCCACTCTATACAGTCTGTTGTTTGTATTCAATTATAGGAGCTATATACTCTTCATTACCTCCAGAACCCATAGATCCCCAGTGGCTTGATGTTATATAAATATTATGCATACTTACTGTGAAACCTAATTGGGTGCTGTAACCTAATGAAGCTAAGGTTAAAGTAGAATATGCATGAATTCCTGGATGCTGTTTTAGATGATAGAGTTGGCGATTTGCACTGGAGCATGAAGTGGTATATCAACCACACATTACAAATATATGCTTGTCACAGCACAAGTACCCTTAGCATATTTACAGCCTCAGGCCATATCTTACACCAGTTCTTGGAGGAAAATTGTCTACTTTGATTGGGGGTGTTTGACACAATCATATACCGAGTTGGTGAATTCAAGGCAGCTGCAAGGTGTTCAGAGGTGAGCTGAATCTCCAAATTTGATATATAGCAAAAGTTTTCCAATTTAAACCAGGAATCCCAACTCTTGACCTTGGTGATACTTTCTTTTTGTTTTATCACTGAATTCCTCAAATACTGTCCTGTCTCACTTTTAGTAGCCTCTCAAATCTGGAAATATGGTAGATAGCTATCTGTTATCCTCAGCTGTATCTCCTGGCCTAATGTGATCATAACCATCCCCATTGCCTTTGGGATCAGCTTCATATACTGTTCCTGCACAACCAAAGTGGTGGTCATCAGTCATCAGTCACCTAAAACTGAATTGAATTGGATGTTTTAGTGTGCCTTACTGAATTGACCAGATATTTTAGAAGAATTTTTGATACTGCTTTGGTTGTGGCAGGACAGTACCCCCAAAAGCTCTCTCTGGCCCTCAGGGGCATCACTCACCCAAAATCCAGCCTGGTAGACCTTGGTCAGTCAGCCTTATTACAATCATACACATCTCATCAAGTCTCTGGATCCTGGCCTCTTTTTTCTTCTCCTGCCCCTTCCACTTATTCCAATTGCTCAAAACTTGACTACAGGCCTCACCTTGTGTAATGCTACATATTATTATTTCTATACATTCTCATTCACTCTGTTTCTTACATTTTATTATCTTTTTCACAACCCCCCCCCCTCATGTTAGCCACCTTCTGCTATCCAATTCTCAAGGATATATATTTGGCAATAACTACTGCCATACAAGCGAGCAGGCTATGGAGGACATATATTTATAATCTAAGTTTTCCATGTGCAGTCAGTTGGCTCTCATCAGTATCCCTGGTGTTGGGAATGACTCAAGTCTAGTCACCTGGGAACAATTGATGGGTCTATGTCCCTGGAAGCTGTATGCACTACTGGGGTACTCATCAGTCCAAACTATGGGTCTACTGTCACCACTATAGTTTGATGTAATAGTTTGGGAGCTGATGTGCTGGGTAGGGTGAGAGAGGCCTGTGGAAGCTTAGATGTGGCTGGAGTGATGTTAGAGGGGAACAAGTGGAAAGTTTGGGGTCAGCTTAGAGATGCAGGTACACTCTCTAACAGGAACTAGAGATGAGGGAGAATCTCAAGTTGACAAAGTCTAGGGAAGTACAGGCAGTATGCTACCACTATATAATGGGGCCAGTTTGAGCAGGTACTGAACACAAACCATGTATTGACATAAAGGCAAAACAAAGGGATAGGTGAGAAAGGAAAGTAATGCTGGAAAAGGAAGGTGGGTGTCAGGGCGACTCTACACCCTGTACTTCTAAGACGTCAACCATGAGCGATAAGCTCACGGGAAGGGTCTGCTGCCTGGCCCGTAGGTGCTGCAGACTAGTTACACACTAACAACTATCACCCCGCACAGTCCTATACTGGCAGGCCCGAGTAGGTTCCCTACACCAAACAAAGAGGTCAATACAATCACAAAGTGGGTAGACTCTCGGACTAAGAGGTGGGCCTGAATGAATGCTCCAACCGATAAACAGCAGTCGGGAAAGTCTGGTTGGGGAGTGGAAAGAGAGCAGAGAGAATGCTGAGGGTTCTCCCAAGTTTAACTCTTGTCTCGTTAGAGACCTGGTCTGCAAAGCAGGAGGTGAGAGGAGATAACCTGAGATATCAAAGCTAAGGAGAAATGCTACATGGGGATCTGTCTACCTATATACTAAGGGAACAGTGACGTGACAAGGTGACTGATCTACTGATGAACCAATGGCGTTAATCCCTGGCTGATGGTACTGTAGTAGGGATCCAATTATCCCGGGATCTGTGAAATGATCAAAGAATGGTGGATGTGAAACAGGGGGGATAATAGGAAACCTCCAAAGGGAATGGTTGGGTTCCCACAAAGAGGGGATAAAAGCGAACCAACAAAGGAGGTAGTGGGAAACCTGCAAAGGACCAATAATGGGTCAATAGTTGGGAAACTGATAACGTGGGAGGATGATCGTCAATCAAGCCAAACAGTAGCATAAACCAACAGATAGAACCAATAGAAACCAGTGGATGCCGACAGCAATGAATGAGAGCGCTAGGCACCAAATTGAGGCTTGAGAGCCAATAGGGGAGGTGCCGGATAGCGACTTGCTGAGAGGCATACGGTTTGCTCTTCTCCTTTTCTAGAGAAACAGATAACAAATGAGTGTGGAGACACGAGAGGAGTAATCGTGTGGCAGAGTGGGTCTAGAAAGGAGAAATGAGAAATGAGAAAGGATAAACAATAGTTAAACATCACCAGTGAAGGGGGACATGAACTGGTGGTATCATGAAGGGTTGTTGACGGAGACACACGCATGGGGACGACCGAACTTGCTTCAGGCTAGACCAGAAGGAGAAGAGGGAGGACATAATGACTGCAGAGTGTGGTGTAGTCTTGAAACATCGGGAGGAGACTGTGGAGCGGGTTGCACGTTCACCAGCTGATTCGCTAGGATCCAACGAATGGGCAGTGATCGCAGTTCTCTATGTTTCAAGGGTCCTGATGAGTCTTGTCCAATAGGGTGA
>Ga0307509_10006579_pt1 | contig 15568 bp, 18 predicted proteins | sample 10_EM_MG_FD_202245 | JGI IMG/M metagenome (GOLD analysis project Ga0307509, IMG submission 202245) | Populus trichocarpa ectomycorrhiza microbial communities from riparian zone in the Pacific Northwest, United States - 10_EM | ecosystem: Host-associated > Plants > Roots > Unclassified | place...
CAGTTGAAGACCACGGCCGATTATCGACACCTACCTCAGCGGCGGTCATTAGCGATGGCTGCTCGTTGTAGTGTACACGCATGCTCACCCCAGTCACATTGGAGAGAACCCAATCGTTCACCGACCGCGTGTCATGGAGAACGGTGAACCAAGTCACACCCAAGAATATGATGATAATGATTAGGGAGATCGAGGCCGTTGCGAAGAAGAAGTTGCCAAGCACAAAGTGGACAGGAGATCTGGTAGAAAGAGTGGGAGGGTGATGGAGGATCACGTCGATCTCGTCTCCGCCGACACGGTCGGAAGTATGGCTGAGGGACTTCCATGAGTGACTGGTCTGTATGGCATGCAGCGCAAGAGACACGGCCTCGTCCTGTTTGTTGACGTCCATCCAAGTTGCGGTGGGTCGGGACTCGTGAGGAGAAACGTCAAGGCAAGGGCAATTGCTGGGTGGACCAGGGAGGAGAGCATCGTATATATATTGCATCTGTTGTTTAGCGCGTCCGTGCCGCGCCCGACTGGGAAGGAGATCCAATCGCCCCATTACAGACCTTATAGCAATCATTGCTCGACATCGAGCACTGCCATACGGCGTTCACGTGATGTGAAGGAGTTCGTGGCACTTTCGGAAGCGCTCAAATACCAACCACCTCGAGGCGCACCCGGGTGTGCCTCCGGATGAGAGGTCCCGCCTGTCCGAAGAGCCACACCTGGCGTCGGAAAAACCCACCAACGATGTCGTGCCCCCAATAGACATGAACCGCAGCATGACCACCCCAACTTCCCTCAATCCCCGACCAAGACCCCCAAGGGATCCTGGCCACATCATGTGGTACCTCTATGTTCGAGGAATAAATCATACTCAGTGTGTGTGGGAGGGGGAGTCCTCCTGGTCCGATGTCTGTTCGATGTGTAGCCTGCGGATTAGTACTTAGTGGCAAGGGATTGTTCCACGAAAACATCGGTTCGGTGGTAATCTAAACAGGCCAAAACGTTGCAGCGCCGGTAATTGTGGTACGACTACTATTACCACCCCCCACCATCCCCGTCGCCGTGGCAGTCTACAGATCGGCTGCCACATCGTATCTCGCCCGATGGTGGGGTGTCTCTGCATCCCATTCACAGGTTTCCCGATCACACCCCGACCAGGTTGAAAGCCAGGATATCATTGTTGCACGACCTCATACCCTTCCTTCATTTCCCCAAGCGCGATCCTCAACCCTGCCCATACGCAATCCATCAACGCCGCTCCATTCGCAACCCCAAATACCAACGTCGACGCATAAAAGAAGTTCGCGTTGCCCGTCCCTTGACTCAACCACAAATGGTTGAACAGCGGAAGGAGCAGAAAGGCGTGCAAGTGGATGAGTGATGTCACGATTGGGTATCGGAGGTCTGATGAACGAGGGTGACAAGCTGGGCAACGTGGCAGGAGATCGGTACCTACATGGCAGTATTTCCGGGAAAAGCGAGACCATCGTGAAGAATAAACCTGGATCTGAGAGCGTCGGGTAGGCCTTGACGGTGCCCAGGACGCCGGTTAGTATGAAAGCCGCATATATCGGGTCGTACTGGAACTTGATGCAGACGGGGGCGATGTAGATCAGTAGGTGGACCTAACTCGACATCAGCGATTGTTTTTACGGGTTGAATGTCGGAGTACCGAGAAGGCCATCAAGAAGAATGGACGGAAGTGATCAAACATCTCGGTGAAGAAATACCACCACAGTCCGGGGTTTGGGGTCAGATCGGGGAGCGAGAGTCTGTTGGGAAGTGAGCGCGAGTCAACCGGACGATGGGGGGTGGTATCCAAGACGCACTCGACGAACCACGTCTGCCACATCCACTGAGATCCTCCGGAAACCAGTGTCGAAGTCAGGCTGAGGGCCGCAAAGTGGATAGCAAACTCGAGGACAATGATTCTCCCTTTCTTGAAGTTGATAGAGATCGGCTTTGGGTTCGCCAACCCAGACTTAGGCTGACCAAGCAACAACATTATCACCGGTAGCACCAATAAGACGGACGACAGGGAGACATGGACGAGCGCCGCAAGGCAGAATAGCGCAGGTGAAGCCTTTCCTGGTCGGTAGGAGATGAGCTGCTTATGAACCTGCTCCCAACCGGGCGTTGACTGACCACATGCGGCGAACATGATGCTCAACAGGTGTAACATGTTCGATATTGACGACGTCGAGAATGCCAGCGATGGGAGGAAAAGGTATGGGTTGAACAGGTAGCTTGGGGAAGGAAAGCAACCGCGTGAATGTATGGATGGGGATGATGAGGTAGGAGACGTACGAAGCAGCGACTAGTGTATCCCTCTTGCTCTTACTCGCACCACTCCTCGCTCTCCAAGTCTCCACGAGAGCGTACGCGCCAACCGCATCGACCAGTGTCCAAACTACTGGGCTCGACACTCGGTTTAACGGAAGGAGAGTCGAAAATATTGACAGATAAAGGGGAGACTGCGACGTGATACGGGTTCAAGAGGGAGGGGGGAATGAGAACATGGTGGTTGAGAACAAAGTTGGTTGGGGAAGGGTCGGTCGATCGAACCTGATAAAATACCCCTCCCGAATACGGGTCAACCCCATTCTTGAAGAGATAGATCCCCTCGTGCACTGCCACGTCCCAAAATAAACGACGTGAGGTTAACCGGGTTCAACCCGAATGATGGGGAGATACTTACGTCGTAAGTTTGAAGTCAAGGGCGAAGATAGTAAATGGTCGTATCTGAGCTGGTCTGGCAGAGGTGCAAAAGAAAGCAGTAGCCGCACAGCGACGAGGCCGCAGAAAGCCAAATCGACACCCATGCCTCCGGTTAGCGGTTTATGAGGTTGGTGGTGGACGTCGTCGGAGATTAGTGTCGATCACTTCTCTCCCGTGATCCTCACCTCTCATCCTCTCGTCTCGGATTTGCATCTCGCGAATAGGTCTTACCCACCACGACTTGACCGCGTCGCACACCTCATTCAGCAGGGAACATGGCAGAATCTGGAATTGGAATCCCCATCTCAACGGTCAAACTACACAAACCGTATTTCACTCCTCAGCAGATCCAGGACTTGTGCGAAAAGACGCGAGGAAAGCTATCCGTTTCGCAGGAAGAGAAGGTGCGGCAACAGGCGTGTACGTTCATTGAAGCCGTAGGAGCGAAGATTGGATTGTAAGTGCGTTTGAAGCGATACGTTCCTTCCTGCTGGGTCGCATGTCTCATCCTCGTGTCTTGCAGTCCCAGGAAGACGATTGCCACGGCGCAGAGTCTTTACCACAGGTTCCACCTGTTCTTCCCGAGGAAGGATTTCAACTCGTGGGTGGGTGTTATCCCCATCATCCAACTCTGATCCCCCAACCGACCCACCGTGTAGGATGTTTGCCTCGCCGCCCTCTACGTCTCGACGAAAATGCACGACACCCTCAAGAAACCCAAAGACATCCTAACAGCTTCTTACGCCGTGCGATTCCCCGAAAAAGCCCTCAAGTCCAAGACACTCGTTAGGGAGGTGGACGTAGATCCTCAGGTACGCCAGCAACACCAACCCCGTTTGATAGGGCTTGACGAGTTGGCACACCCAGACCCTAGAATCCGACAGACAGAGGTTGCTCGCTATCGAAAGGTTGATTCTGGAGACAATATGCTTCAACTTCACGTCGAAAATGCCTTTTCCGTTCGCCATAAAGTTTGGGAGGTATTTCAACGGTTCGTCTCTCCCTCGGTCTGTCCTTGTTGCCCTCTCATCCCTTCCACTTTCAGTCTCGAAGCTGTTGACGAAATTTGCCTGGCGCCTCACTGTCGACGCATTCCGGACACACATACCACTAATCTACCCACCCCACACTGTGGCGTTAGGATCCCTCTACCTCGCCGCTTTGTTGATGACCTTTGAACAAACACCACCGCCATCGTCTCAAACGTTCCAACAACAAGCGATGACGCCGTTGCAACTAATATCATTATTAGCGCGGGGCGGAGAATGGGAGGACCAATTCAACATCGATGCGGACCACCTGGAACGTAAGTTCATCGTCCCATTGTACTTGCCAACTGAACGCCTGACCCTCCGGCGCTCTTACAGAAATCGCACACGAAATCATCGACCTCTTCGTGCAAGTCGCCCAAAACCCCACGTCAGCAGCACCCTCAGCGAACACTTCCCCCAGCACCCCGTCGTCCCCACCCCGCCACTCCTCTCACTCGTCCCAACACCAACACGCCATACACCACCCTGCAACGAGCCTACCGTTCAAGTCAGATCAGTTAATGCGACTCAAGATCGCCATGCGGGATCGAGAAGCTGAGCGGCCGCCACGACCACCGGTAAGGGCCCTCCGACCGGGGTACGCTATGGCAGGGTTGGTCCCAAACCAGTATCAAAACCCGGGTTACGGGAATGGTCATCCGAGTGAGGGACCGAGCAGTGACCCCGCCCTCAACGAGGGTCTTGGTAGGAACGAGGGGACCGTACGGTTCTTGTTTGGCGCGGATTGGGATTAAGTAGTTGTTCGTACCTCATGTACTCATGCGTTGTTGCTCGGGCCCACGAATCATTATTTGCGGGACTGGTTCAGCTGTGGTGCGTGCTTCTTGTGAAATTCGGCCAACGCGTGCTCCATAGTCGCCTAGAATCCGTCACCAAGAGGAACCAAAGTGTATACCAACAAAGATCGAGTTGCGATATACAGAGCACTATGCAAATGCAAAGGCCATAATGAGCTGTGTTATACAGGGGCAGGGATAGATACAACGCCGTTGAGTTCCGTGTCATTGATTGACCAACCAGTGAGATAGGGGGAAATGAGCGAGTCTAGAGGATAACGGCAACCTGCTGGATCATTTCAACAGTTCCTCCACGACACTGTCCTCGTTGATCTTGGCGACGTTCGCTCCTCTATAATTTAGCTTCCTCAAGACTTCAATCTGGGGGTGATGGGTTTGTTGGATGAGATCTTGAGGCATCAAAGAGTATCAGCAGTCACGACGCACCACTTTGCCTCTGGGGAAGCCGAGGCTCTCAAATTGGTCCACGTGAGCCTTCTCTAATCCAGCCATTGCAATTTCGTCCTCTTCCGTACTGGGTTTGGCGACCTTGGAGGTCTTCGCAGCCCCACCGGCCCCAGGTCCACCCGCGTAGATCTGCGTCCAGTACCTAGCGGTATCATTGAAGCTCTGTTTGGAGGTCGTAAAGTGCTTCGCGACCTCGGCGTCCTGGGGATCGTTAGGTTCAGGTGAACACAGAAGAGACTGGAGCGAGATCAAAGTGGATTTTAGGGTGAGGACGGGGGACCAAGCGTCCTTGAGGATGTCCAAGCAGATGGCGCCTGAAACCGAGGAGACGTTCGGGTGGTAGACTTTGGTGATGAATTTCATCTTGACGGGTTGGAACGGGTAAGCTTCTGGGATCACAATGTCCTGTTTGTCGTTTGGTGGGGAATACGGGGGTAGATTGGGGTTGAATGAGGTTAATCATCTCATAGCGGTGATAGGGTGCCGGAGTCGACGTTACACGGATGAGACTTACAATATCAAAGTGTCCACCTTGATAAGGTGTATCCTCAGGCCCTTTGAAAGAGCCCTTAAGATGGAACGGTGAATTATCCACCAGCTCGATCTGGACATTGGAGGTCTTGTCGTTCTTGCAATCTGCAATCCAAATAACAACATTAATCGTGATTGTGGTGATTACGGTTCCAGGGTGGCCGTACCCGCAATCTCCTTATTTACGCGACGCAAGCGAGCATCCATGGTTCGGCGTTCGAGGCGGAGAGGAGAGAGTGTGAGAGGGAGGACGGATCAAGAGATGAAGGTGGATGGGTGGAAGAACCTGGAACAAACGCCCGGGACTGAATCTCCTTCAAGTCCCGTGACCAGTGATCATGTGCTGATGCCGCCCCCGCCGCGGACCGGAGACGGAGGCGGCGCTAAATTACCTTCCGGTGTGTCCGTCACACGCAACGCGGGATGTTTCGACTTCAGAGTGTAGGACGCGTTCGCAGCGTCATATATCGGACGAGGAGTGCGACGGGAAGGTCTCACTCGACTCATAGTCACAACTCCGACCACGACCACCGACATACGCATCCGCACGACCCTCAGTCGAGCACTTCGACTGGACCAGTACGCGCCCCTCCACCACTTGACCCCACCGTGTCCGGTTCTGCCTCGGAGGCCTGCAAAAACCTCGTCCTCAAACGAGACTACGAATCGTTCCTCGCATCGAAATTCTACCCAACCGACGCCCAAGATGGCTTCTTCGCGTTGAAGGCCTTCTATGTGTATACCATCCCCTCACTCTCGTTTCCACACCGCTGACTCTGCGTTTTGCGGTCGCTCCTTCGTTGGTTTCCAGGTTGAGCTAGCGACAATTCAAGACCACGTTACGCAGCCTGTTATCGGGCAAATGAGGATGCAATTTTGGAAGGATGCCGTGAAATCTATTGGGAAGGTACTGTAGCGCCACGCTACGCCTTTGGATGGCGGAGCTGACCTCGAGTTCATAGGGAACACCACCAAACCACCCTGTGGCCTTGGCTCTCTACGACACCAGCAGAAAGGTCGATTTGCCTGCATACCATCTTAAACGTATAATCGATGCCAGAGTACGTCGAGCTCCACGCGTATACTTACTTGCGAGCCCCTGGCTCACACCGAGCGATAGGGAGCAGAACTCCATTCACCCACACATATGACACTAGACTCCCTGCTCGCCCATGCCGAATCAACATCTTCTACCCTGAATTATCTCCTCCTCCGCCTCATCTCTCTTCACACCTCAGACCTCCTGTCACATGCCGCTTCCCACATGGGTGTCGCCCAGACAATCACAACGCTTCTCCGTGCCCTACCATATCACGCCGCCCAACGGCGGATGGTGATTCCTGCGGAAATCACTGCGAAGCACGGGGTCAACCAGGAGGCCGTATTCAGAAGCATCGGCGGTGGTGGGGTGGATGCGGAGGAGGATAGGAAGAGGTTGGAGGAAGCGGTGTTTGAGCTTGCGACTGTCGCGAACGACCATGTGTTAACCGCGAGGGAGATGTTTAACGAGGAAGGAGGCAAGGTGCCGGCGAGGGTCATGCCATTATTTGTTTCCATGGTGAGCTCTCCCACAGGGTAGTTCGTACCTCTCGCTGACCACTTGATTCTGATGTTCAGATTCCTGTCACGAATTTCCTACAACGACTCGAAGCTGCGAACTTTGATGTCTTCGAACCAACGCTGCAAAGAAGGGACTGGAAGCTACCCTGGCGCATCTGGAGCGCGTATCACAAGCGCACTTTCTGATACGGATACCGGGGATATGATATAAGCGCGCGTATCTGAGCGTGGATCCTAATAATGTGCCTAAATGCAAAAGCGCGACCGAGCTGAGTGAAACGGGAAGAAACTGACTATGAAGAATTACTGAACGGAATCAACGGAGAACACGGATATGCATGACGACTCAAAGCAGGTGCAAATGAAACCACCCCAAAAGAAGGAAAGAAAACGACAACGACAAACCCATGAGATGCCGCCCTACCAACAACCGGAAAAGAATGCGATGTGTGGGGGTTGAATTTTGAGAGATGTGCTTTGGTTCAGTCCCTCCAACTTTGGGAGATCTCCCCGACGTTCTCCATCCTAATCCTACGACCCAAGGCATTCGGTGGTGGGAGCCCGTTCTGTCCGGGGTGCTTCGCATTTGGGTCGATATTGGACCCCCTCCGTCCCCTCTCTCGTGACCTCCCTCTCTCGATAACCTCTCCCTCCGTCGGCCCCACTCCCAGCACTTGCGCATTCGCCAGCCTCATATTCAGGATTGGCCGCCTCTCGCTTCGCTCTCGGTGTGAGATCTGTGAGGAAGTGAGGGAATGATCGGAGGACCTCCGAGATATGGATCGGGAAGTATCGTTGCGGCCGTTGGTGTACTCCCCGTCGTCTCGCGGATCTCGGTCTCTGTCGGAATAGTATCCGTTGTCTCTGTCGCGGTCGGAGAGGAGGGATGGGTCGTTCCGGATGTTGAAGGGCGTCGAGCGTTTGACGTTTACCATTTTCCTGATGGAGGTTGAGATGATGTACGGTTACGTTAGATAGTTGAACATGGAAGGGCGTGCGTTGGACAAGAGAGAGAAGGAAGAGCGTACCCTTTCTTGACGCTTGTGATTGCCCCCAGTCGGTCTTTCAGTCGTTGGTCAAGAACGCTTGTTGAACTGACTCAGATAAGGACCCGGGAACAAGCGAGGAAGGGCGGCGTGAACGCAGACCGGACATGGAGGAAGGGGCGGAGGGGGTTAACGTGGTCTCGTTTGGATCTTAGAGCAGGTTACGCGTACTTGTAATTTTCTTGGGGAGGGGCAAGGAGTACCGTGCGTTCATCATCCACCCGCTGCGTGGTTGGGGCCTTCGCACCCAGGCAGAAATTTTTCTGTTCAGCACACGACCAGACAGCGACAGCACGGCCGTACACTCACCGGACTTGCCGACCGAGACCTCAGACAACAGCTGAAGAAATCCCTGAAGCCCATGAACTTTGGCGGTGGTAGATGGAGTGGAAGGTGTGGGTTATTAGTCAATGCACCGCAAATGACCCGTTTCCACCCTTCTACCCTGACATCCGCTGGCTGCGCTAAGGTCAGCTCTGCCTGACTTTGTTCCTCTCTCCTCCATCGTCTTCAAGCAATGGGTCTCTCGGTCTGGCAAGAGTACGTTCACTTCCAAGCATTCTGTCAAATCTCGATCCAAACTCGTTCGTTGATTCCGCCACCCTAGGGTCTACATCGCATTCTACTACGCTTTCAGGACCCTCGTACCTCTCCCACACCACCGAACACCATGGTCCGCCAGCAACGCCTATTGGATTCTCCTACCCTTTCTGCCCCTCGTATTCATGGCGTACCTGGCTAGAAGGAGGGACACGTTCGCCATGCGGTTGTTATTATTGCCGACTGTGATCTTCCTCTCCGTTCGTTCCGCCTATGGGTGCGTATCTCCATTAGTTCCCGGGCCCGTGACTGAGAATATCGTGGGCGGCGTAGGTTCTACTGGCCCCAACCGTGGCTGCAGGCGTGGAACTGGGCGCAGAGTTCGTCACCGCAGTACATTACGTGGCATGTGACTCACAGCTCACCGTTTACGTCTAGGTCTGGCATGTTCCCAGATGATAGCGAGAGCTCTCGACTATGCTCTGACACCAACCGGTCGACTCAAAGTCGGTGAGACGAAGCTCCCGCCGATCGGAGGAGAGAAGGACACGCATGCGCCGTCTTCACCCACAACTAAGCACCGAGCGTCTAATCCCTCTTTCCTACCCCCCGCCGTGAACGACGCTTTCGAGCTGTTTTTCGCCTTCCGAGGGTTCGGGTGGGACTTTGGACAGGGTGTACACGTGCCTCAGGAATACCGACCGCTGGAAAGGGGGGCGTTCCTAAAGGCAACATGGAAGATTTTCTTCAAGTATTTCCTCCTACTCGACTTTTTGGAAGCCTGCATGAAACTTATCCCTGGGGTCGGTGACCCTCACGGGGGACCAATATTCCTTCCTCTGCCTCCTGTCCAGCGTTATGCTGTCTCTACCACTATCCATATCATGACTGGGACTATGCTCTTGGCCGGGTTCGAAGCGGTGTACGCTCTCACGACTCTCATAGGCGTCGGACTCATCCGCCAATCCCCCCTCCTCTGGCCACCCTTCCTCGATCACCCGTTCTCCTCCGACTCGCTGACGATCTTCTGGGCTAAGCGCTGGCACCAGTTCCTTCGAAGGTTGTTCGTCATCTTTGGAGGGTACCCCGGGTACTGGCTCGGCGGGTTGATCTCGAAGGAAGTGGCGAAAGTGGCGATGGTCTTCGGGGTTTTCACAGCGAGTGGGTTGTATCATGAGCTGTCGACGTATACGATGGGGAGAGGGTTTGACAAGAACATCACGTTGTTTTTCGTGTGGCACGCTGTTGCGACGTTGGGTGAACGTGTGTGGTATAAGGTGACGGGGAGGAAGGTTCAAGGATGGATTGGGTTGCTTTGGGTATACTTTTGTATCATGATCGTCGGACAACCGTGCAGTGAGTCTCCTTTCAAACTCTTTCTCCGTCTCGCCTCTCCTTACTGATCGCGGACCTTATTCAAGTCAACGCTTGGCACCTTCGTGGAGTTGGCGGTAGCATTCTCATCCCGAAATTCCTCAGCCCGACTAGAACTCTCCTCTGGCCGATCCTTCGAAGAGTTCACCCCTTCTTCGAAATTTTACCCTAATCTTCTCTATCATATATACCAACCTAAAGGCGCGCATGTCGCCCTCTTGTCTCGTTATTATTCGCATCTTGAATTCTTGGATGTCTCTCTTTTCGTTTACCCCGCCTCGATACTTTATTTTGACTAATGTGTACGCGCATTTTCTTGAGACGGATCCTACGGCGAAATGTCCCCAGATAAAAATCCAGGCGCCTCCACGCTGCGGCTTGCGGAACCGAAACCACCCACTCCGAGAATAAGTAAATGGGATACAAGTATTGACCCGATCGTGGTCACCCGCCGATCGAACACAATTCGTTTATACGTTGATGGGAGAAGAACTTTCCCATAGTAAGATGTCCTCTTCGGAGTGACATACGAAAAATTGGAACGATACAGAGAAGATTAGCATGGCCCCTGCACAAGGATGACACGCTTTTCCAGAGTGGAAGACCTTCGGGTCTCAATATTTATGCTCCGTTTTACTGTGATTCTTTTGTAGACCCACCAACAAAGTCATCGTTGACTGGTAGAGAGGAGAAATCTTGCGGGCGCAGAAAGGGTGCGGCTAACCCGACGTTTAGGTCAACAGCGCGACCCGAGCTCATCCCAACTTCCTTGCGAAAGCCATTGCTCGCGGCCGCGGCACCACTGGGAGGGGTTCCGCGTTCCGAGAAGGACTGGCACCCCTGGTCCGACGGTCTCGTCCTCAACCTCGCACATCCATCGAATCGAATCAACTGAGCTGAACGACGAGTGGCCAAGAATATTATTAGATAACCGGTGACGAGACGTATTACTAAGAGCCATATCAAGGGAGACAGACTAAGTGAGCGGTGGCCAACTGTCCCGGTGCCACTCTTTGGGCCTCACAGGTTCTCAGTCGGTTATTCGGAGGGTAGACTGAATCCATCTCGATGTTCTCGCAAGTGGTAGCCGTCCGTGTACTGGATGAAGGATTGCTATTGAAGTTTGCGGAATTGAAATGTTCTAATCGCCACTCTTGTCCGCCATCCGGATCCGCGGCCCGTTTTAACGAGACCACGAACCTCATGGTCAATACGGGGTTGATGCTATAGTGGAGGTGAGTTTATTCATAAGGGGGACTGACAGAGTAAACATACATCGCATATGCACTTCATCCCGTGAGGTGGAACGGTTAGCCGCGGACTTTCATCATTCAAATCGATAGCATACTCACACAAACGAGACTTGTTGAGCAAGACCCTGAGAGTTTTCGAATCAACGATCACGAGATGGGATGTAACACAGAGAAAGGGACTATACCTCCATGAAAGCAAAAGACAGCGTACAATACACCTGCATTGTGACCATGGCGAGAAAATATATTGTGGCATCCGTGGCGATCGTGCGAATCACCACCGAAAGTTTGAGCGCGCTCATATTGCGGAAGATGCACCAAGCAACGACGAGGAACGCGGATAGGTCTGGGTGTTTTCCGTGATGAACGATCCCCGGGATTTCACGCCAGCGGTTGGGACAAGAACCGCTACTCACCAAACACGGTACCAAGCGCAATGGGAACCGACTTGAACCGGAACCGTGGAACCATCAAACACAAATTGAAAGGGTCGATCGGGACCGGGGGGTCGAAGAGCCCCACGGGGCCGGCAAGAGGTGATGTAAGGGACGTGGCATATCTCGCCAACGCTACGGTCCCCAAGTACACTGCAATAAACTTGTTCCTGAGGGTTAACGCATATACCCTGAGATGAGATCGTATCGGTCTGTTGAGGTGCGAAGGTAGGCACGACGTACCTCAACGTGATGAAGATGTCCGAGGAAAGTAACAGAAACGTGCCTATGACCACTTGGGCATAGAACGCGGCGATGCACCTGGGTGGGGGATGACGTCAGTACAAAACTGTCATATCTCGTCCATGCAAACACCGGGTGGACCTCACCCAGTCTGTGAGCGAATTCGGTAATAAATCAAAAAGTCAAGTTAAAATGGTTCATTGTGGGTGGAGATTTTTTTTTCTCGGACTGACCCTGGAATCCCTCGGGCTAGTCAAAATGTAAATTTCCCAGAGCCGGAGCGCAGTGAGAATGATCCGGTTCTATCGATCACATAGCAAGCTCCGTCATGATCAGGGATCCCGTGAGGTAGCTGATCTTGGGGACCCACAAGGGTGTAAAGGTAGAAGACTGTCGTATGGTTTATTCGTCAGCCTCTCGATACGCTCTACACAAACGAAGGAACAAACTCCACGTCTTGCGACCTCTCCAGACGCACTGAATCTTTGGGACGCGTTAGGAGGCGGACTCGAGGTGAAGGAGGTTGGGCTTTGCCACCTTACCTCATCGTCGAACATGAGTAGGTAGTCATAAAGCGTCAATGCGATTCCGCTGTACCTCAAAGACTGGTCGAAGTTTCAGTTCCCCACGCGGTCTACAAAGTAGCCGCAGAACTCACTTTCATCACGCCGCTAATAACCGAGCGAAAGGCTCACGTCTTGAGCCGATCACAATAACTGGAAGAAACTAGTAGCACGTACAGAGATCTCGCAGCCTGCTCCAACGCCTTGGGATCCATCCTGGGTCAGTCCCGTGTGGTGGCGGGGTGGGGAGGGAAATAAAAACGGAGAAAGGAGAGGGGTGACAAACCCAAGTCCTTAAGGCCTTAAGCTTGGGACTAACCGGGTTAGGTTAGACATCCGTCAAGCTTCTCGACTGATCGTCTCCTGGTCGGCTGGCGTCTTCGCTGGCGCCAGTCCGGACTCCAGCAGGTCGCGGGGATGTCACTCCATTGATCACAGCGCTGGAACCCGCCTGGCCCACCTTCTCGAGGAAACACCAGGAAACACGGGCGGATTCCTCCCTCACTTGTATTCCTAACACATCGGACTCCTTCAACACAGACAGATACCGTCTGGAAAAAAAAAACAAGAAACAAGAAGACCGAGAGGGTGAGCTCTTTTGGAGGGGCTATAAGACCGGAGTTCTCCGTCTTCGAGTGGGGCACCGCGTTTGAAGACCCTTTGCCGCTTTATGACTACCTACTCATGTTTGGCCGTGTGATTGACGGAGTGACATGTCCACGACTTCCCAAGTTCCTGGAGGGAGTCCAGGACTGGCGCCTACGGTAAGTGTACATGTGGGGATGGCCACGGTTCAATTCCGCAGGATAAGCGAGTTTGATTAAGGTCGCGTGGCCTGTCGGACCGCTGCCACCGTCGAAGCCCAGCAGAGCTTTCAGCTCGCTCCCGGGTCCCTTCGTCCATTCTTTACCACGGAAACACTTCTATCCAGTTTGTTTCTTGTTCTGATTGCGGTAAGTGGAGTTTTTTCGGTGTTCCTGAGCGAGCGCCTTGTTTCGGAGAACCGGTCAGCCAATCGGGGTTGCCGCGATCACGGTGATCACCATCGGACTTCGAACTCAACCAAAGTCGCACCCTGCCAGACCCCAGTAAGTACTCATTTCCTGCAGGGTTCCCCTTGGAGGTGAGAACGGATACGCAGGGGGTGTCCTATCCGTTTTTTTAGAAGTTCGTCAAGGTATGATATGTGAGGCTCGGTGCGACTTAAGCGCCAGATCTAACGTCCGATCAATTCTGCCGAGGAGGCTCTCGGGAGGGTAGGACTGTAATCCAGTCCGTATCCCACAAGCCCAAAGGCTGGAAAAGTAGTACCCGATATGCCAAGTGGAAGTGCCGTAGTAATCAACAGATGAAGTGGCCCAGGAGCGAGCCAAAAGCCCCGCCAAACTTCCACGACGCACACAATTACCGTAGGCGCCAGAAAAGACGCCGGCTTACAGGATCCGTCGAGAAGTGAGACGGATGTCTAACCCAACCTGGTTATAGCAGTTGTAATTTCTGTAACTTCGGTAGACCGTTTTCAAGGTAAACAAGATATTGTGGAAAACGGTCCATAAGTAGTCCCAAGCTTATGTAAGGCCACTGGTCCTTTTCCCTTTACAGTCGATCAGAGTTTGGTTTGCGAGCGTCGGAATGTGGAGCAACGTCTTAGTAGCAGACTAAACCATCCATCCCCCTGGCCGTTCAAGCTCAACCATGGCCTTTGAAAGGGCACACGAAGGAACCCTACTGTCGGGCGAAGCCCGGGGAGGGCCCCACGGTGGGGGGTTGAGATTGGGCACCGGTATCCGTCACCACCGCGCGGGATGAGGGGACCATTCATGGTAAAGGGCGCGGCCAGTGAACGAGGTAAGTGGGACAATAACAAGCTCGGGGAGCAGTGGGGCACGGGTCAATTTTTTCGGCGCATGTCGCACAGTTTTCTATATGCGTGCTCAAGTTGGATCCACGCACACAGGTGCCCGTGAGACCGCTCCTCGGTTTTAGCGGTTTCAGACACGTACAAATTGACCCACACTCTCCTGATGCGGTCTCTTCGGAGTCGAACAAACCAGGTCTTATCCGATATCGATATCACTGCCAATCACCCGTTCGGGATGTCGCGGCAATAGCAGTGGCACAGCCACCATTTAAAAACGCGCCCGCCAGAATAGGGCATGGGTTGATAACCCAAACCGCAACCACCATGAAGAAACTATTCACGAGACGTAGGGAACCCAAGCTGGCGCGGGCGGTCCAACTTCCAGAGAGTGGATTCGACCATCCCTTCCGGGATGCAGGGTACTACCACTTGGAATGGCAAGGCAGGGAGCATCCTAGGACGGTGAGTATGGATTCCTCCAGAACTGATGCGAACTTTTGACATCGCTCCACTTGCAGATCGTCGAGCTGCGGATGTGTGCGCTCTCTAATCACATCAGAGAAAGGCCTGACTGGTGGGAGGAAGTGAAAGACAAGGCCGTCGTCGAGAAGTGGAAAGAAGAGATCTTACAGCAACAGGGAGAGAGTGGTGATGTCACAGACATCTCGAGGAGGGTTACCCCCGCAATGGTACAGCCTTGCTATCTTTGAACCAATCCCCCGCCCTTACTCCAGTACCCAGGCCAACTACGTTCTCAAGGAGCTCCAGGGGTACGCATCTCTGCGCGATCCAGTAACCGGGATAGAGGTATGGTTCACTCCTTCTAATATCGTCCACCGATACTGATGTGGATGCATCATTTCCAGGTTGGACCTGCTGAGCGCGTCTGGAGGTCGGACAAGCTCATCCCGATCTCCTTGCGAGAGAGGTTGGTCGCGGCCGTGGCACCACTGGAAACTGTTCCAGATTCCGAAAGGGATTGGCATCCCGGTTCCGGAGGTTTCGTCCACAACCTTGCACATCCAGCCTTGTACTCGATCGTCTATGGCCGCACGATGGGCAAGGCACCTGGCTCTGACACCCCCACGAACCTGAAGCCCCCAGTAATTGAAGGTGTCGACCCCAAGTATGTGTCTCAGCGCTTCCAGTGGATGCCTT
>Ga0307509_10006580_pt1 | contig 15562 bp, 5 predicted proteins | sample 10_EM_MG_FD_202245 | JGI IMG/M metagenome (GOLD analysis project Ga0307509, IMG submission 202245) | Populus trichocarpa ectomycorrhiza microbial communities from riparian zone in the Pacific Northwest, United States - 10_EM | ecosystem: Host-associated > Plants > Roots > Unclassified | place...
TATTAAAAATACACTAAAAATGGTGTCAAAATCACAATAATAAATTTGATTTTAAGAAAAAATGGAAACTCTTTTGAGGTGTTTTTTGCGTGCACGAATCCTTGGTGATGTTTAGTTCAAACGTAGCCTTTTTTTTCCCTTATCTTGAATCATTCCTGTAAGAAACATTGTAAAATATTATCAAATAACAATAGAATTACCGACAAAAAATATTCTTTTCATAATTTCTAATTAAAAAAGCAACGAAAAATATCCATCATACATTACCAACATAATTACCAATGGAAAATATTCCATCGGTAATTACCAATGGACTTTATAATAGAATATAAATAATTAAAAAATCAAGAAATATTATATTAGTGATTCCATCAGTAACATGACATGTCATTATTTTCCGATGAACTTACTAAGGGAATAACCACGTCAATTTTTCCCTTAAAGATAAAATTAAATTAATGATCAAGTGTTTATATATAGTTTGGAGTTAATTAATTGATTTTCATGTTCACAAATATGAAAGTTGTGCGACCGATAACATCGATGATGAAAGCGTTGATGGAAGTACCTTTGTTTCAACAAAGTTAACTTAGAAATCATCTAGAATGTATGTCTGTGGTTAAAGCTTGGTAGGAAAGTTTAAGGTTAGTACATATATAGTCATTACTTTTAGTTAATATACATGTTTTTTAAATTTAAAAATTAATTATTTTATTCAAATGATTATAAGAAAAAAAATTTGTGGGATGCTTCAAACTCTAGGGTTACCAGACAAATCTAGAAAAATCATAGTGAAATTAGGTAAGTTTTAACATATCAAGTTTTTTTTTTTTTGTAAAATTGTAATCTTTTAAGTTTAACGAACTTCTGAACCATGTTGCGTGATTTCTAGTATAACACACACACACACATACACACACCAATGCTAAGCATAGAGTCGAGTCAGATGACTTTGAGGGGTAAAAGAATTTTAGACCTCGCCACATTACTAAGAGTAATTAGAAGAGATATCTAGAATTATTAACGTTAAAAGTTTTAAGAGGTGGCACATAGTGAGTCCTCAAACATAAACAAGAAGACTCACAGTTCCATTACCAAGCATACCAGTAGGTCACTTCTTTTTATTAACCATGCAAAACACTATGACTATGTTTCATTTTAAAGTATTTTTTCTTAAAATATTAGTGATTATGATTATTACTCAAAATTAACTAATGATTTATTTTCCAGGCTACATAACTTAGGCACGAGTCCAATGGAGTTGTATTTGGAAACACATATGTAGATGGAGGATATAAAGAAAAAGGGTGCAATAGTTCATGAAGAGCCGAGTCGAGACATTTGTTAAACTTTGAAACCTTTTGTATATCTTTTGGACTAATGATTTTTTGCCAACATCTTTAACTTGTTTTTTTTTTGTAGGAATAATATAGCACCGACATGCATGCTAAACACCGAGAAGACCCTTCAATCCATCCAAAATACGATCCAAAGTTGTGGTTGGAGGCTGGAGCAACCGATAGATCAAAAATAGAAATCGAGTTTATGATATCTCTATGACTATAGCCTGAGATATGAGGTTGGGCTGTAGTGTATCGGCAATAGGCACCCTAAAATCCAGCTCGAGGCAGCCATAACCAACTATTAAAGAGTTGCTTTAAGAATAAATTAGTGCTTTAAGGGCTAAAATAAAGGCAAAATATGAAGAACAAAGTACGAAGCATTGGAAGAAGATGATGACATCGTTGTCTAGTCATTATCCTCCACTGTATAGACCTCCACAAGATTTTCCTCCCCCCGCCCCCCCGCCTCCATCTCCACCTTCACCTTTAACTACTTTTTAATGTATATAGATATTTGTAATTGATTTTTATAGTAAAATTAATAATAGAAAATGTGTTCTTCAATTTAATTTAGTTATTCAATGTTGTTTAATGTGAAGTTGTGTGATAGTATCTCAAAAAGAAAAAAAAAACAAATTACTAAAATACCAACAAACAAATATATTATGTCAGTGATTTTATCAGTACAATAAGCCTATTTCTTTGGAGAATTATAGAGAGTTATTAATCATTTTGATATATACTGACATATTTACTGACATAATATATTTGTAGGTGAGTCTGATAGTCAATCCATCAGTGAGACACAATATATTACCGAGGGGGTACTCCGTTGGTAATATTTACCGATGGATAGCCCGACAGAAAATAGTCGGTGCCTATTTTTATCACCGACACTAATATTTTTTTAGTCCATTCGTCGTTATTTAAATCACGAATGAATTACTAAAGGACTTGAATCTCTGATGGGACACTCACCAATAATACGTTTCCATTAGTAAATCTATTGATGATATTTATACCGATGAAAATACAACTTTTACACCGATAAAATATTTCATCGGTGTAAATTATTTTTTTTGGTTGTGAAAGTGACTCTAAAAAATATTGACTCTAAAAAATATAGAATGTTTGTGTTTATTACTTTCTTAAAAATTCTAAAGCTATTTAAAATAAATTACAGTCTTATTCTTTGTTATTATTATCATCATCATATAATTGATCGCTTTATTAAAAACCAATAAATAATATTACACATAAATTGAATATTTTAAACCGTAAACAGATCTGATCCATTATATTATAAAATTATTTTAAAAAGATTAATCTTCCTAAAACATTTCATCTTTTTTTTATGATTTTGGTTATTTTTTTTTTGTATTATATCATGTAAAATAATAAATTTAGTTTAGAATAGGATCGAAATGTATTATCAACAATGAGGGTATATTCGTTACAATATCAAATTTTACTTGCCTGGTGATTGGAAGAGTTGCAATCTTATATTAAATCATTATGAAATAATAAACTAAGTCTAGGATTTTTTGAAAAGTTTCCATTCTATAATAAGATCTTATGAAATAATAAATTAATTAAGTTTATGATATTTTTGAAATATAGGTAATTAATGAGAATATATTCCTTACAAATTAAAACTTTTACCCTAGTTTTTGAAAAAAATTATATTCCTCACGTTAAACTAAAGAGTCACTTTCTCAAACTAAAAAAGTTAAAGAAAAGTGAGATTTTTGGGAAAATTGGATTCCTGAAATAAAATAAATACAATAATATTTGGACAATTTAATTTGTGGCTCATTTTTCCATCCAATTTCGTGAATCAAACGTTATCTTTATGTATGATTTCTTTTAGACAAATGTCAAATAACATTTTCATATCTGAACTCCATTGATTTCTTAAGTTTTAAGAAACAAACAAAATAGAAACTTTTTCATAAACCAGAAATAGAAAACAAAATCCTCCCTTTATTCAAATTCTAGCAATATCCATACCTTATTATTGTTTTTATGTTTTAAAAATATTTTTTTAAAAAATTATATTTTTTAATTTTTTTAAAATTAATTTTTTTAGTATTTTCATATCATTTTAATATAATGATATCAAAAATAAATTTTTAAAAATAAAAAAAATATTGTTTCGATATATTTCTAAGTAACCACAATCATGATACAAAATAGGCTATTCTTCTGCCCATAAAAGCAGAGTTTTTAAACCCGGTCCAGTAGTCGACTCGGCCCAAGGCTCGGGTCAAGGGTTTTGCTCGGGTCACTGGGTCAATTCTATTTTTTTTATAAATCAAAACGACATCGTTTTGGTTCAAAAATAAATAGTGAACGAGTTACAACTAGGTTTTCAACCAGATCTTGCCGGGTTCATCGGGTCATCAAATTAACCTATTGGATCAGTCATATTACTCGGGTTTCCAAATTTTCTTATTTTTTTAAACTCGGTTCGATACTAGCCTTTGATTAATAAAATTCTGAGTTAACCTAATTTTAAAAGTATGGATAAAAGTAGGTGTAGCATGAGCTTGGAAAAATCGGCGAGGATGCATTGATCACAGAACATGTGCAGCTGTTCCAAGATGCAATGGCATGATGTATGGCCATCACGTTATCGATCAGCGTCCAATTTCTCATTTGTTTTATTACATTATTCCAACGTTGTAAGGAAGAATTATAAAGCCATTTGTTTCTGTTAGTTGATATATCAAATCAAAGAAACTTTACAAGCTATTGGACTTTCTTTGAGCAGAAATAGTCTTTTACTTGATAGCGATTATTTTTTGAATTATTTTTATTTTAAAATACATTAAAATAATCTATATATATATATATATATAAATAAATAATTTTAAATAAAAAAATTCTAAATTCTTATGGAATATGTTTTGGGCTTCCCAAAGGACGCCTGTGACATTCCCGTGCTATCAAAATAAAATAATAAAAAAAGAAATAAGTATAGTTTGAGGCCACCTGTTTCCTTGTATTTAATTTAATTTTTTAATAATTAATGTTTGCTTATGTAAGAAATATATTCCCAAGATCCTAGCAATCCCCATCAACACCAGTCCACCCTCTCTAATAGCTGTATATTTAAAATTTAATTAGTTAAATTCTAAATTTGTTTCTTACATATTATCAATTTAAATTTGTTATTAAAAAAATTTATATAATTATTAATTTCAAAATCTTAGTAATTAGTCGAGTTATACACCTTCTTACTTAAATACTCACTTTAATAATTTTTTTTTTCAAATATTTATACGAAGAAACCAAAAGGTGACTCCCCTTGCAATCAAACCAAGAAAACACTCCTCGAGAGAATCATTCATCCAATAAAGAAGCTACAAATCAGCACAAATAACAACAGCTTCATAGTTTGTAACGTTCAGTCTCTCACATTGTGCATTAACTTGATCGCTTCTCATTGTCCCACTCTCCCAGCTCTGTCTTTTTTCTTTTGTGTTCTTACGTCCACTACTGCACCACAGAAAATCTTTTTCTTTGAGGTGTAGTCCTAAGTGCTCGTTTTTTTTTTTTTCTGAAAATGGATCCTCCACTTAGTCCCACTGCTTACTCTGATGGACTTAAGGTAATAAGTTTCCCGCTAACTGTTTGAAGCTAAATCAGTTCTTGTAATTTGTACACATCTTGTGTCTATGCATTCATTCCTTTCTTGTTTTGGGTTTAAATCTAGTTGTTTAGCTGTTGTCTTTGATGTTTGTGTATAGAGCTGTGCCAGGACTTTGTGGGTTGCTTAGGAACCTTGGATTTGTGTTGGGATTGTTGTTTTTGAGTTTGCAAGAGCAGCTTCAATCAATCCTCTCAAGTTCCATCTTGTTTGATTTTGAGTAGTGATGACTGATGAGAAAGGGCATTTCACTATATAAGCAATTATAAAGTTATAGAAAAAAGATCAAAACTTTTTGGTGTGATATTGAAATGAGATGTGAATTGTTGCACATTTTGTTTCTTGAGAATTTGCTAGTTGGATAGATAAAATAATAGTGGTAATATCAATTTTCTTTTTGATTGATGGGAATTCTTAGTGATTTTTGTTGTGGTTTGTTTAAATAAAAGATCTAGTCTTTATAGATTGGCTGCTTAATTCATTTCATCTATTATTAAAATTGCTTTGATTTTCATGAACAATGATGTTATTTTTTTGTTTATCTGTTCCTTGTATATTGCATATACTGGAGTTGATTATTAACATTTACAAAAAGGGCTATGTTGGCTTGGAAGCTACATTGTTATTTTCTCTCTCCCTGCAAATTTTGCTTGGTCTGCCGGTGGCAATTTTGTCGCGTATGGTCTGCCATCTCTTGTTTGAATACTCTCCAACGCATTCGAAAAATTAATTGATGTTCTGAAAACTGTGCTTCTTTTAGGAGAAAATAGAAGGAGGTTCACTGCAATTGATGCTGTTACAGTACAAATTGGTAGGAAGATTAGTTGGTTAGTAGGAAAAGTAGTACTTGTGGGAAGATTCACTTGGCTGGTTAGTAGTCTTTAGATACAGCTAGCAAGTCTACATGTTTTGAATTAGCTATAAAAGGACTTGTGCATAGGATTGAAGGGTATCTTTTGCCATTTGCGATTCCTTCTCTCTGAATACTCTTTTCTAATAAAGTTTCTCCCTAGTATTCCTTCTTCCCTTTTCTTTGTGGACTGAATCCATTATTGGGTCAGCATTTCTTCATAAAAACCTCAACTATATTACCTAAACACTCCATCTTCAAATTGGACCGTATGCTCGCTTTACAGGTTTTATCCCAACATATTAGTGGATAGCAGGACTGACCAAAAGCAATACCGATTTGCTTTTATTGGGACATTTTGTAAAACATGCTTGTCATTCTAAAGTACGTGCTTGCTCAATCAATCAGATGGGTTGTAACTTTGATCTGTTGTTCTGCATGTATAGACATGGAAATCCATAGAATTCGTCAATGCTGCGTCCTTTCCATTTGCATTTATTACTATTGATTAGCATTGCTAGAGCTTGAAATCGTAAATGTGCTAATTTCTCTGCCATGTGAATCTTTTTCAGCAAAAAATTCAGAAGTTACTACTTGCTGTTCTGTCTTCAGATTCTGACTGATCCAAAACTGTGTTTGCATTAACCTTTTTACATGTTCATTTTTACAGAAGGAAACCTGGAGGCATTCACTCATCCTGTCATTTCAAACTCTAGGAGTTGTGTATGGTCGCTTGAGCACTGCTCCATTATATGTTTTTGGGACAATTCAAACGACAGATTTCAAATCAAATGAGACTGCATATGAATACTTCTCTTTTATTTTCTGGACTCTGACTGTTGTTTCTTTACTTAAGTACGCCTTCATTGTACTCAGGGCTGATGATAATGGAGAGGGTAATGATCTCTGATAACTGTTAAACTCTGGATCATTTAAAAATTGATCCTATCATGAAATGTTATTTACTTCAACAAATTCTCGCAGGTGGTGTTTTTGCCCTGTACTCATTATTGTGCAGGCATGCTAAAGTGGGCCTGCTTCCAAATGATAGAAGCACCAAAGAGGTTATGCAACATGAAGAAGTAAGCACTTTGAGGGGAAAAGTTGAATCAAGAGCAAGAAAAGCCATTAGAAATCACAGAAGTAGTCATTATTTGATGCTGTTCACAGCATTATTTGGTGCATGCATGATAATTGGGGATGCGGTGATCACCCCATCTATTTCAGGTTAGGCATTCTTAAATCTTGATCAACTTTTATTTTTCAGAGTTAATAGCTTGATTAACCTTAGTTCTCTCCTGTACTCCCTTATTATTGTTGTTCCCTTTTCCCAGTGTTATCAGCTTCATCAGGTCTTCAACGTTCATTATCAAACATTAAATGTAAGAGCAAGCTCTATGAATGTATACACATCGTTCTTTTCATATTTGATTATAGCCTTGATATCCTTCATAATTTAATTTGCAAATTCTGTTTCTCTTCAGATACCTCCTCGACAGATGCAGAACAAACCATATCAGATGATTTGAAAAAATGTAAGAGGTTTACCATGAAAATAGTTTTGGCGAATAGGATGAAAATTTCTTCTTCGGCTACCTTGTGCATTTCCGATGAAAACTTACCAGTTTAATCTGCAGCATTTGGAAATTTGATTGACCTCTGAAGGATATCTATAATTGTTTTCACTTTGCTTCCACTGGTATTGCACATTATTAATCTTTTCTTTTGATGAAAGAAAAATTAATAACAATATATTCCATTATTTTGTGTCATGATATTCTGTTTAAGTGGTTCTGAATGATTAGCATGTCCCTTCCCTTTGGACATAATCGCATATACAATGTGGCATTTTCATTTCTATGTGTGTATAGAACAATAGCCATATATATATATATTTTGGTAAAGCTAGAAGCTTTATGTTAAAAGATATGCTTTTATTTAACCATATGTATCTTTTAATGCAAGCTCAAAAGCATACATGTTCTCTAATAACATGATATTAATGATAATGCTTTATATTTCCCTTTCAAGATTAGTAGTTTCAAATACCTGAAGATTGAACTGATTAGAATCTTAAATCTCTTTTGATGATCATATGGAAGTTGTAGTATTTTGATTTTCATTCTCCCTTTATTCATTAGGATCTGCCAAGATTTTGCTATCTCAGTTACTGACCGGCTTCCATGATATGGGTTTTTTCAGATGTACCGGTTCCCTCTGCATGTGTTATAACAGTAGGCCTTTTTATACTGCAGTACTATGGGACTCATAAAATTGGGTTCATGTTTGCCCCAATTGTCACTATATGGCTCCTGTTTATTAGTGGAGTGGGTATATATAATGTATTCCACTGGGACCCTAAAATCTTCTCTGCAATCTCCCCAGCGTACATGTATAGATTTGTAAGAAAAATCAACAAAGCCAGTTGGAAGTCACTGAATAGCATTCTTCTTTGCATAGCAGGTCGGCTAGCATGTTCTTCATTATATACTAAGCTTTTTTGTTGTTTTTCTTTTGTCTCTGAACATGCTGTTTTTGGTAGTGCCAAATTGTGTTAACCTCTTCATCTGACTATTTATCCTGCAGGATCAGAAACAATGTTTACAGATCTAGGTCATTTCTCCAAGAGATCAATCAAGGTATTGAAAATAGCTCAATATTTGTTGCCGTTTCACAATTATACAGAATCAGTACAGAATTACAATATAACTTTTGCTTGGTATCTCTGATGCAGATGACATTTGTCTGCTTGATTTATCCCGTTCTAGTTTTATGCTATGCTGGTCAAGCTGCATTTATCTCTAAACACTGGAATGGCACTGAAAATTTTAATCATCTAAGTGAATCTGTACCTAGTAAGTTTTTCACTGATGTTTTATGTTGTTTGATGGCTGCATCACCTGGGATTTCTGTTTCTAATTTGTGGAAACCATTACAAATACAGAACATCTTCGTCATGTCTTCATATTGGTATCTCTGCTTGCTTCAGCTGTAGGAAGCCAAGCAACAATAACAGCCAGCTTCTCCATAATAAACCAGTGCCTGGCACTTGGTTGTTTCCCTAGAGTTAAGGTTATACATACATCAGATAAGCGACTTGGGCAGGTTTATATTCCAGATGTCAACTGGTTGTTGATGGCCCTTAGTCTCTCTGTCACTATTGGTTTCCATGACATAACAAGGATTGCAAATGCAGCAGGTATTTTCTGTCAATATTCTTTTCATTCCCTTTTTCTGAAGCTCCGAGGTTCTAAGATCCTTGAATAAGATGACAATGTTCTGTAGGAATTTTTCGGAGCACAGTGAAGTAACCACTTATAGTTGACAATTTTTGAAATACATTAGGGTAAGGAGAATATGAATCGATTACAAGATAGTGGGTGGGGCTATAGATTTCCTAGTGATGTCAAGCATTCATTTTCTTGGATGTTACAACATTTAAAGTAGCTATTAATAGTTTGCAAATTATTGCCATATTTAGGAGCATAAACAATAGATGCTTAATAGAACATTAGGTGCTTGGATAAAGTTTTCTCTGATTCTTCGAATTATTTGATGGTCTAATCTAATGTATGCTGGTTAAATCTCCATACAGGTATGGCAATAGTTTTTGGGATGATAGTAACGACTTGTATGATGTCACTTGTGATCGCTCTGTACTGGGAGAAGAGTTTGTTTGTATCTGGGTGCTTCCTGATGTTCTTTGGTTTCGTTGAGGCTGTATATGTATCGGCATGTATGCTGAGTTTTCACAAAGGAGCCTGGTATCTATTTGTTATTTCTGCAGTTTCTTTCACTATAATGCTTGCTTGGCATTACGGAACTATGAAGAAATATGAGTTTGATTTTCAAAACAAGGTTTCGACAGAATGGCTTACGGATTATAGCCCAGGCCTAGGAGTTTCCAGAGTACCCGGAATAGGTTTAATCTACACTGATATGGTGACAGGAATCCCAGCTTTTTTCTCACATTTCATCACAAATCTTCCAGCATTTCATCAAGTGCTGATCTTTGTGTCCTTCAAGCCCCAACCAGTCCCTTGTGTGCCTCCCCGTGAGCGGTATCTTGTAGGCAGAGTTGGTACCAAAGATTACAGAATTTACAGATGCATTGTGAGGTATGGGTACTGTGATCAGATAAGAGACACAGATGATTTTGAGGAACAGATTATTAGCTCAATCGGAGAATTCATTTCCTTAGAAGAAAGTGATTGTGAATCTCTGACTTCTCCTGAAGGAAGAATGATGATTGTTGGGAAGCCATTGGTGGACAGAAATGCACTGATTCCTATGCATGATACCACCTCATTTGCCGGCTCCACAAATATAGCTAACAATGAAACTCTGGCAAGTCCATCAGGAGATTTGATCGAAAGAAAAACTCCGGTCAGAAGAAAAAATGTTCGATTTCTATTGCCAGAAGGTAGTCCTAGAATGCGGGTATCTGTCAGGGAGGAGCTACAAGAATTGATTGATGCCAGGGAAAGTGGCACCGCATATTTCCTAGGTCAGTCGCATTTAACAGTGCGTAATGATTCAAACTTTTTGAAAAAATTCCTGATTATGGCCTATGTTTTTCTTGATAAAAATTGCCGAGAACCTCCAGTGGCATTGAACATCCCCCATGCTGCTCTCGTAGAGGTTGGCATGGTGTATATTATATAAACTGGATGTATGGTATGAAACTTTGTATACTGTTTCTGTATGTGGAAAAAAAGAAAAACAACATAGAACTAGCACTTCTTGTCTGATCCTATCAATTGCACTTGGGATCTGTAGATTTCTCACTTTTCCATCACTATTTGTATCGAGTTTGTACAGCGAACCTTTTTTTTTTTTTCTTTGATAAAGAGCGCAGGGAACCTAAAAGCACAGAATTATCCATAAAGGTATGATTTGCAAAACCATTGATTCAAGAATACTGACACCATTGACCACTGTCATCAACTCTCTTTTCTATTATCATAACCTAATTTTAAATCCTAAAAAAAATTATTTTATAAAAAAGTATATTTTTTTATTAAAAGAATAAAAAATAAAATCCAAAAATATTTTTGGGTTATGATGTGATGGGCCGAAAAGAAAAGCTTAATAGAAAGAAAGTAGAGGTTGAAATCCAACTTGATCAAAATTAAAAGAATTAATTAAGTTCAATGACTTAATTTAACTTCTAATATGTTTTATACATTTAATTGAGGACTCAATTGAAAAAAAATCAAGTTTGGAGACCTAATTCGGATTAATTTGTAAAGATAGAAAGATCAGGGACACAATTGAAACTTGAAAAGGCTAAATTGGTGCAATTAAGGGTTTAATTGAAAGAAATTTAAAAATTGAAGGCTTATTGAGGGTCAAATTGAAGAATTTCAAAACCAAGGACCAAAATGCATAAAGTGCGTGAGTTCAGGGACTAAAATTAATCAAATTAAGGGTCTACTTGAAAGAAATTAAAGTTTGATGGTTGATAGGGATGAAATTGCATAATCTAGAAGCCAAGGGGTGTAATTACCAAAATTGAGAAGTTTAACGTCAATTAATGATTTATATGCTTAAATTGAAAAGGCAAAGACTAAATTGAGTTTTTTTTTTCTTTCTAAAATCTGATTTAAAACATTTAATTTTTAGGATTTAAATGAATGGTGTGTCACTTAGACTTTAATAAGGAAATGAGTGACATATCGTCTAACCCTTTTATCATCTCCTTCAGTTGAGAAGGCTGATTAGGTTGTCACTTTCACGAGAATGAATATGACATTTCTGACCACCTCACAAGCTCCAACCACCACCACTCGATTTCGAAACATCTTTTCTATAATGATTAGGTATTTGCATCACATGTTTGTATCTCATTTGACTCAATGAACTTAACAACATCTTGTTCCTGATCAGCCACCTCTGTATTGGTAGATTCAAGTTGATCGAGAGCTAAACTTTTCAATCAAACAAGAGCAATTACTTTTTAAACACAAAAGGCATAGACTTAGTTTTCCAATTGTGAAATTTATCTCCATTTGCTAGCCTCCTCACAAAAGCTCTTGTAAGAATCTCCCCGACTATGTGAATAGACAATTGAGGCAACATTTAATCCACTTTAACTTTTGTCTCCAAACTTTGTCCCTTATTCTCATTCTCTAAAGTGTTGATGCAGATGTCAGTTATCTTTATCACTTCATCATTAGATCTTATCACTTGAGCATGCCTTGGGAAAATTACTCGGATGGGTGGGATTGTCAGGTTTTTTTTTTTTTTGCTCTTTTCTTTCAATTCTTGCTTCTTTATTAATCTTTACAACCCGTCTATAGTCATCTTTTATGGTTTTATATCCAAGTTTGAGCAGTTAAATCTAATAACTGAGAAGAGTTTGACAACAATTTGTCACCATTAGCTATACCAGAGCAAAATAGCTAAGGTGTATAACAGGTGGGTTAGACTAAGGGTACTCAAAGAAAAACACCTTATATTGAAAAAAAATCTTGCCAATATCAAGAGAAGACTAGAGCAAATGAGCACCAAACTATGAAGGACCATATTTGGTGAATAATGCTTTTTCTAAAGGAACCTTGATATTGACCAAAATAGACAGAGATGATTTACCTAAACTTGTAAACTCTAATGCTGTACAGAAGTACTATACATAATGTACTATGTCGATGAATCAATAAAGATCAAAGTTTGGCCAGAAATTTTTTGGTGAATTTTTCTCTTTATAAACTAAAAAAAATAACTTTGAATAGCCTTTCGCATGATCTCATAGGCTAACAAAAATTATTTTTGTAAAAGATAAAACAAATTTCAATAATTGTTTTTTGAGAAATCAAAGGTATTAGTACAAATTCAGAGGTCAAATTAGTGTTTTTTTTTAACAAGCGAGTTTTGAGAATTGAAGTGATCTCCTAATGAGGTGACCAAATGCTTAGAAACCTAAAAAATAAATGAAAAAACCATTCAAACTAACTTTGAAGCTGATTTTTAGTTAGCTAAATAATGATTCATAATTTAATTTGTAAATTATGATGGAAACTATTTTTCATGTCCAATTAATCACAATGGATGAGAGCAAAATTTACCGATATTAAATGCATGCATTTGAGATGATGAAAGGTCATATTTGATAATTATTTCACAATACTTGAAAAATTTCTTTTGCAAGTTCCCATTGAGCTTAATAAAAATTTTCTTTCAGAAAAATCCTAACTTAGATCACAACCCATACTTGGGGGGGGGGGGCAAGTATGAGGATTATAAAAATAATTTAACCTTGGAATTATACAAAATGATCCTCAATGATCAATGAAAATACCAAAAGTGCCTAAATAAAAGCTGGGGGCACGTAGAGATTCGAAAAGGTTGAGCATGTTGTGCAAAGAAAAAGAAAAAAAAAGAGATCATTAAAAATAAAAATAACGAGAATGATGATGATGCTCAAAATCAAATAAAAAAACAAAGACAAGTAATCCAAGCTTGACACTAGGGGCAAGACAAGATCATTTTGCAAGATAAAGCTTAAGGTTTGGGAGGCCATCAACCAAAATGAAGGAAAAAAAATAAAAAAGCCTGGGAATGAGTGCCAATGATTCTTAGTCCTAAGAGCCCTAAAATATCTTTTGAGCCTATAAATACCATTCTCTTTCATAATCAAGGGCCAGAACTCACTTTTAGCGCCTTATAACATCCTTTCTAATCGAAAGCAAATAATTTCAATTGATAAACAATGCTCTCGCGTGAAAAATGAGATCTCCAAAATATTATAGTTATGTTTTATTATTCATACAAGTAAAATTAATGCTTTAAAAATGTTTTCTCTCTTAAACTCTTAAGTTGAAACTCAAGCCCTTTAACCAACAAATCATAAAAGTAGAAGGTCAACTCTTATTTTTATGAAGAGAAAAACCAATAATTAGGAGAACATTTGAATAGTTTTTCAAAGGAAGATTTGTTTTGAATGACTGGGGTGGGCATACAATTTATTAAATAACAAGTAGTGGAAAAAGCATCATCTCAGGAATGGAGGGTATAAAACCTTCACTTAGTCTAATAAATAATGTATATATCTCTAGCTTGTTATTGCATGTTTAATGATGTTTCCAAGCATTTTTTTGTATCACATTAATTGTGGTTTTGGTTTCAATTAATACATAAAATGTTCTTATTATTGTTTAAATCTTACTTGAAGTTGTTGTTGATGCTACTAGATGACAAGAAAATATGTTTGTGACTGATTTTGATAAGATAAAATGGTTTTTGTATTCTGTCAAATATGAAAATAGATGTTTTATGTCTTTTTAGGGCTTCTTGATGCATGTTATAGGTTCCTAGGTTTTGTTAAGTTCTTTTGAGTGTCAATATATCAATTTTGAATCCCACATTGTTGACATTGTTGAATGTACTTGCTGTTTAGCTATGACAGTTTTGAAGATTGAAACCATATGCTCGTTTTCTTTGATTTATTGTTTTTTGTTGTTTGTTTTGGTTTAAGCATGTTTCACCATGATAATGTGATTTGTGTGAGCAAAAGACAATAGGTTTAGAGGTCTAAAAGGCAATTTTCTGGGTTTGGCAGCTTGTTCTTCAATACTAGGTTTGCTGGGCAATGTTCTTTATATTCTTGAGAAGAACATTGCTTTAGCCCTATGTTTTGGACCAATTTTGGTCCAATTCTTTGCACTAAACCATTCGAGCAACTTAATTAGTCAATAATCTAGAATTTATTTTGTATCGTTAACAAGATTTTTAAGGTTTTAATCCTAGGGTTTCAGTTTTGAACCGATCTTATGTTAACAAAATTGTGTTGATTCTTTAATAATCAAAGTGAATGAATGCTAGATTATTGATCTTTGCATGATTTTCAACATGTCTGTGGCTTTGGTTTGATCTCTGGTCAGGGTTGGGTTTCATGTTTTTGGGTTCGGGTTTGAATGTTCTTCATGTTCTTCTTAAGAATATTTGTCTTAGCTACGTGATTTTGACTTGTTTTGTTTCATTTCTATGTATCCGCATCTTCGTATGACATTGTTAGCCAATAATCTAGGGTTAGTTTGCATTTATAACGTGTATTTCAACATTTTAATTTTAGGGTTTTAGTTTCGGACTGAAACCTTTTTGTGGCCAAGTTTTGAAGATTTAATGATAATTAATGTGAATGAAATTATAATTCTTTATCCTTTAATGATTTCCAACCTTTCTATGGTTTTGATTTTATGAAATCTGGTTTGGATCAGTGTTCATATTGCTGGAATTTGTTTGAATGTTATTTGTTTTTTTATGTGTTTGATTCGATTTGACCAAGAAATTTTGAGTTTTTATTTTTGTTTCTGGTTTGTTTTGGGGTCAAACTCAAATCTTTGGTTCGGTTTATGGTCGAATAAAAAATTTCAAGTCAACCAGATCAGGTCAAATGACCAAAGCCTTGTTTGGTTGACAATGTTTTTGCTAAAAGTGTTTTTGGTTTATGAGGGTGTTTGACAAACACCCCCTTAGACCTATTACGCAGTTTTATTACAAAATAAAATGGGTTTTTTCCAAACAAAACCTAAAAGAAAATAAAGAAAATATGAAAAATACTTTTTTTTTTCTTGTATATGACTGAAAATCCTTAAAATTATTTGAGTATTTTTTTTAAATCTAAAATACCGTGGCATTAAAAACAAATATTGCATAGATTTTACAACAAGTTTGTAAAATTTCAAAGGATTATGGCCTATATTTCAGAAATTTAAA
>Ga0307509_10006581_pt1 | contig 15561 bp, 8 predicted proteins | sample 10_EM_MG_FD_202245 | JGI IMG/M metagenome (GOLD analysis project Ga0307509, IMG submission 202245) | Populus trichocarpa ectomycorrhiza microbial communities from riparian zone in the Pacific Northwest, United States - 10_EM | ecosystem: Host-associated > Plants > Roots > Unclassified | place...
AGGAAACAAATACCAAGGAGGTTAAGGAGGAGCCTTAGCAGTTTGAAGTTGGGCATCTTTAGGTTACAGTACTAGTTAAAGGTTTCTTCGACCATCTGGCGATCAGACCTCGAAACGCCTTGGCATCCGGATACTTTTGGAATGCGCAAGTACTCTCCCTCCTCTCCAAAAAGGTTCAAAAACAAAAGCAAAAAACAGAGCCAATTGCTTACTGCCCTACCGTATCTGCTCAACACCCTTCTTGGCTTTAAATTGGCTTTTTCTTTCTTTCTTTCTTTCCCTTTTCTTCCCGGCCACTTGATTGTTTCCCCGCAAAGTATGTTAGCGGTAGATGCCCAAGAAAATACCCTCCCAGGGAGTCCCGAGAACCGGGGGGACTCTAATAGTTTGCTTGTTTGCCTGGTCGCCTTGTGTGTACGATCTCTTTACCATGATCCAGCTAACAGGGAGTTTACGATATAATACTTCAACGTGGAGCAAAGGAGTGGAAATTTCTACCGGTACTGTATGAGTGGCTTGGATTAGCCGTAGGCGCTCCTGAACCCGCAGAGTATCGTAATACTGCACAGCAGGTCCCTGGATCGCCGCAGAAGGACGAATGAAGGAGGAGGAAGCATCAAGTACCTGTCGAGTAAAAGTGGATAGAAGAGAGGAAGAGAACAAAAAAAAAAAAAAAAAGAGATATGATAAACTTGGAGATGAAGGAAGGAGGGAAGGAAGGTTGAAGCGGGGGCACACCCGCCGGTTCCCCAAAAACGAATTGTGTCTCTTCTGAACGACGAGGCTGGCTGGTAGAACTGTTGACAAGGCTATTACCTTATAATACCCAAGGAGAGATTACCACAAACTGATACGTGATAGAGTACTGCGGAGATACGGTAGTCAGTCAGTCAGTCAAGAGGTGCTGTACACTACAGTGCTGGTATCACACTTACACACGCGAAAAGCACATCACCATCACGGTGGGGCTCGTGATACTGTACATTTCCCACAAAGGGGACCCATTCTCCTCCCCCCCCTGATCATCACGCCCACACCCATGCACACACACTACCATACCAGTATCCTATGATACTATACTTGTATTCAAGCGTTCAAGCAATAACAAGAAAAATCTATATAGCAGTCATCCTCCCCCCTTCCCCTCTTCTTCATCATCTCCATCTTCATCTTTCACCCCTCAATTCCCCTTTCCTCCACAACACACGAGTATAATAATTTCTCCGAGCGAAGCAACAAACGATGGCCCGTGCGTCCCGAGATCGGTGTTTTCGGTGGGACGTTGAGGGGAGAGATTACGCCATGCCATTCATTTATTTATTGTTAACACTTCACATAAAGTGAAACCTACCTGTCATGCAACGGGGGCTAGTACCACCCCCGCCGTCTCGCATACAACCACCCGTAACCAGAAACCAAAGCAAAAGAAAAGAAAAAGGAAAAGAACTGTAAATTACTGCGCACATCGCATCACATCGCAGGAAGGATTGGTCCAATGAACTCGGTTGAGCTCAGCATCTACCGTACCGTAAATTTCCGTTTGTAGAGGAATAATAGTAACTTAATGGCGATATTAGGATCGTACAGCAGGTTCGGCGTACAGTGCGCCGTACTGTACAGAGCTTGCCTACGCCTGCCCAATGTTATCATATCGCTCCATACGGTACCCTTACCTAGGTCGCTGGGACAACTAGCCAAATACAGTGCTCGAGCAGTCACCTTCCTGTCCAAGCCTAATGTAGAAGCACGACGCGCCTAGGAAGAGCTTAGTCGTCCTCCATTCGAGAAGACTCTACAAGAGAGAAACCCCCCTTTTGCGAGTGATAGCTAATGATTCATTGGTCCACTGTAGCCAAGTCACAGTATAAGGATCGTAGCGCTTCCCGTCCCACATGCGGTGATGATATGTTTGTGCGAGGTTATGGAATTTATGCCATCTTGGGATAAAACCGCACTTCCTGAGCCACTCATCCACCATCTTGTGTTTTGGGAATGATGAATGGTGTTCGATTTATTTGACTAACCACCATAGAAATACTGTCTCGTAACATAAAGTCGAGCTTAACGTACAGGCTTGCCACACAAATATCCAGTCTCCATGCAAATGAAAACAACAGTAGACAACAAAGGCTAGCCAACCTGCACTTGGCCGCCCGTATCCACAGAAGTGTATCTTCTGCATCCCCGTAAATGCTAAGAATAACGTCTTGGTGACAAGAACCCGAATCCAGAAGTAAAAAAAAGAGCTAGGACATGATTTGTGAAAAGAGAAAAGAAAACACCTTTCCAGAATGCGAAACAGAACAAAACCCACACAACCCCCCTTTTCCCCAGAAATTTCTATCCACAATCGAACCTTTCTCCCCGCTTCATTACAACTTAGAATGGAAAAAAAAAGCAAAAAGAAACAGAAAAATATAATGACGCAAAGTTAGGCAAACCCAAAGTATCTGTGAAATGTGTTAGCAAGGGAAAATAATCTTAGTACTCGGGCTAATTGGTATACTTACTCGGCGCCTTGAGTAATTGCCGTCAGGATGTTTTGCCTCAAGCTCTCGTAGCTATCATATTCGGGTAAGTCGATCTGATTGAAGCAAGTATGGGAACTAGGAAGGCGGTCTTTGCTCCCATAATCTCGGTGTATATTGAACTTCGAAAAGCCGTTCATTCCCTCTAGTTCTTTGAAGCCATTGAGGGGGACTTTGCTGGTTCCTGTGACAAACTGAAGGAGTTTTGCGCGCTCTTCCTTATCGAACGATCGGACCGCACGCCAAAACCACTGTATCTGCGGCGAAGAAGCGGAATAGTTATGATACTCGGTGTTGTTGCGCCAGTCGTCAACATCAATCTCAGGCAAACCGGAGATCAAAAGTTCAAGTTCTTGTTCGTTGAAAATAGAGATCAACTCCGCTGGGACAATATCGTGGAAACCTACAGGATCATTAGAAAATGGTGGAAAAGAGCGTGTAGACGCGTTTCAGCTTACCGACTAGGAAGTTCTCCATTTGCTCTTGGACACTTGTAAGAAGCCTGTACTCCACCAACAGCCGGACGTATTCATGCTTGTTGTCTTCTGTCACGGGCACGTTGCGACCATCTGGCACAAGATCAATGATTTTCTTATCGCCAAAATCATCTGTTTCAACTGAAAATGTTTCTGTGATAATGTCGGTGATGTCGTTTTCAAGCATCCAGACCAAAGATTTATAGTAGTCAAGGTCCAACGTTTCCATATCCTTTAGAGAGACAGACTTCCCGAGTATGCGCTATATTCGTGGTCAGTTTAGGAATCGAATGAAGGGAATAAAGGGAATTACCTTATAAACTGCTCTGCTGAAATGACAATCCAACACGCGCCCCTCATACAAAGCCTTTCCAATAATTCTTCCAATAAACTTGAAGAAGCTCAAATGTTCCGGGTTGACGCCGCTCATACGGCTTGGGTGAAATGTAGTTCTGTCGGAAGCGACAGGGATAAAAAGGGCGTAATCAGGATTAAACATTTGCCTTGCCATAACCTGGAACCATTCTCTAGTGACACCACCAGCATCAACCCCTTCCTCGCCATGGAACCGGATGCTCAGTTTAGCGTATTTGATCTCGTCACCATTCTTGTAATACATTGACTTGTAAGAATCGAGAAATACTTGGTCGCGGCGGACGTTGAGCTGCAGTGTTGGATGAGGATCGCGGTTGCCTTGACGTGTATGAAGGCGGCGGTTAAAGTAGTTGCGCTTATTATCGAATTCCAGCACCTTAGGATTGTGGACCAAAAGAGCAAAGGAGCCACTCATCAACTTCGGGTTATTGCGAACCATTTGGTTCAAAATCTTCCTGTGATCCTCAGTGAATTTGAAGAATAGGTTTTCCATGGTTGTTTCCGCCACTACAGGGCTCATCGGCGTCTGACCTCGTTGGGTTCTTGGTGCTTCCTTCAATCCGCTATTCTTACAAACCACCATTAAGGCCTCGATCAATGGCAAGAGAATGGTTGCAACATGGAGCATATCATTGCGTTCATAGATAGCAGAAAGGCACTGGCTCAGCTTTGACCATAGCGGTCCGAAGGTAAGGCTCTCGTAAAGATTCGAGAGCACATCACGCTCTTTCTTGCTTTCTTCATCCTTGGGTTCGCTATCCTTCACAATCTCCCGACTTGGGCGCTTGGGGTCGAAAAGATAGTCGAGTGCCGTCAGAACGCGGAGAAGTTTGGCCTGATCGGAGCTTGCTGGTGAAAAGTTTGATAGGGCCATCCCTTGGATTTCCGTCCCATTTTCAGCATGCTTGATTTGATGCACCAATACCTCGAGGTGCCCAAGAATTGTGCCGCCGAGCACTTGAGCCTGCCGGATCAATTCTGCGCCAAAGACCACCTTCGCTTCTGGAATTGCGGAAAGGTTTTGCATGGTTGCGAGCGTTTCACGGAAAGTCTTACTTGAGCATTCCCGCGCGGTAAGTATATTGACAACCAATCGGAGGTTATGTTCTGGAACAACAGGAGGGACCAAATGGCGCAGTCTCCTTCGCCTATCGTCATCTTTCTTACGATCGCTATTCGACGCCTCATCCTTACTCTCGCTAGATTGGCCTTCTGCAGTCGCCGGAGCGGAGGTTTCAGCAGCCACGGTTGTATTCTCGTTGGCGGGCTCCACACTTGTAGGTTCTGCCTCTGCTGCCGACTCAGCTGGCTTTTGTTCACTCGGCTTCTTTTTCTCCTTCTTGAGAAGAAATGTTAGGGGTCTAGTAATATCTGATAGCAACACCGAAAGTTGGTCCATTACAGTTGAGCTCTCAGTGATTAACCGGCGATCCAAAAGGCTCAGGAGCGTGTTTAGGGCATATTTGCTGGCCTTGGGTGGAGGGACCTCTTTTCCTTTGCCTTTTCGGCTTGTAGACCTCTTAAGTCCGACTGAGATATCGTGCTCATTAAGGAAGTACGAAGGTATATGCTCGTTATAGCTGACCAAAAAGAGTAGTGCGCCTAGGCACTGCTGAGCGACCATTAAGGGTGAAACCTCGCTACTGGTTTGAGCTAGTAATCCAGTTCCGGTTCGTTTGATCACAGTCGTTGGGGTCTTTGTGGTAGGTGCTTGTTTAGCTCTGACAGACAATTGGGCGAAGCTTCGCTCAACTGCTGCCATGTCTGAACTACCGTCCTGTAGAATAGATAAAAGAAGGTTGACAACCTCCGCACGATTTTGTCTGTTTTCGCAAATGTTGAGCAAGATTTCGTGCAGCGTAATGCGAGTACTCCCAACTTGAGGAATAAACATCAGGCGCAGAAGAGTAGCAACACCGGCTTTGTCCAACAATTGGATAACACTCTTCCGAAGCGGCTTTTTGACCGGTTTTGGCTCCGGTTCTCCTGGATGTCGTACACCACTTACACGAGCGACCCTGGGCATCTCCACAAATTGATTAAATCGCCGTTCCCCACGAAGTTGGTTTGCCTCGGCAACGATCGCTTGAGGTAGCTGCGCTAGACTCTCGTCATCTTGCTCAAGTAGAACAGTTTGGCGAAGATCGGGCTCAAGGGTTGCAAGGAAACTAGCGAGATCTAGGTCGGCCGGCCCTGCCGAGGCTCCCGGCGGTCGAGCCTGGTCCCGTTCCCGACGACGGCGGTCAGCTGCCTCTTGGGCAAGAAGCTCGTCACGGATCTCATCAGGCAGAGCTTCCAGGAATTCGCGGCTGATTTCGCTTGGTTGATCGTTAGTCGCTGCCGCACGCCTCTCCCGGATATGGTTTGTTAGGACTTCTTCTCTCAACTCCTCTGGCAATGCCTCTAAAAACCCAGGGTCGATATCCATCCCGGTAATATCCATCTCGCGTCCGCGAATCATGACAGTGGCTCGCGGCGCCGGAGGATCCGAAGGGCCTGCTTCAACCCTTGGCGCTTCACCCTGAGTAGTCTCAATACCCTCCATAGCTTCTCCTTCTTTTGGGCTATTCTCGCCGTCTGGGGCTTCAGATTCGCTAGCAGCGGCCGCTGCCAGTTCCGCCGCCTCCGCCGCCTCCGCAGCTGCCCGTTCGGCGGCTTCTCGTTCTTCGGCCTCTTTCCTGACCCTTTCCTCCTCCTCCGCCTTTTCTCGAGCAATCTTTTCTTCTTCCTCTTTCTTCTTGCGCTCTTCCTGAATTTGAATCATCTCTAACCGCGCCTTTTCTTGCTTCTCCTTGGTGATTCTCTCTTCCTCAATGGCCGGAGGAACTAGTAAGACTAAGATAGCATTAACCACTTTTTGGGCACGATCTGGAGCACTAGAGCCGAACAATAACCTAGATTCTTCGGTCCATCTACCAGTGGTCAATGTTGGGATAAAGCTATTAACTGCCGTTTGAGGGTCTTCCCGGTGATGACGTGGCATGTCTGGTTGTGGTCGAGCTGCCTCGAACATAGAACGTAACTCTCGAGGCATGAATGGGGCGGCGTGAGGGTGATGGTGGTGGTGAGCAAGATGAGGGAGGGAAGCCTGGAACTGAATAGATCCGCCGTTAGAAATAACGGGAACAGGCTGGCCGGCCCTAGTCATCAAAGTCATAAGGGTGCTGATCATAGAAACAGCACCACCCTGACCACCAGCCGCATGAATTCCGTCAATGGCCTGTACCCAATCCGTCATGAATTCCTGGCTACGATTGTGAGTCGGCCGAGCACTGGCTTGTTCGTTATTAGAATTCTGTTGTAAAAGCGGGTTTTGATCCACATTGTCGGTGGCCCTCGGAGCTGCACCCATGTAATGACGAGGGCGTGCTGCGTTTGACACTGTTGATATTAGCTGCAAGCTCTTAAATGAGCAGGGGAACTAAGGCCTTACTGAATACTGGAGACTCACGAGGCCCAAGTGGATACCACCCACCATGGCCACGAGGATGAGCACGGGCCATCATTGGAGCTTCTCCTGTTTCATCGGCCCAGCCCCAGGGGACGGCCGAGAACGCACCTTCATCATCTTCATAATCCTCTTGGATCATTGCTTCCTCTTCATCCATGTCATCGTCGTCGTCGTCTTCGTCATCTTCCTCAGCATCATCATCGATAAATCCATCATCCCGATCTTCGTAGCCAGGCTCCGGTGCCTCATCAGATCCCCCAGGAGGTCGAACAATGGTTTCAATATCATTGTCGGGCAGTATTTCATCCCCCCGGTCTTCTTCACCCTCGCTGCCTTCTGATTGCCAATCTTCTTCACCGCCACTTCCGTAATGAACTTGGTCTTGGGCCATTTCATCTAAAATTTCGACTTCATCGTCCATATCGTCCGAGTCCTCGTCGTCATCGTCGTCATCGCCATCGTCCTCACTCTCTTGTTCTGCTTCAACGACGATTTCAACCTATATGCTATTAGCTCCTATCCAAGTGTGTCAAAGGAAAATAGTCACTTACGTCCATGCCCTCTCTCCCTTCCTCATCTTCTTCGTCACTAATTTCACTATCACCCTCTTCGTCCATTTCCTCCTCCATTTCCATCTCGTCGTCATCCATCTCGTCATCGTAATCATCCTCATCGTAGGAACTATGCTCGTCGTCAACCATTTCACCTTCAAACATTCCGAGGGTCGAATTTCGATAAAGATCTGGAGTGTCCTCCCGCATATCCCCGATATCTGAGATAGAGGTAGCCGTCGATATCTCATCTTCATCGGTGGCTCCAGGAGTCGATATGCTAGAAATCTCATTATCAATGGCCGTCTTTGATAATAGTCTGAGCGGCCTGAGAATGTATTTGATGACCCTTCGCGCCGAGGGGAAATTCAAGTCGATGTCAGCAAGGGATCCAGTCAAGGCAGCAATGAAGTTCTTTTCAAACATGATCCGAGCAATTTGTTGCTGAGATTTTTCAGAAGGAGCACTGCCAGGCGAATGGTTGTGATTGGGCCGTGCAGACAGCATTCTGAAAAACAAATCGGTAAGGCTCATCATCCTCGAGTACTTCGCATCTAGTGGTTCGAGAGAGGAAGAAGCATCCTTAAAAGCCTTGAGCGCGCTCTCAAGGATGAACTTTCTGACGAAAAGAAGACTCGATTCATCTTCAGCGCTTGAAGACTCCCCAGTCTGGGCCGACAAGGAAACAATAGCCAAGATTGCCCATTGTGATGTTGTTGCTCGTTTCTTGTGTGCAATGTCTTCTGTATGTATCAAAGTGCCGAGAGGAATGATATCGTTAAGCAGGTAATTCAGGACTGCAGATCTTGGTTTCGATGGTGTAATCGCTTCCCGCGGTGCCGCTTTGCGGGAGAAGCCGATGAACTCTATTTTCGCACGGTTATAGCAAGATAACAACTCAGTTAAAGCTTGCAAGATAAAGCATCGGTAAATGAATTTAGGGTGCTGCTCCGCTTTAAACTCTGGTTTCTCTGGCTTAGAGAACGAGTTTGCTTGCGATGCCTCAGTGGATTTCCCCATAGACTCTCCTTGTTCCATTTGGACATCCATTGGTGCCGATACAAGATCCTCTTTCGGAGGAGGATTTAGAGGGAGAGGATTGTCCGTCGCATCCTTGGCGAGAAGTTCACTAAGCAGGAAATGAATCACTCCGTCGGGGTTTTCCAGCCCAGGTGGTTTGACTTCGGCCGCGGGTTTTGGCTTATCGACCATTTCCTTATCTTCAGTTTCTTTAGCTTGCGGCTCTTCAGTCTCCTTTGCTGGTTCAGATGCAGCTTCCGGCTTCGATTCGGTTTCAGATTTGGGGCGTTCTGTTTCCTTGATCGCAATTTGTTGACTTCTTAGGTGGGGATCGTATCTTGTCAATTTGCATAATTCATTGACCAATTCAACGAATGCGTCCGGGTCTCTCAAGACAAGGTGGTGGTTATGCCGGACAAAAGACTGGGTATCAATTTGACGGGAGCCACGCGACTGGAACCATGTGCGGATCTCGTTCCTCATGATAGCTTTAAGCACCTCTTTGTCTTCAATAATATGCCGAAGGACAAGCATTATAGACGCCTGAATACGCTCTGTTCTCAGACCAGCTTGGCAACGTAGCATATGGAATAGACACCGCAAATTATCCTCTTCGGCCATTCGAATAGCGAGCTCCCGCTTCCGAGTAAGTAACACCAAAACACGGGCCACAGCCAAAGGTAAAATCTCATCTTTGCCGATAACCGAAACCACGCCCATAACAGCCTCGAAAAGCGCAGACTGATCTTCATCAGAAATCTTGTAAGAATTCAACTCAGCGATATTTTCTGGCTCCTGATCACTGGGGGGCGATGTAAAAGTAACTCTCTTGGGTTGGGCTGACTCTGACAAGACCTTCTCTACGACCAACAAGATACTGGCGATCCATGGAGCGGGCTCCCCCTTATTCATTTTGATAAATTCAATGAGAGCTGGAATTTGTTCTTTGAGGTCCTCTAAGCAAGCGTCAAAAAAGTCTTGGTTTTGAAGGACAAGCCCGAGGAGATGAGAAGTTGACGTTATGGTTTTGGCACAAGGCTGAAGGTCATCCGCTTGTAGTGACATCAATGATTGCAATATCGTTGAGGCAACATCCTTCCTAACGTCTGATGATACTGAGGCCTTTCCATGGGCGCCGGTGAGGAGGGACGAGAGCTCAAAGGTGACAGTTGAATGGACACGGAGAACATCCAAAGAGCGGTCAACAAGGTGCCCGCAGATGGCAGATCTAAGTTCATCCAGATCCTCGATTGTTATAACTTGCGGCGGTTCAACCTTTTCATCCTCCTTGGCCTTGCCCTTTTCACCGGCAGACGGGGAAACTTCAGCGGATTCACTAGCCTGGGGCTCGCCCGACGGAGGTGTAGGCTGGATATTGGATTCGTCAATGTTCATTGCAACCACACCATCATCAGCCGGAGGGACCCCGGTGTCGACGGCAGGTGCAGGCGGTGCAGGGGGAGGCATAATTGGTTCGGTAGCCGCTTCACCTCTTTCGACCGCCCCTTCTGACTGCGCTGGGATGATAAGTTCTTCCCTAGCTGCATCGACATCGGTTCCCTCTTCATCGGTAGAATGAGATTCAGCTGTTAGGGGCCTGGAGCTGGAAGCAGATATTTGGCTGCCGCGCTGAGGAGTCCTAACCCCTTGTGAAGTAAGCCATTCGGTGGCAGTGTTAACGTTACCATTGCCTCGCAAAAGCCCAGCCATGGCATTTTCCCGGGTAAACCCCATTTCAACAAGTTGTCTGATCCCCTCTTCATTTGGTTCCATCGTCCTCCATGAGATCGTATTTGACAGCCTTCCTTTCTTCTCCAATTCTTTCCGAGTAAACGCACCGCTCTCGCTGTCTGCTTTAAGCACGATTCCAAGAATCTCAATAACAGACTTGACAATAGAACAAGAGGCTTTTTCTATAGAACTAGCATCCCACATATTTCTAACCACCGGGAGAATACTAGCCCTAAGCTCCACAAGGAACTGATGTGGATTGAAGAAATCAGGACGAGGTGTATCGCTCGAGCGTTCTCGAGTCTGAAGCGCAACGGTCTGTGAAGAATCCAAGACAGATTTGTTTGAGACCAAGTGAGTAAACAAAGACAATATGATCTTAATGCCTCCGTATGCGTGTGCCATTCTCTGATGGCTATCTTTTCCGATTTGCTCTGCGTCTCCAAGAGCAGGTAAATCCTGAACTTCACCCCAAAAGGTTTCCAATATATCGGTCACAGCCTTTATCCCATTATTTTGTTTAAATGTAACCAAAGTTATGGTGATAACTTGACCATTTCCTTTTTCTAGACTCAAAATTAGTAACTTAGGCAAATGGGGATGGGCAACAGGGCTACGACTACTCACCTTCAAGTAAAAGTGAAGTGATAGAAGTCAGCATTACAATCCAATATCCGTATTTATCCGTGACCGAATCGCTGCTATCTGTATGGTTGTTAGCAACATTTCCCCAACCCTGAATAGTTCGGCAGTACCTAGTCTCTTCCACGTCAAATGATCATACATGGACTCAGAAATGGCCTCGGCAATTTTGAAAGCATGCTGTTTATGGAGTAGGTCGGTGCTCCTCCTGGAAATGAGGCTTCTGGCAAGACCTATAAACACCGAATTAGCACAATTTCGTGGTTAGGGGAATGCATACCAGAGGGCTTACCTTGCAAAAATGGAGTGATACTTGAAGGGATTTGACTGATGAGAAACCTTATTGTCTTAACATTTCGGAACCATGGAGTCTTCCCATCTCTCTCTACAACAGCCTTCTCGGCTTCTTTCTGTTCATCTTGCGACCTCGGGCTCTGAAGCTGGCTCTCGGCTGAGGTGGCGACAACAGCAGGAACAGCCTCTTCCTCAATACTAGCGGCTGCCGCTCCTGCAGAGTTCTTAACCCTGGTAGCTTCGTTCCAAGTATCTGGGATGGTATTCTGAAGCAGTAGTTCTTCCCAAACACACATCCGGTGCAAGGCACCAAGGTTAGAAACAATCGCTTCATTTTCAGGTTGCATAAATATCGAAAGAGTTAGCCGGACGTTGAAAAGAGGCTGGCCATAGAGTTCTTGTAAAAGATAACAAAGCGAATGCACTGTGACCAGATCTTTAATGAGCTTTGTACCGCCAAGTCTAACATCTTGAGACACCTTTTCTTGAACTGTTTCAACCCCCCCAGCAATGCCCTCATCCGAAGATGTCGCCGTCCGATGATCGTCTTGAGTAGGGATTCCTCCCTGGAGACGGGGAGGGAGAATAGTGGCCTTTTGGTCAGTTAGGGGAGCAAAGAATGCCTCTTTCTTGTCATGTTGGAGTAAGGGTTGTAGCTGATCGATGGCCTTTTGAGCATGCTTTAGAGTCGCTGCAACTGTCACTGAAGGGCTATTCTCACTGCAAACCTGGAGAACACGGCTCATCATTTGGTTGGCCTGACTAGTAGCGAAATCGTAAGGCAAGCTGGGAACGGTGTAAAAGTCAAGCAAAAAGTCTAGACCCCCACGCTTGATAAAGTCCTTCGAGAGATTCGCATTTGCCAAAAATCCTTCCAGAAATCTGCCAGCAGCATCGATAAAGTTAACGATAGAAGGTTGGTTTCTGTCGGCATCCTCAGCTTCCTCGTCAATAATGTCACTCAAAGCAACAACTTCGGTCTTGGGTGCACCGTCCGGACTGGTTTCTCTGAAAGTAATCGTGGAGGCTACAACGTCGGCGTCTCCCATCTCAACGTCTTCCTCATCGCTCCCCTGGGGCTTCGTTGAAGATACCGCGTCGGCTTCCGGGGAGTGTTTATGATTTTTCCCAACCAATGCCCTCCTTCCCCCAGCGACCACCATCCCACCGCATCCGTCTTCAATCCATAGCTTTGCCCCCATCCCCTTCTCCTCAGCGAACTTCCTACCGAGGATTTCGACTCTCTGGAGCATCTCGATGACAACTTTCATAACATTTTCTCGAAGAACAGGGTGGTGTCGGACTAATTCATCAAATTGGCTGCCTAGCACACTAGCCAACTCGTGTTCAGTTAGGCATTTAATGTGATCGGCGCTCTCGAAAATCTCGAAGAAAGTCTCCAGCGCCCCGGAGGTTTGGAATAACGCCAAACCCGATGCATTAAGACAGATGGCGCCAAACGCCGTTGGTATTGACCCAATAGAATCTATCGAAGGCATAATACCTGCGGCAGGAGTATGCAGTCTCGGTGGTAGGTCTTTCTTCCGGTCCTCTGAGGGTTCGTCTTCCTTGTCCTTTCCCTTATCATTAGACTCGCTAGGAGTAGAGCCTTCCTCCATAGGTTCATCACCCACGTCCGCAGCAGCCGCCGTACTCGCATTGCCTACTACGACCCCCCGATCCTCCTCATCCTTCTTCCTCTTTGTTTCTTCCTCAGCCAAGCCAGATCTTCCCGTGACAGTCTCCAGTAATGCATGACTTAAGCCAGCCTCGTGAATAACAGCGTAACTAGTCGGCTCATTATGGATGAAGGCACTAACTATACCAACAACCGTACTCCAGATATTACTTCCCCATATGACCCCATTCTCAATGACCACTTTCAAAGCGCTGAGCAATTTCGGGCTATCAATTAGATTTCTCAGTAGCCGATCTGCATTGCCTCCAGATTGGACCATCATATGCTGCATAAACTTGAAGACCATCTTAAGGGTCTGTTGGCGATAGAACCCAATTTTGAAATCGGTCGTCGAGCTCTTGTATTCATCGGGGATTCCTTTCCCAGTCCCGGCTTCCTCTAAACCCGCCTTCACTTCATCCGAAACAAGATCTACCACAACATCCAAGCCTTTTGCGCTAGCCAAAGCCTGGAAGGCGTTCTGGACATTGTAGATTAGCGAGTCGAGAAAACTAACAGCCTTTGGGATGTTCCGAAGGGCCTTTCTGGTACGCAACTGCAAGAGCTCCACCAGGATGGGAATAAGGCCAGCAGATACGAGCAAAGATCCAGCATGCGTAGTGGTTGGTAGATAGCCCACCAAGGTAAACAAAGCTTCCCGCCATTCCTCAGCCTCCTTGTCATACTCGTCTTCATCCCTCTCGACAGCCAACTCTTCAACAGCTTTTCGAACAACGTAGAGCAACACCCCATGGTTGACATTAACACTTAGCGCAGCACAAACATCCGCGGTCTTGCTCTTGTGCCTTGCTAGAGCTTCCAAACCTCCCAACGCCAATGTTTGAAGCCATCTCGGGATTTCTTTCCCGCGCCCCGACCCCGATGCCCCTTTTATATCACCGCTATGAACTAACTCTGCGAGTTGATATACCAATTGGAATCTTCGAGGCTCGTCCTGGTCCGGCTGTAGTATCTTCGTTGTGAACTGGTTTTCGGAGTAGACGTACGCAAGATTTGTTAATGCCAGTATCCGGATCCCCAAAATTTGTCTTCTAGTTTCCGTTGTCCCAGCGAGTGCCGAGGCAACACGAAGGCGATGTAACAAGTCGTAATGAGTGTCGACAGGAATCTCAGGTAAAGTCGATTTAAGGATATCTTCAATGCTTGACGCAGCCTTGATTTGGCTATACGGGATTTCTAATGTCTGCATACCCCCCGTGACGGCGGGGTCAGATGAATCGGTAATAGCGTCGTCAGTAGACCGTCTCCTATTATGAGCAGATCCGGGTGTGTGATGGCCGTGATGCAATGGGGTCCTTCGAACCGGGGTAGGTGTGGCGGGCTCTTTAGAGACAAAGCCAGCTCCTGGTCCTGAAATAGTCACCGCCCCCCGCGTGGTGGGGCTAACATAATAGCTAACATAAGCGCCTCCCCACTCTTCCCAAGGCCCTTCCCGGCCCTCAGGGGCCTTCCCTTTGCCTTTGCCACCCAGAACTTCCGCACTATCTATCGGCCTCTCATCTCTCGCCAACCTCGCAAGATCATTGGCATAGATCGGGACGACTGCCTTTGTGGAAACATTCTTGCTAGAAGCTAAACTAGTAACGGCCATGCTTTTAAGGAATGGAGTAGCGAGTTTCGAGACCCGCTCAAGATTGATATTGTAATGCGAAGCAAGGAGAACGGCATTGGTGGACTGGCTAGCACCACGGGTTCGGGAGGTATGATATCTCTGAGCAAGGCGAGAACCTAGACGTAAAGACGCTTCCAAAACATCCAGGGAGGTTGTGTTAAGTAGGTCATTTATAAACTAGGAAAAGTCAGTGCCAATATCTAGACAAACGGTAAACCTTGAATAGGACGTACTCCACTGCTGCCATAGAGACTTCGATTCCCACAGTTCTCGACGAGCATCCTACTAAACTTCAAAATCCCAATGACCAATTCTTCATCTTGGCGTTCCCACAACATTGTCTGTGGCCCTTCTTTGAGCTTATATTTTTGTACTTGCTCCTCTAGAACAGAGTCGAATCGATTCAATAAGGTTATCCAGTGATACAAGTCGCCACGAGGGAATGGCCAATGCACGGGAAACTTTGAAAGGAATGGCAAAAGCTCTGGTATAGGGATTGATGTAGCGGTGGTAATGAATGACTTGAGAAAGGGAGACTAAGGCACGAGATGATCGAATTAGCCCAACGTCGCGAACCACCATCTAATCTAGCATCACGCAACAGGATATCTGAAGACAGAATTGAAGGGCAGAAAGAAAGAGACAAAGTGGATAATGGAGCGGATAACCCACGAGGGTGGCCTCATGCTTGGCCGTAGCAGTCTTCTTGATTTTCATGATTGGAAGGGGTGTTGTTGATAGCTTCTTGTTTTTTGTGATTCTAATCGCAACGAATGACGAACAACACACTTTCCGAGCCCAAAGTTAGAAACCTTTCTTATCATAAAGCTGCACGATGGACCCGTAGATAAAAGGAGACAATGTACCAGTGTATTCACGATTCCAGAAAGTTTGTTCCGCCCGCTTGCGTCACGTCAGGCTGCCTTGTGTCAACAGGGCAACAGACGTTCCCGCGGACTTGACTGGGAGCGGAAATTCGAGAAGCGAAAAAAAAAAAAGTAGATATCACTAAAACACAGGGCTTTATTATTATTAGCAGAACGGAAGGGCGGTTAGCAAGTTCGTAACAGGTAGAAATGGAGGGAAAGAGCGGGGAGAATTTTAGAGGAGGGTATTTAATTGAAGAAAGATTAGTGGGGGGGGGGGGGGGGAAGGTTTGTAAAGGAAGACAGATCGGATTCG
>Ga0307509_10006582_pt1 | contig 15560 bp, 11 predicted proteins | sample 10_EM_MG_FD_202245 | JGI IMG/M metagenome (GOLD analysis project Ga0307509, IMG submission 202245) | Populus trichocarpa ectomycorrhiza microbial communities from riparian zone in the Pacific Northwest, United States - 10_EM | ecosystem: Host-associated > Plants > Roots > Unclassified | place...
ACTCTCGAGTGCGTAGTCATGTGAGAACTATGAGTCAAGTGACGTCATAGTGTGAAATCCAACATACCTTATGACTCATAAGTATGAGTCATGTGAAATCTGCCTTGCTTAGTCACGATTTGTGACAACACTCACCATGTCCAACCTACTAAAGTCCAATACTACTTACCATTAGTACTTGCACTATTGAAAAATCCAAAAACAATGTTTTTACTTCGGTATTGTATCTTGCTTGTTCCGTTTCTGTTCAGTATTACACTTTCATATCTTTTATTAGCTTTTAACCATTTCTCAGTTATCATTCTTATTTGCCTTCATTATTTTCAATACTTATTTCTTCTGTCTATTTGATTCTGATTTATCTGATATATTTTACTTACCGAGTCAGTATCTTTTATATTCTTTCTTATTACTTTACATCATGTTCATCGGGCATTTTCTCTCTTTGTTTCAACAAAAGTGCTCTCTTTATGTATGAACCGCTTCCTAACACACTATTGCTGCCATACTATTTCCTTTTATAAAGGTTTTTGTGTTCTTTTCTTTCTTAAAAGTGCTTCTTGTCTCCTCTTACTCGGCCATCAGTGTAGGGCCTCGTACTCCCGATCACACATGCCTCTGAGTAGGCCTTGTTTGCTCACCCTCGTTTCAGTTATCTCAGGTCTCCTGCTGACTCTCGATCCATTTCCGACTACTAATACTTAGGTATTAGTACACGTAGGTGTGCCTGGTACGGGCCTAATACCCACCCACTACTATTGAATTGTAGTTGTTTCCTTCATTGCAGATGTCTCTGCCAATAGCGCAGTTGTCTTCTTACTTGTTGCCTTATGCTTCACACTTGGTGGTGTTCGTACCGACTGTGTACCTAGTGAGATTGCTACTACGTTCCTGTCCCTAAGATCAATATACTTAACTCCTAACCCTAAGATTTAATAGGGGTATCATATACGAGGCACTCATGACAGATGGGGTGCAGGGCACCACCCAGAGTATGCCTAAAGGCATCGTGGACCTTTTCTCTCCTCCATCGTCCACAGAATGGCATTCCACCAGAATGGTTTGCGATCGTTGTATTTGTGATTTCCCAGTCTAGTACTGCAAGTGCTCTGCCAATAGCCGGACTGGTGATGAGGTTTATTGAGAGGGTTGTAAATGTTGCAAAAAAGGTGAATGAGGTAGCGAGGTGGTTGGCACAGAAGAGGAAAAGATGGAAGCTTGCTGTTACAAATAACAAGGTGAATATTTTCGCATTTGGCTTGGCATTTGGTGTGTCACATGTTGTGATGACAACCTCTCTGCAGGGTACATGTCATCACGGACCGGATGATCAGATTGTGCTTTTTGGATAAGATGAGATACCACGATCAGATAAAACTGCTCTGTACATATATGACTAGCTGCCCTGGTGCCTACGGCTCGTCTCAATCCCTCGCGTATAATGAGTCGCATGATATAAAACATGTTGGTTGAGAGCTGGTGGTGGGCTGGCAGGGATAGTTGCAGAAGGCCCAGAATGGTTGTCGATAGATCATGGTAGAGACAGTTGTGCAAGGGGCGAGATTGTGCTGGAGGGCACAAAGAGTAAAGACATGGGAGTACGTGGTAGACACCAGAGCTGTATATGTGATGTCTCCTAAGGTGAAACCACTTTCCGGTTCCCACTGGCCTTGTTCTGAAAACAACTTGCCCAGCATTTGTTCGATCAAGACAGTCGATGCAGTTCGTTCTGCAGACACCGTTTTGGAGTAAGTACCCACTCTCATTTTCGTTACCTGGTTTAAGTCCATTGTGGAAGAATCCTGTCGTATTCAATACGTTCTCAGCGATCGTCTCAAGAGTTTCTATCACGTCTTGGTAACTGCTGCACATGATTAGAATGAGCTTAGAGGGTCCCTTCCTTGACGACTTACCTCCTAAACGCACAAGACATATCCCAAGCTATCTACCGGATTCTGTTCTCTGTTGGAAGGGACTGGTTCTGATAGTTGATGGCCTGAGTAAACTCCTTTAACAATAATGACTTCCTTGGTGTTCGCTCTCGAGACTAACTCACAAGCAATCGCATGCACTAGAGCAGGTGGGTAATCAAAACCTTTACGAGATTCAGAACAATCAGAGGCGGCCCATATCTCTGGAATGAATGATCAACATGCAACGTAGTAGTAGTAAAGAAAGGGTCCACAAGATTCACTATAATCTCATAATTAGCTATGCCAGTATTATCGCCCACCGAAGGAGGGAAGGAGATTGCCGTACTCCCCGGAGGATGACATTGTCTACTCCGGCTCAGCTTTCCCGGGACCTGATGAGGGATGGGGTGTTCAGGGCTGCGGGTTATCTAGACAGGTGAAGGAACTGGTAGGGGTGATTGGCTCCTGGTTCCTCACTGGAGCAAGCGATTGGCACCATTGGCCGAAGAATCTGCCGCTTGTACTGATCGCGGTTATGGGGACGCCGGGGACAGGGAAGAGGAGCTTTGTCAATGCCGTTACAGGGAGGTGGCTTACAGTGGGCCATGACCTTGATGCCTGTGAGTATTCCCTCTCCGCCACTTTGGCCTTAGTTTGCTTGGGAGTCTCTCCTAACAAGACCGTAGGCATCAAAGGGATCCAAGCTGCAAGTACAAATATCAATGGTTGGGAAGTGTGGCTTATCGACACACCCGGCTTTGACAACACCCACCGATCTGACCTCGATATACTACCCACTATCGCCAACTGGATCCATCAACCTAACCACCAATACAACCATCTCTCAGGTATCATATATCTCTACAGGATAATCGACACACCCATGGAGGGCACAAATTTGAAGAATCTGCGAATGTTCTGAGAACTCTGTGGCGAGGAGAACTTGGGCAATGTCGTACTCTGCGCAACAATGTGGGGAAAGGTCACCCAAGAGGAAGTTCAAATGCGCAAGGAGCAGCAGAAAAGTAAGGAGACCTTCTGTGGTAGCCTAATCTCTCGTGGAGCACAAACTGACAGACAGCTCCGTTGAGAACACTGATAGTCTGCTTAGTTCTCATCTTGACAACTACTCGTGCCCATTGTTAACAGCCCAGAAAAGCCCGGTTGGGCCACTCAGAAGAGCAGTATCTCACCATCTATGTCTGATATATATTTTAGAGTCAACACCAAAGAGCTCTCGTAACCTCTTCACCAGTCCTTTATTTCCGTTCCCGGCTGCTCTGCAGAGTGGTATTTCTCACGGATGAGTACTCGTGTATTGGTGATTTCCACAGGGCCGATGTATGACGGAGTTTATAGAGGACTTAGCTTTTGTGAGAAAAGCCAGTAAGAGAAAAAAGGAATAGACTTGCCCGAAGGCGGATCGAATTATCTTAAATACAGAAGACGTTGTGTAAGGAGGAAAATACTAAGAACAGAATACCCCCCTCTTATACTGTTCCCTTTCAGCAGTCCCACTATATGACACACATAAACTAACTCACTGACTACACAATATAGGGTTCAACCTCCTCCCACAGGGATTAAGTCATCCAACTAGTTCTATAATATAAACCCAAGCCCTAAATATATACACAAATGAGACTTGATTAATCTGTGAAAGTATTGTGCCATTTTTGTTCAGAGTGTTCGCAGGTGAGTGGCGTAGAGGTGAGCAGCGTGGAGGGAAGCAGTTTGGAGGGAAGCAGTGTGGCGGTGAGCTGCATGGACCGAAGCTGAGTGGCGGAGACCGGTTTGGAGGGGAACTGCGTGGAGAGAAGCTGCATGGAGATGAGCTGCGTGGAGATGAGCTGCAGAAGGTAAGTATCGACTGAAAGTGAATAAGTGTGTGTTAAACAAGAAAGAAACTTTTCACATTGTTTGGATCTCAGAATTGTGCGTTGCTGCGCAATTAGTGTCCGTTGCATTGTGGCCTGCTCCCATAAGTGTGTTCAGAAATAGTGAGAGGGGTAGGATCCAGCACTAATGGTTTATCAGATCAGACTTTGAGATCGTTTTTTGAGATAAACTGCTGAGTACAAATAAGAATAGGTGGAGCAAGCTATGCCTTTCCTATATGCCTAACACCATGCCTATTGGTTCCTATCCCTTCTCTCATACTCACCTGAGTCCTCCGTTAATTGGTGAAGCTAACACAACCACAAGATTGTAGTATTTCCAACAAATGGTTTGGCCTACAAGCCAGTCTGGTATCACTCAATCAGGCCAGAGAGGCACTCTATTTTCCATCTACGGCTAGGACATTTGATTGGCTTCTAGTAGATACTTTTCGGATATTGATTTGGTTTACATTAACTCTTTAGATAGTATGCACCTCAGGGGTCATTCTGGTATTTCAGACTGTTCATTTGTGGCATATTATCTAACTGTCTACTTAGACAATTAGACTCATCTTCGTCATGTATAGAAGATGTACTGCAGGGCCCATTCCTGATACTTTTGGGATATGAGATTGATATTAGTATGGTAAACGACAACTGAATCCACTATTTGGTTTAAATAATAGTAAACGCTACATACCAGTACTTCCAAAAGTTAAACAACAACGGCATGTGTTAAACAAAATCAAAACACAATTATTTGAACTATGGTTTATCATAATATTTTAGTTAAATTCACGTATTATTATTTTTCATATTTACAAAATGTTGCAATTATGCATACTCCCTTCATTGTCTATCCTTTTCCTATTCAAAAGAAAGATTTATAAAGCTAATTTCACTATCATGATTATTTCAGTATGGGTTTTCAAATCACTTCAAGAACGGTTAAGACGTCTGAGGTAGCAGGTAATATTGGTTAGATATGTTGAATATCTATTTTCAAAACAAAGAAAACAATAAACAGATAAATAAACATAACAAAGGTGCTTATAATAGGACAACAATATTATGATAACAAATAAACAAACCTAGACGAGTCTCATTTGTAGTTATTTGTATACCATAACAGATAATAGAGAAATAGGGAGAGTTATCAATTTGGTTTAACAGTAAGAACTAATGATAGGAAAATCAATCATGGTCATAAGACAACTTATCAATATGAAAAGGCAAGAAGCATTCGACAGTTTCATGAATGTTGGTATAAGGAAAGGGTTCATAATCTCATGAAAGCCAAGTATAGGCCCAGGAAAGGCAGGATAACTTAGCATATTGAGTTTTTTTTGATAATAAAGTTGGTACAGATTTTCCCAACATGTATTGTTTAAAGTTTTGTTAGTTTTTTTGATTTTTATCTTGTAAAGAAGATCATAAGCGGCATATCAGAAGACAATTGGTAGGGTGTTGAACCCTAAGAAATAACCACTATGCTAGTGACTATTTCCTTGCCATTGTTGATGTACGAAGGTTGCAAAATACTAGTCATCTTTGGGATCAATAGTTAGCAAGAATTGTGTGAAGTGAGAATAAAGCGGGAAATTAAAATTTTCAATCGAGTAAACAAAAATAGGTGGGAAGGTAGGAGAGAGGATAATACCATAGGATAAGAGATATGAGAAGAAGCAAATTACTGTTGAATAGTATGGTCCAAATGTGTCTCCATCTCAGTCAAAATGGTATCAAGCTCCGGTGGAATCATGGGAATCGAAGAGTCAGCCTCGATTCTATCATCTGTAGATTGAGTTTCCTGAATATTGAAAGCCACATCAGGTTCAGTGGAAGAGGTGGGCCCAGGTTGTTGACTCATCGGATCTACTTGGGTTGGAGAAGGAGTGGGTGTACGATTGACCTGAATTGTCTCCTGGGGTTGGGTTGTGGTGGTGCAAGCTTCAGGTGGTTGTTCAACATCTTGGTGAACGGGATTTGCTGCAGGTGTAAAAGTGCATACAGGCTGTGTAGACATGAGACTACGATCATTGGCCTCATCAAGTTGTACAATTTTCTGTACTCTATTTTTTAACACAAATCAGAATAGTACTTTTGATATATTTCAACAGAGGTGTAAACTGGGAAACGTTGTGTGGAGTTAGATAAAGTCAAACCTTTCAGGAATATCAGACATGGAAGCCTCAGAAGCGGAGTCGGTATGGGATACTGGGCTTGTATCATACATTGCGAGAATGTTCTCATCCTCGGTATCAAGTTCTGACTGGGAAGTCGTGTCATCCAATTCTGTAATTCTGGCTGAGGGTGATGTATTGCGGGCTGGAATTGAGCCAACACGGGAATATAGTAAACCAGGCTGGTCTCGGCGTGGTGGAATATAGATGTCCAAACGCTCGAATTGGGGAGATGGAAGTTGAGAAGGAACAGACCCAGCAACACGTGGAGAGGATGGTTGATTGAAGAACTGTTCGATTGAATCAGGCAAACCTGAATTCAGCTGTGTTGTATTTGCCCGAGATTTGTGATGGCCTCGCTTGACAATACCACGGTCAGAAGATGCCCCACTGCTAGAGACAGGCAGTGTATGAGCTCTGACTGGGCGGGTTTGAGCAGGCAATTGAGGTGGGGGCATCGGGGTTGTATTCTGTTGACTTGGCGTGGACTAGTTATTTTTTGTTAGATATTAAATAAATTATTTTTGAAGAAATAGATTATATATGTACCTGGATTACCACTTCTGGTTGCACACTGCTAACAGAGGAGGATGATGCTTGGCTCTCAATAGACATTTCCATTGGTCTCATACTCCTGGAATACTGTTCAGGATCAGTACGACGAAGTCGCTCCTCCCCTTCCCGTTGGAGAATCAAGCTATCACGTGCTGCAGACTTAGTGATTGCCTCAGCTCTATCAAGCATTGCATTCCCATCACGCTGATTCTTCAACTCCCACTCCTTCATAATTAATTCGGGAATCTTATCAGGTGAGCACGTCGGGGGATGAGCAACAATGGTGCGAAGTGCGGCTATAATCCCCAGATTTGGGTAGACCTTGAGGCATGCTTCGAAATTGGTGGCAGATACATTATGCAAATTGGTAGGGGATCGGAGCTCAAAGCCAATCATGGGAGTATTGATCTCACCGATCCGTTCTCTTTCAAGCGCGCTTGTGACTGGTTGTAATGCTTTTGCCAGGTCTGTTAGTCTCTTGAGATTTTGGACCTTGGGTATCTTGTGGAGAAGGAAGGTCCAAGCATCATCTGAGGTTTTGCGAGCAATATCGGTAAAGTCTGTAACAGGGAGTAGGATCATCAAACCGAAGCCAAATTGGCGAGTTTCTTGAGAGCAAAGTAACTGTTCCCAATGGCGTCCTTCCTTAACCTGATTTCCAATAGTCTGCCGGCTGACAGTCCGTTTGACCTCCTTGTTGAAAAAGTCGTATAGGATATTATTGACCTTGTTCTGAGCTGTTTGTTTCTTCATTGGTCGTTCCCACAAATGCACAACATAAGCAGTATGAGAGAGGTAAAGCTTTGCCAGATGTAAGCGCAACGTGATAGTACTCAATTCTGCAGTGGTAACAGATCGCATCACATTATGGTAGTCACGAATGACATTGTTTTCCAATTGGAGTGCCCCATTTCCGTGGTATTCTGCCGCCGCCAACCGCGGAGCTCCACTGGTATGAGTTCGCATACGGCGAAGGATTGCTTGAACATGGCTCATATTCTCCTCAGAGAGTGCGGTGAATAACCATTTGAGCAGCTTGTTCCAGGTGGTGAGATCAGGCTTGGTTTTTGAATCGTATCGGAGGTAGAGATCAAAGACAGTACGCCAGTTGAGTTTGCCCCAGGCGACCTGCCATTCTTGGATCTTCATGACCTCACGCGCTTCAGCAATATTGACACGACTACCGGAACCCCTATTTCCCTCCTGCTGATCACCCATTGCCTCATCCTGATCTTGGTTATCACTATCTTCCTCTGCCATATCCTCATCTTGGTTCAACCCCTCCTTGCTTCCCCTATTTGTTGCTGGTGGTTTCCCCTTAACAACACCAGAGTTAGTATCAATTTCTATTTCCCATTCATTTTCTTTTTTATTTTATATCAAATAATACATACCAAACCCTTCCTCTCAACTATCTTTTACAAAAGGTCAAACCCCAGGGTTTGACCTTGGTCTTGGCTCTGCTTATTAATCAAATCTTGCGATTCCCTAGTCAGTTTCTATTTTTAATATATCTTCATATTTTTTTCATGTTTTTCCTTTATCAAACAATACATACCTAAACTCAACCTCCAATTTCTTTTTAAACTCAAAGGTCAAACCCTGGGGTTTAACCTTGGTCTTGGCACTGATTACTAAGCAAAAGAAGCGATAATAGCAGGCAAAACAGTTCACCAAAGTGGAGGAGGAAAATTGAGGAAAGAGAGAAAAAGAGCAAAATAGGGGGTGAGTGATCCCTTATATAGACTTCCTGGGCAATACTGTGCAACATGACATGATACTATGACTCTATGGGTGATTATCACTTGGCAATCCGCCATCCTGTCTGACTCATCACTGCCCGAAACATTTCTTTCCTTATTTCCTATCACTATTTCTGTCTTTTATTAATTCCTCACACTGCTTTTCTGCATTACTGAAGGTCAAACCCCAGGGTTTGACCTTTGAAATATTATCTTTCCACTGCTTAATATCACTTTTATCTAGGCCTTTGTCCACTTCTGAATGACTTGTCTGATTTTATAATATTCTTTGTCTTTCCCTTCATCCCTGCTACCCCATTTCTATATCCATCTATCCGGAACCTTACGCGTATCTCTTCCAATATCTTAAATTCAAAACACTCATTCCTATTGCAATCTTTGTCTATTATTATCTTGGTTATTGCTAAAACTTATGATCAAAAATGTTAAATACAGGTGTTAATAACTATAATTATCTGAACATCTACTCTTTTACTCCCCATTTCAACACTCTTGGTAAGTTTTCTTCTACATTTACTATGAGTTCCTAATACTCCTAGACTATTCATATATCTATCGTCACCTAACCTATTTTACACTATTTATTACCCATCATATTTCCCTATATTTTATCCACTTTCCAATACCCGAATCAGATACGTTACATTCTTATTTCAACCATGAACCTAAATATTTAACATCACAATCTTCCTTAATCCAATATCATCACTACCTTCATACTTTGTAACCAGCTTCTTCTAGATGCTTAATTCTCGATATCAATATTCCTTTTGTCTATTTTCTCAATTACCTTTTACGTTTACTGTTTCTATCAATCCTGGCCTTTCCATGCCTTCATTCCTCACATCACAATCCTCATTTTCATATGTTTCACGCTCTCTATTTCCTCAATAGTTTGAAAAATATTGTCTTCACAATTCACTTCACTATAGTGTGTTTTAACATAAAAGGTTTGATTTGTGCCATCTGTTTTAATGCTAACTATTTTCAGATACCTTCAGAATCATTACAATATCCCAATTGGCTATTGCAACAAATGCCTAAAATGGCAAAGGTTCGCGATGAGAGTGGACGACGTGCTAGAGCCGAAGCACTCCATGGTCAGCTGAACAAAGAGTTAACTTGTCCTGAATGCCATTATTGCGATTCCCAACGTGGTACATTCATTAAAGACTCAGCTGGTACTGCCGATACACAAGGACGCAGATATAGGAGGTTTATCTGTCGTCGAAATCCTGGCTGTGGCAAGTCCATTGGCACAACTGAGTTTCTGAGATTGTGTAATACATCTACTAATCTTAGATCTGGTAATAGCCATGAACCTTTGCTTTTAAACACAATTCTTGAATATTCACAATATTTCCCCAAGTCTGTTATATTATTTCTCGCAATAATAGTTCTAATCGCAGACTTAACCATATAAGAATGCTCACAATTGTATTCTATTTGTATTAGATATCGATCACAATCAACCTGTCCAACACCTGCAGAGTACTGAACCAGCTCCTGGTACAAGCAGATTGTATACCAACACTATTGGGCTGAACCAATCCGTTCCATTTTTGGTAAGCACATGGCTCCTTTCAGTCTTACATCCACAAATATCCACTTCAGTTTCTTTTAATCATAAAACCTTGTTTGCCTAAAATATTAACCAAAAATGATAAAGGTATCAAACCCGAGGAATCTCAATAATCCTCTTGAAGAGACATCTACAAGTGATATTGTGGAAAGTAAAATCTCTGATTCCGAAGGTAATTATATTTGGTATTCTTATTTTACAATTTGATTTTTCAGAATAAGATATAGCATTCCATATAAATGTGAAAGCATATTGCTAACCTTTATCGGGATGTTTAGATGAGGTATCTGAAATACCAAATCTACAGCAATTGAGTGAAGAGGTTAATATTCTTCGTGAATATTTGAGAGATGTAATGGATGAGAGACAAATCCTTGAGGATCGGGTCGTTGGTTTGGAGAAAACAGTCACCACCTTGCGCAAAGGACCTCCCATATTGAGTCAAGATATCTTGCATACCACAAAAGTATATTATCTATCAAAATCAATTCACACTCCCTTCCAATATCTTATTGCTTTCAAGTTCACATGGGAACTATTATACCAGTATTTCTACTCAGCATACCTGTATTATTGGAATTTGTTCTAACATATTTTTGAGCTACAAATAGGACAAGATGGACATTTGTGAACCTCTTGTAACGATGGCCACCAGATCGCCACACCCAATTTGCCAGACATTGGCTTCACCAATGAACCTCTCCAATGATACATCAGTTACAACTAGTGATGCTGAAGTTGATATGCAACATGTCGATCCTATATCATATGACTTGTCAGGAGCCAAAGGCAAAAGGGTTGCATATAGCACTATTGTAATGAATAGTGTACCGGTTTCGAATACGAGTTCTGCAAGGCAAAATGACAAAAATGGAAAGGGGAAAGAGATAAGAGCCGAACACCATAAAGGAAAGGAACACCAAAAGCATACAAAGAGATCAGGTTGTCAACAGAGCCTAACACCTATATACATCACCGGTATCCCAAATTTACGCATTTGTGAGGTGAAAAATATTCTCGCCAAGGCACCAATTTCCATCCAGTTAAGACATATTGGTAATATTTCATGGATTGATGGCAAAATTGTCGAACTATTGGTTGACACTAACCATATTGAACGAATGCAAAATCGGATTATCACACACTCTGGCTATCATATCGAATCCTCCTTTGATCCCTTGTCTCCTCGGTCATTCAATTGGGTAGGTGATATATTGCCTGAGACCAAGGAATCGATTGTCAAGAGAAATTTTGTGCAGCGGCTTGGGGGATCTATGTCTTCAACGAAACACAGTTCTACACGTCAGCATATTATGCATTGGGCCCAAAACCGTGGTTTAGGAGTTCAATTACAGGCTGAATTGAATAAAAAGGGAATTGTATTCAATATAGACGCATGCGCAAATCCAGATAATTTTCTTGGAGAATCGGGTCAAGACCCTGGATCAATAGCCAGAGAATCTATTAGGAATCCAACAACTGCTGGGAGCAGCAGATATTTGAATCGGAAAAGGAGCTACTCATCATCAGATAGTATTCAAACGTAATTTTCATTCAAGAAGAAAGGATTTCAAATCAGATTAATTGCTAATGTGTTACCCTATAGGACAAGTTCAGACTTGGTATCAACCAGAGCACGATTGGTTTTCAAGCCATCCCGCAATATCATTACCATTGAGTAATGTATCGTGTCGGGTATCTGAATGCAAACTCCCTTCCGGATGGGAAATTTGCGAAGGCAATCGGCCTCCTCGAGAAATCCTTTGACTTTCTATTTATTGCTGAACATTGGTATCAGCACCAGAAATCTCGTCTTTGTCACCCACTTGTTCACTCATCTACTTTGCGTCCTACCTCACTATCTGCCCAAGGCCGCCACCATGGTGGTCTCTATTTACTTGCAACTCAGTCAGCTAGCACACTTATTCAATCAACTACTTCTACTCAACACTCGATTAAGGTATCCATTCCTGGATTCACGTTTGCTGGTGTCTATTATCCGCCATATTCACTTAGTCCAGTCAATATCCATGATGATTTAAAACAGATAGACTGTGTCGACCTGCTTATTGGAGATATTAATACTCGCTTCACTTGTAATATCTCCACTAGGCGAAAACAACTGACTACTTCACAATCACAACGATCACAACTCTTGCAATCCTGGGCTGTCCGACATGCTATGATCCATCTTTCTGATACTACTAATCATACTACCGCTGACAACATCCCTGATCATTCATTTTCAAAGATCAATATTCAATCCAGTCTTATTTTATCCTTGCTACCCACATACCAACTTCAATTTCCAACCGATCACAAATACCTTCTTCAGATTTCCATCAAGAAATCAATTTGCAATCAAAACACAAAATCTGGAACTATTGTGAATACACAGCCACCTGTTCGCTTTCGTGTCCAGAGACTACAGCAGCCTTCGATTGCTACCAGCTTTCGGCAAGCATGGTCTATTCTTCACCAACTTTATGATTCTCATAAGGGTTCAGAGAAATTTGATATTGACATGCTTGATTCGATTTTGTGTTCGACTATTCAATCGATATCCGAAACAGAACTAGGACTATATCAACCAAACCAGGTACGAAAAATGGATGATACAACCGCAAAACACCTTGGACAACAATTTGATATGACAGCAAGTATTCAACTATTGAAGCGAGCTCAACGCACAGTCACTGCAACAATGCCAATCATCAGTTCTTCCCCAAACCTTACACCCCTTCAAGAATGTATTCGTCATTATCATCATATTTTCAACAAACAAGAACAACAAGACCCCGGATCCACAATTAACGATGGTCACAGTAAACCATATTCATGTGCGATAAATGCTGAGTTCCAACATCATTGCAGTGACAACTCGCATCGCAAGCACGAGGAACAAGTTCTATTATCCTCTGGTCTCACTGATATGATATCGCCAGAAAGAATCACTCAGAAAATTCAACAAATGTCTTCTACCAGCTCCAGTGGTTCTGATGGAATTACAGTTTTAATGCTACAACACTTGATTCCTACCTCTTTTCCTGGTGTTTTAAGCCAACTTTATAATGCCTGTTTACGCGAAGCAAAAATACCATCACGCTGGAATCAAACCTTATTATACCCTATATGCAAAGATCGAAACAAGCCATTTATGGCATCAAATTCACGTCCAATTTCACTTATCTGTCTCTTTCGTAAGATTTTTGAATCTTTAATCCTTCCGATTGTCAAAGGTTCTGGCAATATGACAAATTCCCCGATCCAGGCTGGCTTCCGCTCTGGCTATTCTACACTCAGTAACGTTTTGGTACTAAATCATCTTATCGAAAAATCATCCCTATCCCATCTTGCCTTTCTTGATTTTCAATCAGCATTTGACAGGGTAGAAGGGTGCTACCTGAAGGCAGAATTGACAAAGCAGGGGATGAATCCATTAGTACTAAAACTCGTGTATCAGCTCATGTACTGCGATATGGGCTATGCATTAGTTGTCAATAGGTGTCAGTCACAATTTTGTCAACGTACCAGAGGGCTCCCACAAGGATCACCACTGGCACCGATCCTTTTCAACCGCTTTATAGACAGTCTTCTTCAAACTCTCAATAGAAACACAGTACCTGAGGTACCCACCGCATTGTTTTTCGCTGATGACGGCGTCATAATCACTCCTACACTGGTACAAACACAACTCCTTCTGGATCTGGCTTCAGAATGGTCTGATAATCATGGCATGTCCTTTAATATTCTGAAATGCGGTCATCTTATCACCGGAACCAGTATTTCAAATGCTCCATTGACTCCTCTTGTTCTGAATCGACAAGCTATACCACGTGTTACTGCCTACAAGTATCTGGGCGTAATCATTTCGGTCAAAGGAATCGATTTTTCAGGGCAGGCCGACATGCTATGTTCTCGTATTGAAAAGCAAATCAATGCAATGAAGTGGGTTTCTGATACTTGGGCTCCGCGAATACGCTTGAATATCTTTAAAGCAATTCTATCACCTACCCTAGAGTACTCCCTTCCACTTCTTCATGCTCATCATTTACGCAATTCGGGAGACATGTCCTGGAAGCTAGTGGAAAAGGCCTATTATAGCTCTATGAAACGGATAGCGGGTGGTAATGCAAACCGACCTCATCTTACATGCAATCTCTTGGGCCTTCTTCCATTCAAGGATCGATCTTTGCATCTATTTACACGGTTTTATTTACATTTGATTGCAACACATCGTGACAACCCTCTCCGCTCAATTCTTCATCATTTAAACTGGTTTCCCAAGTCATACAAGCGTATCAAACTTCCACGCTCTGGACCACTCCTTTTGCAATTTCTGAATCCTCCAACTACTTATCACCAATTCTCCCCCACCTCTCTCAATTTATCTCCTATCATATCACAACAGAATATTGGTGTTTCCCTCTCCGATCAAAAGCACAATCTCATTGTCAATATTCGGTCCAAGGCACCAAACCTAATCCGTATAACCCTTCTCACTGACCGAATTCCTGGTATCGATGCGGATGTTGTCCTCCAGTCCCCTACTGCATATCAGGCACAATTCCTGGCTTGGAGACGTGGATTATTTGGTTGGGGACGAAAGTGTTGTTGTGGAGAAAGATTTGATCGTGGGCATACTGTATGTATGCCATATCCTCAACCTCTTTTAACAGCTGATCAGCAAGAGCTCTATAATCTTGATCTCTACCTTCTTGATACCAATATCAAATATACGATTATGGATTTCTTATTAAACCAGAAGTTTTGGGAAAAGGCACATAAAGTGTTGAACTATTGGTCGTTGACAATATCACGAATGCTCTTATCTTCAAGTACTGCTTTGCCTACTGTTTAAGTATTATTTACAATATCTAGATTCTTATTCTGAATCTTTCTACCAAGATTGTTATTGCCCTACTACACTGATACCTTGCATGTTTTTCTAATATTATTATCAATCTTGTATTTTCAGTTTCATTACTCTATGTGCTTGATCTCCCAATTTGAAAACCGCCGATATTACGATTTGATGACTATTTCTTATGTGATTTTTCTTTATTATCGCGATTCTGATTGGACAGTTCATGGAATTCTTGCTACACTTGCCTCTCTTTCTTAATTCTGCGTGATGCTATTTTGTTTTCTTATGCAATCGTGTCTTTATCTCCACTCCATACTAAGCGCGGGGTTTTGCCTCTCTTAAGCATTTTGTTTGTTTATCGGGAAGGCCATCATTATGGGCCTTGTACTTTTGATCTCGTATGCCACCACTATGGGCATTGTACTTCTGGTCATTATAACCTGAATACCGGTTTAGTTTGTATTCTCATGATTCTTGATCTACTGCTTTGTCAGTAAATCTCTTGCTTGCCTGGTGGAGGCTTTGTTTTCATTCCTTTGTTATGGTTGGTTTGATGCTGTACTTGGGTTTTGGCTACTGCTGCATCTGTTGGCATTAGTCTTCTTGGTATTGGTTTTCTTCTTAATTATAGCATTGTCGCAATGATTGTACCTTAGGTCCTGTCTCTAAAAATATTACTTGATTCCTAACCCTAACCCTCAAGGTCCCGGCCGTTCCGTCATGCCCCACCCCCCCAAAGCTAGATGAGTGGATGACAGAATCGCTCAACCGACTAGTAGCTCTCCTCAAGGAACACACGCCAGTGTCCAGACCGTCC
>Ga0307509_10006583_pt1 | contig 15555 bp, 21 predicted proteins | sample 10_EM_MG_FD_202245 | JGI IMG/M metagenome (GOLD analysis project Ga0307509, IMG submission 202245) | Populus trichocarpa ectomycorrhiza microbial communities from riparian zone in the Pacific Northwest, United States - 10_EM | ecosystem: Host-associated > Plants > Roots > Unclassified | place...
CTGAAAAGCTCGACCTCTTGGCGCCTTACAGCGCCGCTTCGCGAGGGCAATCGAGTTTTTCAGGCGCTACACCACAATCTCCGCTGCGTTCGAGCTAGTTTCGCGCAACGATTCCACGCTTGGAGCAATTTATGTTCAGAGCCAACTGCGACCGGCAAGCTTGCCGAGAACAGCGCGATCGGTGTGACGTCGATTGGCGCGGGACACTGCGACAGCGCGCGCCCTAGCTAGTAGTCAGGCCAGCGCTCCTGCTTGAAGAACAAGAACGGGGTGCGCTCGCAAAATCTGTCCCCGGGATGGCGTGTCTGCTGATCGCGGTCGCTGTACCAGCCGTTGGCCGGATTGTTTCTGCCGATGTAGGGTGACTCATGATTGATGCTCAGAGAGCGGGTGTCGCCGGTGCGGGTGACCTCAATGGTCGTCATGATCCGGAGCAACAACGGGCACGGATTATTGACCGGGATGCGATCGGCAAACGCCTGGAAGTAGATTGAGACCGGGCGCTGCTTATATTCGTGTGTTTCTCCTAGCGCGACCGGCAACAGCGCCGGTGAAACGCCGGACGCCGTCACCCTTCCTGCCGGCGCCGCGCCTGACAGCGGACCGGTGAGCCCGTCGATCCCGACCATCTCGCCGAGCCCGTCCCACAGATTGCCGTCGAGGGTGCGCAGCTTGCCGAATCCGCTCCACACCCGCTTGGTGGCGGACAGGAAGCTGAACTGAATCAGGAACGCGCATTCGGCTTTTGAGCCGCCGACCACGGCCACGACGTCCGTGGGAAGCGACATCAGCCTGCCCTCGCCTGGTGCTGGGCCATCGCGGAAACGGCACGGCGTTCGAGGCTGGCATTGAGCGCTGTCACGGTGCGCTCCAGCCTCGCGATCGCGGCTTGGTCGGCACCGGTGGCGTCAATCTGATAGACAGGGGCGATATTGATGCCGCCACCGCGTGCCGCGATCGCGTTCGGCACCACTTGCGCGCCCCTCGGCAAATTGACCAGCTCCTTGCCGTTCTCCCCAACCCAGGCCATGCCGCCAGGCGCGCTGTCCGTGCCCTCGGCGAAGCCCGGAATGATACCCTTGAGGATCGAAGCGAAGGGACTCAGTCCGCCCGAGGACGGCGCATTGAAGATCGAGGCGAATATCGAGTTGATACCGCCCTTGCCGAGCGTCTTTAGCAGGTTGTTGAGAACGTCGTTCAGGTTCTTGCTTTCGAAGATAGCATCGCCAAATGCCGTCGATAGCGCCGAGCCGACCTGCTGGCTGGCGCTGTTGATCTTATCGAGCGATTCCCGCGCCCGATCGTAAGCTGATGTCGCGGTCGCGATGTTCTGCGACGACGCCAGGAAAGCCGCCGAATGCTCCTTGGTCAGTGTGATGCCGGCAGCTTCCAGCGCCTGCTGGGCCGACATGGTCTGTCGCAACTTCTCATACTTGTCGATCTGCGCCTGCGTCACCTCGCCATGGTCGCGCAGGATGGCGGTCAACAGCTGAAACTCGGCGCGGAACTGCGCCTGCACGGCATTGTTCTGGAACGTTGCCGCGGTATCGGCATTGAGCGTCGCGGTCCGCTTTGTGATCTGGTCGACACCGATCTCGAACTGGTCGCGAGCGTCGCTGCCGGTCTTGCGCTTCGGCAGAACGCCGGTGCCGGTCTTGTCATCCGCTGCCGCCGGCCGCGCCGCCGGCGTCGGCACGCCCTCCGGAAAACTGAGTCCGGAGGCGAGCTTCGCGACCGCCGCGAGCTGCTCGGCCGCCGCGCGGGCTTTGTCGCGCATCTCTTCAAGACCGGCAATCAACGCGGGATCCTGCTTGTCCGCCGACAGCGACTTGTAGTGTTCCAGGACCCGGTTGAGCTGCTCCAGATCCTGCGGCGCGCCCTCAGCGTTCTTGGCGAGGATCGCGAGCGAATCCGCATAGACATCGAAGAGGGTCTGCCCCGAACCGGCCTTGACGTTGTTGGCCAGGTTGAGACCTTCGACAAAGCGCCGCGCGCGGTCGATCAGGTCGTCCAGATATGAGCCAATATCGGCGGCGACGGCCTTGAACTGGTAGCCGAGCCGATCCGTCGATTTCTTCCATGCCTCGTCGAAATTCTGCGCCTTGGCGATCGTGGCGCGATCGATGACGGCGCCGGCCTCATTCGCGCTTGCCGCGATCTTCTCGAAGGCTTGCGGACCACCCTTCAGCGCCTCGACCCACGCCTCCGAGAGGCCGAGCATCTGCGCGGCCTTGGTCTTTTCCGGAATGGAATCAAACCTGCCCAGCAGGCTGGCGGCCGCCGTCAGCAGCTGATTCAGATTGATGACGGTGCCGTTGCGGTCCTTGTACTTGATGTTGTTGGCGTCGAGCAGCTTGGTCAGCGAGTTCTCGTTGTTCTTGGCGTCGGCCAGCAGATCCGCGACATGCTTGAGATCGGTTTCAGCTGATGACGACGACACGCCGCCCTGCGTTGCACCGAACTTGATCTGCTGGAATCGATCGGTCGAGACGCCGACATAGGTGGCGTTCTTGGCGATATCCGCGAGCTCGCTGTTCACGTGCTGCAGCACGCCGAGCAATGCAGTGACGCTGGCAATGGCGCCGGTCACGGCGGTCCCGAAATTGGCAAATCCGCCCAGCCCCGGATTGAGGCTGGAGAAGGCACTTTCGATCCGGCTGATCGCCGAATCCGCAATGTTCCCGGCCTGATCCATATCAGCCGCGAACTGGTCGAGCTTGGCGCCGAGCTGAACGACGAGATCAGTGGACATCAGGCAGCACCTTCAAGCAGCGCGTCGAACTCGTCATCCGTCGGCGGCGGAATCTTTTCTTCGGCGCCGTTGGCCTTGTTGAAGCCGTCAATGCAGGCGGCGAACTGCCAGAATGAGCAGCGGTCGACCTGGTCGGGCGCAAATCCTATTGCAGCGCCGGATCCGTAGAGCCCGGCGAAGTTGATCGGCGCGTTGACGTCGCCCTCTTGGGCTTTTTTTTTGAGGCATCGTCGTCGCCAGGCGCGCCGGCCAGACCCGCCATCAGCACCACGAAGGCCGGCCGCATGTTCTCCAGCGGCGGCACGGCGTCGAAGTAATGCTGCAGCAGCCGATGCGCCTCGGCCGGCGTCTTGCCGCCACCGACCAGGCCAAGCCGCAGCACATCCCGGATATCGTCGGGCCACGCGTCGTTGGCGCGGAGAGCATTGAGTAGCGCCATCGGGCCCGTGATCGGCGCCCCGATTGCCAGCCGGCGCAGGTTGACCTTTTCCTGCAGCTCGCGGAACTGGCCGATGCCGAGCCGGAATGTCTGCTCGCCGTCGCCCCAGACCAGCAAGATCCCGCCGTCAGAACTCATTGCAGAACCAGCGGCCCGTCACTGTCGATTGAGACGTCGAGCTCGACCCGCTTGCCGCGGTTGCCGGTGACGTTGAGCTTCGTCAGCACCGCGGCGCCGATCCAGGTCCGCGTGCCCAGGGTCACCTTGATGTTCTTTGAGATGCCGCTTTCCCACCAGGTGTTCCAGACGTCGTAATCCTCGTCGGCGACGACGCCGGAGCCGGAAAGCGCGGCCGCGAGCGACACTACGTCACGATCGAGCCAGGACGGCGCATCCGGATTGTCGCAATCCGGAACGTTGGTATCGTTGGTCGCCGCGGTGCGCGAGAAGCCGCGCGAGTTCAGCCCGCAGGGCGAGGCGAACACCTCCGGCACGGCGCCGTTGCCGAGCTGGATCAGGAATTGCGAGAATTTCAGCGTGGTAGCTTGCGTCATCAAAGCGCTCCATGACGAGTTGATTCAGGGACTACGAAGATGGCAGGCCATCGCCTACCCCGTGGGCGTTCGATCAGTCCGTCGCGGCACTCGACACAGTGCTGAAGCGGTGGCCGATAGTCGCTTGAGCGCCTAGCTGATAATAGCCGCTGGCGCGGCTGGCGCGTTGCCGATTGTTCTCGGCGATGGTCTGATCGAGCGTCTCGCGATATTGCTCCAGGCCACTGCGCTGATATAGCCGATAGGTGCCGAAGAAGAACGGATGCGGCGTCTCCTTGGTGGTGCCGAACTCCTCGGCAAGCGCGTAATCGAACGGCCCGGCGGCGGTGTATTTGGTAGTTAACTTGCCGCCCGCCATCACCAGTACCGAGATCTTGGTGCCATCGGCGTTGGTGACGTCCTTCTTGCGAAGGGATTCGCTGAGATGGCCCGTGACGCTGTGGGAGATCGCCGAGCGCATGTTGCCGATCAGTTCGTCGGCCATGGCGAGTGTTTCCTTGTGGAAATTGTACTTCGCCTTGTTGACTAAGTCCTTCATGTCGGTGCGGAAGCGGCGAACGCTGGGATTATTACTGGCCATCGGAAGTTCCTCCGCGTCTGATGGGTTTCGCGAAGGGCGCAACCCTCGCTACGGACCGCTACGCCGAGGCGCAGATCAGCTTGATATTATAGTTGGCGGTGCCCCCGGCGCCGTTGGCGACCTTGAGGATGTCACCTGTCGCGGCGGTCACCGGCCAGCCGGTGCGGCTGACGAACACGGCCTTGTCGCCAGGCTTGAGATCGATGGTGAAGGTCGGCCCGCTGAACGGCCCGTTGAAGGTGTTGGACGCCGCGCCGCCGACGGTCAGGGTCGAGAGGCTCGTCTCCGGGTTCTCGATCTCGATCGCCTTGACCTTGACGGCTGTGATGGTCTGCCCGAATGCGTCGGTGAGCACGCCGGAGAGATCGAGATTCTCGCTGCTCGAGGCGCCGAGCGGGCGGGTGTCGAAGAAGGCGATATCAGCCTTGCCGTAGCCGGTGCCGTTGCCGAGCAAGATATCCGTAGAGTTCGGAATGTTGTCGACGACGTCGCGACCGTCGAGCGACTTCTTGTTCACGGCGGAAATCGACGCTTTCACGGTGGTGTTGAGCGAGGTCATGCGAAGGACTCCGGTTCGGGTTTGCGAGGCTTAAGTGATGTTGGCGTCGGTCAGAATCTCGAACACCAGGATGCCGTGGCTGGTCAGCCCGTCGGGATCCTGCAGGACGCGCGAGGACTGCAGCAGTAGCGATTGCACGGCGCCGCCGTCTATCGTGAGATCCCGGTCATGTAGCGTGGCGATGATCGCCCGCGCCAAGCCCTTGGTTGCCCGCGAGCTCTTGAAGCGGTCCCAGCTGTGCAGCGTGACGAAGCATTGTACGGCATCAGTGCCCTCGGCGAGCTCGGGAAGCACCTGGAATTCGCCGAACGATACGTAGGGAAATTCCGGCGTGCTCGGGATCCTGTCGAAGACGCGATCATCGACCAGCGACGCCACGTCCGCATTGCCGAGCAGGAGATCGGAGATCGCCGCCTGCAGTGCCTGGGTCGGGTCGGTCAGCATCAGGCCACGCAGCGCAGGTTGAGCCGGACCAGCTCGCCGCCGATGATCTTGGGATCAGAGAAGGTGATGACGCGCGGCGCCTGCCCGCGGATGAACACCTCGTCAGTATCGTTCATGCGCGGGATCCGCGGATCGAGGTCGAACGGCGGCGGCACCGGGATTGTTCCACCCGGCCACTGTGCCTCGTTGATCTGGGTCGGCGACATGATAATCGTAAACTCACTGAGTCGGATGCCCGCCGGCGCCTGAGGGGTGTCAAGGCCATCGACCCGGGCCCGGCAGGTCACCGAGACATAGGTGACGTTCGGCTTCTCGCCGACGCGGCGGCGTAGGATGATGTCCTCGCCGCTTGCGGCTAGCGCGTTGTCGAGCGCGGCGATGATGGAGGCGGCACTGCTCATCATCGCACCGAGGCGCGGACGCTCAACGTGGTCGATCCGGCATAGGTGCCAGTCGAGATGATCCGGGCCGCGAGCTGATCGCCGAGCAATCCGTCATTGACGCCTTCGCTGACGAGATCCGCATAGACCGAGACTGCCTTCGACAGCAATCCGGAAAGGTTGGCGACCTTGGTCGCCTTCGCCGTCGTGAAATCGAAGCGCGCGATTTGGCGCCAGGTGAGGCCGGAGTCAAAGCTGGTCAGCACGATCGCCGAGCAGGTCGTACCGCCGGAGCCATAATTGAAGACGGCCTCGAGCGAGACCGCGGTCATGCCCTCGAGCGAGATGGTCGGCGTCAGGATGACGTCCTTCGCCGTGTCGATCTGCAGCGCGGCCAGGGTGAAAATGCCGGGATTTTCCATGTCTCGGTTCCCTATCGCGCTACGTCAGTCGAAGATCTGGGCCGCCGACGCCGTCGTGCCCGTCGCCATCACCCGGCGCACCCGAAACGGCACGATGAAGCCTGCAGCCGCGGCGGTGAACGTGATCAGATGCGCGCCGTCGTCCGCGGCCTTCAGCGGCAGCACGACGAGATTGCCAGCCACCGTCACCACGATCGCTTTCGGGTAGGCCGCGAAATCGAGGGTATCGCTGGTCGCCACCGCGGCGGCATTGTTGCCGAAAGCGCGCGCCGTCAGGCCGAAGTTGCCATAGGCGTCCTTGGACGAATCGTAGGTGGTGGGCATTTGACAAGGCCTCCAGGATTAGGGGCGCCAAGGTGTGTCGGGTTGGTCAGGCCTTCGCGGTCGTAGCCTTACCGGCGGCCTTGACGTCCGTTCGCGCCACCACCGACAGTTCGGCGCCGGCGTCGACCACCAGTACGCGGCCGTTCAGATTGAACCGGCGACCAAGCTGGGCCGTTATCTCGGCCGCGATCACCGCTGTTATCGGCTTCGCCGCTCGCACGACAAGCAGATCGTCCGGACCCAGCGACAGCTTCGCGATCTGGAATTCAACGTCATCAGCCATGTTCATGTGGGACTTCCTTCAAGCATAGACCGGGCGGCGAAACTGCGAGATCGAGGCCAGCACGCGCGGCGGCAGCAGCTCAGGATCTCCGACCGCCCCAACCCAATATCGCGCTTCGCGCACACCGGGTATGTTCTCTGACATCAGCGTCGGGTCGCGGCCCCGGCTCGCCCAGTAATCGGAGACCAGCGCCACCACGGCGCCCTCGATCGCATATTCGAGCGTACGGCCGGTCTTGCCCGGCAGGATGAAGCCGGCGGTGCAGGCCACGACGACGGACTTGCAGAACCACCAGGCGCAGGGATGGCCGTCGGTCGAGAGCCGGTCGAGCAGGCCGGCGTCGGGATCGAGCCGCCATTCGGTGGGGTCGAGCGGCGTGTCATCGACTGTGACGCTTGCGATCGCCGTGACTGGCGTGCGCGGCAGGAACAGCGTCGTGTCGTTCGGGTTGCCCCAGCGCCCGGCGTGCGTCCTGATCGGCAACTCAGCGTGATCGTGCCAGAAGGTCACGACGACATCTTCCGACGGCAGCCGGTAACCCATCGCGGCCTGGATGTCAGAGGATGCTTCCGCGATCTTGGCCTCAAGGATTTCGTCGTCGGCACGGCTTGCGATCTTGAGCTCGCCCTTGACGCGCGACAGCGTCGTCAGCAGCACTGGCGACGCCGCCGGCGTGATGATGGTGACGACGGAGCGCATGTCAGGTACCGATCGCGATCCAGTTGACCTTCTTGCCGAAGGACGCGGCGGCGGCCGGCGTTGGATCGCTGCCGGTGGTGTTCTGCCAGCTCTTGATGATGATGGAGCCAGCGGCGGGCGCGCCGGCCTGGTTGCCGATCTGGGCGCTCACCATGAAGAAGCCGTCGGTCGGATCATCCTCCATCGAGGCCACGACGGCCACGACGGTCGACAACCCCGTCACCACGGTGTCGGCGGCGGTGACCGTGGTAACCTGGCCGCGGGCGAATTTGAGCGCCGTGCCGGCTTGCGAGAAGATGCCGCCAGCCTCGATGTCGAGCGTGCCGCCGGAGCGGACGAACATCCGGTTGCCGCCCTGCTCGGTACCGATGTTGATATTCGCGGAAGCTGATTGAGCCGTCATTGCGGCCTCCATTAGAGAGAGGAAAACGCGGCGCCTCCGCGAACGAAGGCGCCAGGAGTCGGAGACCTCTCGCCTTACACTGGCGGGTTTGGCGTCGGGCGCACAAGCGGCGCGGTGATCCAGACGCCGGCGATGAAGACGTTGCCGGTGTTGTTGGCCGGCGTGATGGTCACACGCTTGTAGCGCTTGCCACTTGCGCGGAAACCGAGCTTGAACACCTTGTTGTCGGCGGAGAAATCGAAGCTTGCCAGGGCCGCGGTGCCAACCAGGTCGTTGGCGTTGATGGTGGTGTTGTCCGACAGGCTGCTGATTTCGCCCTCTTCGGCCAGTGTCGTGAAGGTGGCGTCAACATCGGCCAGCGAACCGCAGAGGATAACGAACTCGGCAGCCTGCAGGCCCTGCATGTCGAGGATTTGGGAGACATAGGCGGTGTTGTCGGTGGTCGCGGCGACTGGCGCCAGGCCCCGCTTGTAGTCGAGATTGTTGTGCAGCTCATGCTCGTACATGACGAGGCTCCTTTGAATGGGCGGGATTTGAGTGGAAAAGAGCCTGCGCAAAATTGCGCGGGCTCCCGGGCATCAGGCGCCCTTCAGGTCGCGAGCAGTTTGATCGCCTCGAAGTTGGTGACGTCGCCACCGACCCGCTTGCGGGTATAGAACTGCACGAATGGCTTGGCCGAATAGGGATCACGCAGGGTCGAGATCCCCAGGCGATCGACGATCTGGTAACCGATCTTGAAATTGCCGAACGCAATCGGCAGTTTGGTGGCACCGACCGCATCCATGTCGGCCGCCTGGCGCACCTCGTAGCCGAGCAGAACGCCGGGCTTACCGGCCTGCTGGTTTGGCTGCCAGATATAGCGACCCTCGCCGTCCTTCAGCAGCATGGCCTTGCCGACGGTGCCGCGCTGCATCAGCCAGTTGGCGCCGTTGAGGTAATATTCTTTCAAGGCCGTCAGGATGTTGATGAGATCGTCCCAGGAGATTGCGCCGCCGGTCGCAGCCGCGATCTGCTCGATCTTGCCCTGGCTGCCGGCCGAATAGGTGCCGGACGCATAGGTGACGAAGCCGCGCGGCTTCTTGATGCCGTTGCCGGCGACGAATGTCGTCGCCTCCATGCGACCGAACTTGTCGCCGATCTTGCGGCCCAGCCATGCCTCGACGTCGAAGACCGGATCCTCGAGCAGCTTCTGGGTGATCTTGGGGTTGGCGTAAAGCTCATGCACCGGAATCCGCTGCATACCAGCCTTCGGCGTCGCGGTCTCCGGCCTGTCCTCCAGCTCGCCGACCCAGCCGCCGGACGCCTCGTCATCGTCGCGCGGATATTCGATCGCATCCGACGAGATCGTGACGACATCAGCGATCGCCCGCATCGGCGAGGTCTCGAACTGCACGCCTGTGATGACCTGGCCGATGGTCGGGGTCAGCAGATAACCGCCATCCGGGTCGGAGCCGACCGACATGGCCTTCATGTCGACGCCCTGCCCGTCCTTGTCGCGCCGCAGATAGATCGGCATCGCCTCGGAATAGGCCTTGAACGCCGCGACGTCGACGCGCTCCTCGTTGAAGGGCACGCCGACCTTGAGTTCGCCACGTGCCGCCATCGCGGTGCGGGTGAAGTCGCGCGCGAACTTCAGCTCGTTGTCCTCGGAACCGCCGCCGCCGAGGCGACCGCGGTTGAACTTCTTCTCCAACTGGTCGATACGATCCTGCGCGGCCTTGAGCGCAGTCTCCTCGATCGCCTTGACCTGCTTGGCCAAAGCGTCGTGCTTTTCCAGCACGCCGGTGGTGAGCGCATCCATGTCTTTCTTGAACTCGGAACTCGACGTGACGCTCTTCGGCGCGTCCTCCGCGATCTTGCGGACGGCGTCGAGGTCCTTCTGCATGGAATCCTTAAGCGCTTTGACATCGGTGCCAAACGCTTTCACTTCTCGCTGGACGTCTTCCAGCACAGACTCGAGATCGGCCATATCTGCCTCTTTTCAGGATGAAGGTTGCGAAACAGCCCGAAGCCTCTTGACGGCCTCGAGCAACTTGATCGCGCCGTCCTCATCCCGAGGCTCCGACGACTTGAAACCGCGAGCGGCGATCGCCTTCGCGGCAGCGTGCGAGAAACCGCCTGCATCCCGCAGGAAGTCCTCGAATTCCCTGATCGTGTTGATCTGTGACGCAGTCTTCACAGTGCCGGTGCGCGCCAGCTCGTTCATCGGGAACGTCACCAGCGAGACTTCCGGCAGATGCTTGATGCTCTTGATGGTGCGGCGCGGTTCGTTCGGCTTGCTGCCGCGGACGTGGTCGCCGACCACATAGCCGATCGACAATCCGTCCAGCGCGCGCTCCTTCATCGCGCCATAGATGCGCTTGCCGGATTCGGTGTCGAGATTGATCAACCGGCCTTTGCATTGCAGGCCGTGGGTATCCTCGCTCATGGTGTTCCAGCAACCGACCGGCAGATCCGCCATTGGATCACTGCCGCCGAAGAGGCCACCGCCCATGCTGCCGTGGTTGAGCAGCATCTTGGGCATCGTGCCCTTGGCCTGGTGGCGCTGGATCACGCCAGCGAAGGCGCCGGGCTGCATCAGGTCGCCGCCGTCATCCTCGTTGTTGAAGACGGAGCCATAGCCTTCGAAGGTGCCCGCGGGTTGGCCGTCCTCGGTGAACTTGTAGGCGAAGCTGAAGGCCTTGCGCTCCGGGAGCAAAGCGCGCGACTTCGGCGCGTCGATGAGGTCGATGAGGTCGGAAGCTGCCTTTTCGACAGCTCTATCACTCTGTTGCGCCGCGCGCTGTTTGGCGGCGATCAGGCCGGAGCGATAGAGGCGACCGGCTTTCGCCACGGGATATTTGTAGCGCGCCTTGGTCTTGTCGTTAGCGGAGCGATCGAGGCCGAGATGATGCCGCGAGTAGTTGGTCCAGTCGTCGCCGCCCTTGCCCAGCAAGGCGTTGCCGTCGCTGGTGTCGAACGACCATGCGCTGCTGCGATCGACGGCGCCGGCCGCGATCAGCGAATGGGCATAGCTCTCGCCGGCAAGATTGAGATCGGTCATCACAGGGGCTCCGGAGCAGGACCTACACCAAGCTGATCGGCGGATGGTCGGTACCGAGAATGCGGACATGAACCGCGGCGTCGGCATTAAGCGCGGCCAGCTCTTCCGACGTCGGCAGCTAGGCCGTCGCCATCGCCGTCGTATCCTCGCCATTGACGATGCAATTCATGGGCTCGTCGCGCACAGGCGCTCCGAGATAACCCTGGGACTTGCCGATGACGCGCGTGGCACCATCGATCGGGCCGATCCGCGTGTCCGCTTTCTCCTCGTCGGCTGCTTCAGCCAAATTGAATGGGATGCGGCTTGGTCGATGTCCGACATGCCCCGATAACGACGGAGTTTTGCGTTGCAGAAGATTTTCGCGATGTGCCAAATGCGGACATCAACGCGCGATGCGCGCGGGGTGCTCTGGATTTCGGCGTATGAAGTCCTCAACGTCCCGCAGGCGCTCTGGCAATGGCTGTGCGCCCGCGTAGTGCCAAAATCGGAAGCCTGCTGACCAGAGGGCCTCCACCTTCATCCATTGCTCTGCATCGGTCCGCTTCGGAGCCTTGAACGCGCGACCCATTTCATGAAGGCAAGAGCCGCAATGCGGGCAAACGGTGTTCGTATTCGCCCGAACCTTCCATGATTTCCGGCACTCGAAACAGGCATGAGCTATGAGATAGTTGCGTCCTTGCAACGATAGCTCCGGACGAGGGGACCGAGGACGCGGATCGGCACGCGTGCCGGTAGCGCGCCGCAAGTCCATTCGTCGAGCCTTTTCCAAACCGCTTACCATTTGAGAAGAATGGCAGGAGAGCCCTAAGTCCGCAACGGGTCAAAGGCCGAAAGTCTCACATCGAGTAAATCTGGTCGGCACCACCTCAGATAGCCGACATTGGTACCTGCCGTGAAGATTTCTCCGTCGGCCATCAGCAGACAGAAGTGAGGAGTGTACCAGAGTCTTGTCAGTTGATATCATTCCCAACCCGGGGCTTCCAATCGAGAAAGCGGGATGAGCAAAGACAAGCGAAAGAATTATATGCGTGCGATGGAGTGTTTGCGCGCTGTCAACGCCGAGCGTCGAGCTCCCAACAGTGGGGTGCTGGTGATCAATCGCAAGAAGCTGCCGCCGCCGGTCATCCGCTATTGCGTCGAGCGCGGGCTGGCAAGGCTTCGGCGTAAACGGCTTGGCGAGAATACAACCCTCACCGTCTTAGACACGGGCTTGCGCGATCGCGGCTAAACCCTCTTGTGCCTGCGACTGAACGATGAAGCCAAACACGTACAGCCTGAAGAGAGAGAAAGCGTCGGCAGCAGACGGACTGCGGAGATCTGCTGTGGGTCAATCGCGTCACTTTGGCCGTCGGGCGGCCCCTTCCGGTCTACGACGATCAACGGATATCGTCAGATGGTCCGGTTGGTCGGGTTCGTGCCAGAGGCCGACATTGTGATGCCCGCCGGCAAGATGCCCGCCGGCAAGTTGCACGTTTACGTGTTCGCATCTAAGCTCAACACATGTGTCCCGACGATGAGCCCAATCTCACCGATGAGTTCGATTTGCTTTACATCCGTGGCATCCACGGGTGGAGCGATTTGCACGTAGTCACCCGTAAGACTCAAATCGCAGCGAGAATTACGCACATCTTTTCCGATCCAATAGAGGAACTATCCGCACTGTGTTGCGGACTTTTGCGGGGCGAGCCTCGGAGCATGGCACGCCTTTATGACGAGCCTGGAGCAACTGTAGTCATCACATCAATCTGCGCCAAACAAAAGCATGTCGCCCAAATTGAGTTCTGGGACTGCCCAGGCTGGGACGACATCCCCTCATGCGGAACACCGACATTGAGCGTGGACATCAAGATTCGGCAATTCGTGGGCTTGGTATATCGCCAATTTGAAAAGGTGCGGTGGCTCTACGAAGAAAAGAGCTACCAAAGAAATCGTAATCCGTTCCCGCATGTCGCGTTTGAAACGCTCCAAGGGCTGTGGGTGAACTCAGCACGTTAGCGGCTCGGATTATGTCGAAGTTCCGCTTCGGGTCAAGGGCGGCTGTGGCTGGCAGGCGGTGACACAGCCGGTCTACCCCCAGCCCCGGAAATATCCGTGCGTTCCCATCACTTACGTTTCGTGCCAATAACAGTAATCAGGGCCAAGCCGCGCCGCGCACCCATTCCAAGCTTTACGTTGGCCCGCGTTGACAAGTTTCGGATCGGCATGCAGTCATTAGGAATGATATTCCGCAACACGATTGAGCCCTTCTCTGAGACCGCCGCGTATCGGTGTCCGTGCTGCCTATGCCGGACCTTGGGCGAGCGAGGCGGCTATGAGATTTGCCCTGTGTGCTTTTGGGAGGACGACGGGCAAGACGATCACGATGCCGACGAGGTCCGGGGTGGCCCCAACGGATCACTGTCGCTTACTCAGGCGCGACAAAACTTCAAGCAGTACGGTGCTTCAGATCCGGCACACCGCACGCACGTTCGACCTCCCACAGAAGTAGAGCGCTAAATTGCTGTGCATCGAGTCTCGGCGGACCAGCGCTTAGTCCGCTTCGGGTCACGAGGCGACATTTCGCCGAGACTGTCGTATGGTAACGCAATAATCTCTGTGAGAGTTGACGTGCCCCCACTCCATAGCGCCGCATACAATGCAGACGTTGAAACATTGCGACAGCTCTTAGCCGCAGGAGCGTTACCGGACCTGCGGGATGAGAAAGGTTATACCGCGCTGCTATGGGCGAGTTTTCGTGCAGCGGTCGCGGATCAAGTGCCCGTTATAGAAGCGCTCCTTGCGGCTGGCGCGGACCCCGATGCAATTAATGGCTCGGGCGATTCAAGTTGCTTGATACTTGCGGCACAGAGCGGATGCGAATCGGCCGTAGTGGCGTTAGTCGCTGGTGGTGCCAATGTTAATCAGCAAACTGATGGCGTAACAGCTCTGATGGTGGCAGCGCGCATGGGCGAATTAAGAATTGCCAGGCTTCTGCTCCAACTCGGGGCGAATCCTGCCGCTCGCGCCGGACGTTTTACGGCGGCCGATTATGCAAGGCACGGCGCACATGATGATCTGGCGGATTTTCTCGACCAAGCAATAACCGCTGGATCGCCTTCGGCTTCTGCTTAGGGTCAATCGCTACTGAGTCGACCCAGAGCCGAGTCTCGCCATGTCCGCAATGCTCCGGTCGCGTTCAGATTCCGCAGCGCAGCACGATGACGACATGTGCCAAGAGCGGTCGCGCGCCGTACTACTTCCTTAGCCTCTAGTCAGCTTGCCAACTCGGAAGTTGTGGCGCACGCTCAAGCGAGCCAGGAGGGAGCGTTTTCTCGTACTCCTCCAAATAATACTCGAGCGGCTTGGCTGTCCCCGTTACACGCAACTCTGATGTGTTTCTGTTCACTATAATTGGAGCGTTCCCGGCAAGCTGCTCCGAAACGACGCCATTATCGAGAAACTCTATGGATTGGTAGAAGAATATCCAGCCATATGGTTTTGCAATTGTGGATTCACGCACAATGCGCGCCTGCCCGTCGCACGTAATGTCCACCCATGCAACAGCAAGTGCTGCCGCCTGATTGAAGTCCATTGTATCTGTGCCTCTAAGCGGTCCTCTGTAGATGCTCCCAGGTCACAATCAAGCGCCGTCTGATGGCGGTCGTGTCGAACAGGAACTCACCACCGTGTGGCCGATACATGGCAAGCATTTCAACTGTCTGTTGCACATACTCGTCATCCGGAAAGCTATCGTCTAAGGCGATCTCGATCTTGTTCGCTGCATTCGTTGAGCAGTCCGTGCCGGAAATAAATTGCTGGATGAGCCGTTCAATTTCTAAGTTCATGTCAACTTAAAAGTTGGAGTTCGTCTGGATGGTTCTCATAACAACCTACCGAGGCGCAAACAAGCGATGTGTACCCGCGCTCACCAACTGAAGCGGCCATCAATGTCTCTCTTGGGTCAAAGGCCGAAAGTCACACATCGAGTAAATCTGGTCGGCACTACCTCAGATAGCCGACATTGGTACCAGCCGTGAAGATTTCTCCGTCGGCCATCAGCAGACATGAAGTGAGGAGTGTACCAGAGTCTTGTCAGTTGATATCATTCCCCAACCCGGGGCTTCCAATCGAGAAAGCAGGATGAGCAAAGATAAGCGAAAGAATTATATGCGTGCAATGGAGTTTTTGCGCGCTGTCAACGCCGAGCGTCGAGCTCCCAACAGTGGGGTGCTGGTGATCAATTGCAAGAAGCTACCTCCGGTCATCCGCTATTGCGTCGAGCGCGGGCTGGCAAGGCTTCGGCGTAAACGGCTGGCAAGAATACAACCCTCACGGTCTTAGACACGGGCTTGCGCGATCGCGGCTAAACCCTCTTGTGCCTCCGACTGAACGATGAAGCCAAACACGTACAGCCTGAAGAGAGTGAAAGCGTCGGCGGCAGACGGACAGCGGAGGTCTGCTGTGGGTCATTCGCGATGGGTACGCGCCGGCGCTCGGTCCAACCATGTCCGCTACACCCCGACCGCGAGCGGCTGCAGCGGCGCATTAGAATGACGTGAAGTGCCAATTGCGCTCATAAACGGCAAAGTACGCCAAAAGGCGGGCTGGCTTATTGCGCGAGTTCTGAGCCTCGGCACCTTTCTTGGCGGCTCTGCGGTCGGGCCGCCCACGCGTACGGCTCCTCGTCATGCATT
>Ga0307509_10006584_pt1 | contig 15547 bp, 26 predicted proteins | sample 10_EM_MG_FD_202245 | JGI IMG/M metagenome (GOLD analysis project Ga0307509, IMG submission 202245) | Populus trichocarpa ectomycorrhiza microbial communities from riparian zone in the Pacific Northwest, United States - 10_EM | ecosystem: Host-associated > Plants > Roots > Unclassified | place...
GCAGACGAAGGCTGGACAAAAGCTGGCATGGATAAGTTGCACAAGCTTGACGGTTTCCTGCGGGAGACCCAACGTATTGATGGTACCCACCTCGGTTGGTCAGCTTTTTTCATCAGCAGCGTTATTTCACTTACCTGTTGTCTCAGTGGCGGTCCTTCGTCTTGCACAACGCCCATTCACATTTTCGAACGGTGTGACCGTCCCAGCGGGGACACAACTAGCCGCTCCGGCTTGTGCTATCCACATGGATGAAGAAATATACCCAAACCCTGAACAACTTGACGGCTTTCGCTTCTCGAAGACCTGTGACATTAACGGCCATCTTGCGACGACTGGGTTTTCATCGGTCAGTACATCCCCCACTCACCTGTCTTTTGGGCTTGGGCGACATGCGTGGTGAGCCATCCTTTACCCTGACCTCCGTGGCGACCGCATCTTCAATGTGACGCCTCATTATTCATCAACAGTCCTGGGCGATTCTTTGCGGTCAACGAAGTCAAATTGCTTCTTGCCCATATCATTACGACATATGACGTGAAGCTCGAAGAGGGCAAAAGAGTCCCCCCCACACATCTTTTCGGCGTGTGGTGTGTCCCGCAAAACGCAGATCTACTGTTCAGAAAGCGTCGAGTATAATGTATTCTAAGTATGTATTCTCTTTACGGAGTAGGTGGTGTACGTGGTCCGCACGGGAATGTTTTGGGCCTGGTTGTACAGTTGGAAGTTTTAGCGGAGATGATGCTGCGTAATTCTCTGTCGCAACTTGTTCTAGATATGGCCTATCGCTGCGCTGACTATCATATTGAAATGTTGAACAAATATGTTAAATAGAAGTATCGGCCGGTGCAAGCTCGGTCATTTAAAGCCCAAACTAAAACTAAAGCCGATTCTCCACCGCTAGCACCACGACGACGACCCTCAAGGCATAAAAAATTCTACTTGGTGTAGCGTCCATTGTGCATTCAAATTCCCATGCTCTAATATCCAAGCCTCGCTGCCTCGTGTACCCATGTACTGCTCGACTCGCCTACTGGTGGCGCTGGTCAGCAGGGACTTCGGATTTCCCTTATTCGGACGAAAGCGCTTCGCCGTCGTGGGAAGTCCGAATTACGGACATCGGCGGAGCTAATATTCGGTTTCTACCGAACCTTCGCCTGGCCGCGAACCGTCTTAGTCGTATCGGACCGGGACGTTACGAAGGCTGACTTTCCGTAAAGAGGTAAGGTTCAGGTGCCGACGTGCCATTCTGGTTTAGAGCGGGTATCATTCGTATGGAGTGTAACAAAATCTCACATAGGCAGACGTGTTTTTGCTAGTACCACAGTACTGTAGTGCTGCAAGGTTATCACTGGATGGCTGACGGATCCACACTCTGGGTGCCATTTCTCATAGGAATTCTCGTCTTTGTCACACCATTCCTCACATGGTATAGAAACAGGAACCCCCTGGTAAGTTGTGTATCGTCCGTTTATACTCAGGCCAGTTCTGATAGATTGGTCTCTAGCTCGATGCTATCAGCACCATAGGGTATTCTGACCCTGTCCTTTCATACTTCTCTGCTTTCCGATACTACTTCTTGGATGACCAGTCCATGGTCAAGGAGGGCTACAAGAAGGTGACGTCACCTAAGTCATCTATTGGCGTTACCTTGTGCAAGCTCATGCCGCTGTGCGTCCTAGTCAAAACCAGGTGTATTCAAGATTCCTACTTTCTCGCGATGGATGGTAGTGGCGACAAGTGCTGAACTGATTGAGGACATCAAGAAGGCCCCGGAGGATATCCTGTCACGAAATGAAATGAACAGGGAGGTATGTATCGTGAACAGGCTCGACCCAAACTCAACAGCCACGACAGCGCATTCAGACGTACTACACCCTCCGCATGTTAAACAGTGAAGACACGTATGAGACCGATCTAATCCGTTCGAAATTGACACGAAACATTGCGGTGACATTCGAACAAGTTCGTGATGAGGTTATAAATGCATTGGCAGAACTCATCCCAGTTGATGGTGACGGTATGTGGTCCACTTACAGAAGGCGTATTGGTGTCTCATAAGTAGTCTAGAATGGGTCAAGATATCTATTCTACCGACTGTGAAACAGATAATCGCTCGGGCGACAGGTCGAATGTTTGTGGGCCCTTTGTGTATGTTGCCACTCCAGTTTTTGGTCGGGATATATACTGACGCATTACAGGCCGGAATCGCGATTACCAGAACCTAACTATAGGTATATCCGAAAGTGTGCTCAAGTCGGCCTACATACTCTCAATGTTTCCGAAGCTACTCAAGCCGTGAGTCTCTGTCCAGCTCTGTAAATCATTACGCTGATGATATCGCGCATAGGATAGTAGCACACATTTTCTCCAAGTATCCATCTCAAGTTCAACAGACAAAGGAGTTTATTGGACCGATAGTGAAGGAGCGCTTTGCGAAAATGGAGGAGTTCGGGGAAGCCTGGGATGAGGCCCCGGTTCGTATTCCTATTTCAATAGAGGCTTTGATTCTTCATGAAGCGAAAACACAGAATGATATGCTAATGTGGCTTATGAGTGAAGCCAAGGGAGTGGAGAAATCACTCGATGGTCTGGCCCGGCGAATGCTCTTCCTCAACCTTGCATCTATCCACTCGACCTCTCGTGTAAGGAGCCGCCGCACTGTTCACCTAGGGGGATTGACTTCTGAATTTTATTCGACATGGTGCAGACATCCACACAAGTACTGTACCGCCTTCTTTCTAACCCAGAGTATGTCGAGCCCCTCCGTCAAGAGATCGAGGCTGTGATAGCCGAGGAAGGTTGGACAAAGGCCGGAATGGACAAGTTGCACAAGCTTGACAGTTTCTTGCGGGAAACACAACGAATGAACACCACGGGCATCGGTTTGTTGAATTCTCTCGATAATAACCTGTTACTGATGGCCCTTCTTCAAGTGGTGATGTATCGACTCGCACTACGACCATTCACATTTTCTAATGGCGTAACTATCCCCGAGGGTACAATAGTATCTGTTCCGGCAAGCACTATCCATATGGATGAAAATATCTATTCGAATCCTGAACAATTTGATGGCTTTCGATTCTCGAAGGCCTGTGATATGGGTGGTGATATTACGATGACTAGTCATTCAGCGGTCAGTACATCCCCTGAGTACCTGGCGTTTGGACTTGGGCGACACACTTGGTGAGCTATTCCGATCATTGTGCTTCCTGATATCCAATGCGACGTCCCACTGTTCTTCAACAGTCCAGGGCGTTTCTTCGCCGTTAACGAGATCAAAGCATTGGTTGCCCGTATTATTATGATGTATGACATCAAGTTCGAGGAGGGTCAAGGAGTCCCACGCCCATATCGTATGGGCACGTTCCGTATGGTGCAAAACACAAATGTCCTGTTCAGAAAGCGTCAGATGTAGGGTATTCTGTATATGTATTCTCACGGATGAACAGACTGTACTCGTCATCCAGAGAATGTTTGAATTGATTTCAAAATCTCAGCTTTTGGTGTAATTGTATGTCACATACTATCGCAGGTGTTGGCCTGCCAAAGTTATCGCTGCGCAGATGGATATTTTGAAGGACAGTGAAGACCATTCACGGTCCTTTTTACTGTAAACCGGCGTCTTGCAATGGACCCCGGATTGGTGGATGAGCCCACGGTATCGTACACCTTGGCAAATACACATTTTTTGCGATTCATGGGCGTTGAAATTTCGTGCGCGGCCAGGGAAATCGACAGCAAGTGACAGCAAGAGTCCAAACGCATGGCGTTGACTCCTCGCATCTAAATTGTTTTTACAGAAGACAAGTCTGGTAAAAGCACCAGACAATACTCCACACAATTTTTTGGTTTTGACACCTCTGGCGACCCGTTTGAAACACATAGATATGTCGTATTTGTGCCATAGAGTATCTGTGGAACATTTAGGCAGATATAACAAAACCGCTGTGAACTTGTCTCAGTACTAGTGTGACTAGATGCGCTGGCAGGCCCGGGATCGATCGGCGATCGCCGACCCTAAAATGTGTTATTAAGCTCAACACAGCTACGGCTTTACAGGACCTCAACACAGAAAGCAATTCCGACCGCACTCCGTTCATGTCTGATGGCAGTTAAATCGGTAGAAGGGTCCTATGACCACTGGCACGTCTTCCCCGCGTGAGAGCTATATGTCGCGGAAGCGGCGGTCGGGCCACATCATGGAGCATCACATAGAGTACAGCGCGAGATGCGCTAGTGATTGACATGGACAGCTTGCACGGACGATTTTAGTACAGTACCCTTATCCCTAGTTTTTGCTTCCGTGTAGTACCCCATTTTGTTCCCCAGATCCCAGAGATGTCCCGTTACATTTATACCTTTCGTAGTCATGTCGCGGCTCCCTCAGTGTGTGCATTTCCGTGCCCAACCGAGGTGAGCATTACTTACATTCCCCTCGCGTTTATTCCCTGTCCTTACAGTACATAGCTCCGCGTTTGCACAGTTTGCTTCCGGCTCACACTCCTTCACGTTCGTGCTCGCTGCTCGCTTTCACATAAATATACTTTTATTAGTTGCCACTATATATTATTCAATCCGGCAGCCTGCGCCTGCAAAAAGTGCCGCCACACCACATGTGACACTGGCATGTTGGACTTCGGGTGGAATAACTTGAATGTCCACGGATCAAACCGTCGCTGTCGAGGCCCGTTTTAATTGCGACCAGCGCTTCCACTGACACCACGAACCCAACCTCATCGCAGCATGGCCGACTCGAACGAGTCAATGCTTGGAGCATCGTTCCTCGCTGGATCACTCATCCTTTTCTCCCTCTTCATCACCTGGTATAGAAGTGGAGATCCGCTGGTGAGTCCGGATAATCTCATATTCTCTTTCTTACCACCGACTTATGCTGATATGTGGGGTTTCTAGCTGAACTCGATCCCTGCCATAGGATTCTCAGATCCTATTCTCTCATACATATCGGCTTTCTACTTCAATGCTTTCGATGGCGCTCCGATGCTCAAAGAAGGCTACAAGAAGGTAATGTCATCGAACATGATTAAACCACTTCGGACGTGATGAGCTGAAACTAGTGTGTATTTAGGCCAAGCCAGGCCTATTCAGGATTCCCACTTTTGGACGATGGATGGTGCTGCCAACGAGTGCTGAACTAATCGAGGATGTCAGGAAGGCGCCAGATGACATATTGAGCTCATCCAGGCCATTCAGAGAGGTAAGGGCGGTTGATAGAGGCTCAACACAAAGACACATCTCAACTATAATAGTTCACCCAGTTGGATTATAGCCTCGGATTCTTGAACAACGACGACGATTATCACGTAGGTGTGATTCGCTCGAGATTGACTCGGAACACCGCGGCCACTTTTAGCCAAATCCATGGTGAACTAGAAGCGGCCTTGAGAGAGTTTATCCCATTGTCTAGCAAAGGTTTTTGTGAGACACTATTGGAGAAGAACTGACCTTTCATGGGTAGCGCAGAGTGGGCCAAGGTATCCATCCTCCCGACTGTTCAGAATATAGTTGCTCGCACCTCAAATAGAATACTCGTGGGAACCCCTCTATGTGCGCGATATTTCCTCAATTTGGTCACGGCTTATCATAACGTCTTGCAGGCGAGAATCGCAACTACCAACAGCTTATCTTTGACTTCAGGCTAGATGTTGTGAAGATAGCTGTAATTCTCACCATTTGTCCAAAACCTCTCAAGCCGTGCGTTTCTCTCTACCTCCCAATACACCTTTCATCGGTCTAAGGGTGCAATTTTTTAGGATTGTCGCACGAATGGTAGCCAACCCTCTATCCAAGATCAGACAGATGGTAGAGTTCATCAGACCCCTGGTTGAGGAGCGCCTTATGAAAATGGAAGAATTCGGGGAAACCTGGGACGACGCTCCAGTTCGTGGACCTGATTTTTTGTGGTATCATGACTTAGCGTATGGGAGCACAGAATGATATGCTTATGTGGCTGATGTATGAAGCCAAAGGAGTAGAGAAGTCAGTTGAAGGTCTCGCTCGGCGATTACTCATGGCCAACCTCGCATCAATTCATTTAACTTCTCATGTACGTGCTATCAACCCCTCGCTAGCTGTTTCCTCACGTGGTGTAGACGGTTGCGCAAGTATTGTACCGCCTCCTCTCACATCCTGAATATATTGAACCTCTCCGTCAAGAGGTCGAAGCTGTCGTTGCAGAGGAAGGCTGGACGAAAGCTGGAATGGACAAGATGCGCAAGATCGATAGCTTCTTACGAGAGACCCAACGATTTGATCCAGATGGCATCGGTCTGCTAGTATCTTCTCGTTGCTTCTCAGTTGCTGATATCTACCTTGTAAGTGATGTCGGTACGCCTCACTTTACATCCCTTCACGTTCTCCAACGGCGTGACCATCCCGGCGAATACATTAGTGGCGTTCCCGCTCAATGCTATCGATACGGATGAAGAGATATACCCAAACCCCTACGAGTTCGACGGCTTTCGCTTCTCAAAGCTCTGTGATAAGGACGGGGATACCACGGTGAATAGGCACCAAGCAGCCGCAACTTCTTCCGATCATTTGACGTTTGGAATTGGGCGACATGCTTGGTGAGTGTTCCGACCCGTTCATAACTCAGTCCCGAAGTTTAAGCACGACCTTCAGTCCAGGACGGTTTTTTGCGGTCAACCAAATAAAGGCATTCATTGCCCATATCATTGTAACGTATGATTTTAAGTTTGAGGAGGGAAAAGGGGTTCCGAGTAAGCGCCACGCAGGCTTGTTTTTTCGAACCCCCAGAGACGCGGATGTGCTGTTCAGGAAACGCCTGGATCAGAAGTAGATATCTATGCATGAGTTCGGCATCGTCAGTAGCATGACGTTTTTGTTCCTTGAACGGATGTGGTGTAGTTCTTCCTGTTTACCTTGCATTTTTAACGTGAAAAAACATGTGACGAAGAGGAAAGCCCGAGGAAGCTATTTACACGGGCAAAGGTGCACGTTGCGGCCCGGTATACCGTAATAGTAGCGTAATTGATTTGCGTGGCTCTTTCTTCTCTACAACACGGCCTACGAGTACGCCCTAGGGTTACCATTCCTTGCAGGAATCCTTTTCCTCACTTCCCTCTTCATCACCTGGTACAGCGGTGTGGACCCTTTCGTGAGGCCCCAATTACCTTTTTGACTCCTGGCCAGTGCTCATAAATCGCATCCCTAGCTTGATGTTATACCCACAATAGGGTTTTCCGACCCTATACTCTCATACTTGTCTGCTCTCCGATTTCGTTTTGTGGATGGCGCTCCCATCCTTAAGGAAGGATATGAGAAGGTCCGCATAGCTCGACCGTCGTTTTATCTGCTGCGAGAGCTGAGGGTGATGTGATTCAGAGTAAACCAGGTCTATTCAAGTTTGCCAACTTCAAGCGATGGGTCGTGGTGCCGTCGGGTTCAGAACTCATCGAAGATGTGAGAAAGGCGACGGATGACTTTCTGTCCATAAACGAACCCCTTAGGGAGGTGCGTACTGCCCATGCTGCATGTCTGATGCCTACCCATCACCATGAGTATTCAGTTCATTCAGACCAAATCCACATTTGGGTTCTTGAACCTCGACGACCTATATCATAGAAATGTCATCCGTTCAAAATTGACACGGAACCTCACGCCTACCTTTGATCAAGTCCATGATGAGCTCCTTGGTGCTGTAAGAGAATGTATCCCGGCGGTGGGCAAAGGTATTGTGTTATACTCTCTCAAGGAGATGTATCGATGGCTTCATTTGTTATCGCAGAATGGGTCAAAGTCTCTATACTGCCGACCATGCAACGTCTGATTTGTCGTATCTCGAGTCGGGTATTTGTGGGTGCCCCTCTATGTGCGTGATCATTCATCAGGCTGGCTATCCACTTACCATGACGCCCGACAGGCCGAAACTCAAACTATCATGCACTGGCCTCAAACACTTCGGTAGATATCATTAAGTCGGCCCACATCATTGCAATGGTTCCAGAACCCCTCAAGCCGGCGACACCTCGTCTACTTCCGTTTATCCAGCTGATGAGAGAAAGTCAGGATCGTCGCGCGAATTGTCTCGAAGATTCCGTCCTACATTCGCCAGACGAAGAACATCCTCCGACCTATCATTGAGGAGCGCCTCGCGAAAATGGAAGCACTCGGTGAGAACTGGAATGATGCTCCGGTTTGTCAGCAGGTTTGAATCCGGTGTCATATTCATTCATGCGGGAGGTGTACAGAATGACATGCTCATGTGGCTCATGGGTGAAGCCAAGGGTGTGGAAAAGTCACTTGAAGGCTTCACCCGGCGAATGCTCCTGGTCAACTTTGCATCTATCCATACGACTTCAAATGTGAGTAACCCCTCCCACGCACTTTGACTCGTCTCAATGTGTTCCTAATAACAGATGGTCAGACGTTCACACAAGTCCAATACCGCCTACTAGACAACCCGGAATATATTGAACCCCTTCGCCATGAGGTTGAGGCCGTTGTAGCACAGGACGGCTGGACCAAAGCTAGTTTGGACAAGATGCATAATATCGACAGTTTCATTCGAGAAAGCCAACGACTCGATGTTTTAGCGATCGGTTCGTCGGCTCATATCCGCAATATCCCAGTTATTAATGCCTGCTCCTGTAGTGGGAGTATCACCCCTCACCCCTCACCCCTCGCCCTTTCACCTTCTCCAACGGCGTGACCATCCCAGCAGGTACGCTCGTGGCGCTCCCGCTCCGTGCGATCCACACAGATGGGGGAGATATATCCGAATCCTCAAGAATTCGACGGGTTTCGCTTCTCGACGCTTCGTGAGCGCGAGGGCGATAGTGTGGTGGCTAAGCACCAGGCAGTCTCTACGTCCGCGGAACATTTGGCTTTTGGACTTGGGCGTCACGCATGGTGAGTCTCGCACCCACCTTCCTTCGTCGCCTCATAAACTCCTTATTCTCTGTTAACAGCCCTGGGCGGTACTTGGCGGCCATCGAAATGAAGGCGTTGCTCGCCCATATCGTTATGACATATGACGTCAAGTTTGAGGAGGGCAAGGGAGTCCCGTGCGGGCATCAGCTGGGCCGGTTTCGCTTCCCTGGGAATGCCAATGTGTTGTTCAGGAAACGTCAGACATAGGGGAAGTACATGAAGTATGTTGGTATGTGTGTAATCAGCGGCGCGGATGTGACTCGCGGGCGCAAAACCGCAGTGGGAACACGTGGGGTCAATACGGTTAAGTGATGGGACAGGAAGTACAGCGGATAAACTTTCTGATCTGATCTGAGGATCAAAGTCGAAGAGATTGCTTGACTTACAGCCTGAAGGCAGTGCACGCTCATCTATTCATTTCATTTGGACCATTCTTTGGTTCTGGTCGAAACCTCCATATTCTTACCAGCTTTTCCTTTGGCGAAGCAAAAATCTTGTGATCCCATGGCGAGGGCAGAACGTGAGAAGTCTGTATCCCTTATTTCTGCGGTCTCAGTGGTAGTACGTTTCTGCCAGGGCCGCGGCTTAAATACTTCATGGGCCGCAATTCGCCCTCACAACAAGGTATCATTGGACCCGGAAAGCAGCGGTATGACGCACCTCCGTTCCACGGGGGTTAGTTCGACACTTCGCAAAGACAAAAAAATTATAATGCTCCCTTCTGGACCCGCCCGGGATAACCTAGTCGTAACTTCGATCTCGTCCCCATATTAGCGGAAGCGCTGGCGAAGATCGGACTGTTCAGCTACGGAAGAGGCAAACGATTTCACATATAAGCGATTCATTTCCCTTGGTTGTGTTTGGCTGTAACGTTACCACCGCATGGCCTACGAATCCACACTCGGAGCACCGTTCCTCACAGGAATTATCGTCATTGTCTCCTTGTTCCTCGTATTGTATAGAAGTGGGGACCCCCTGGTAATTGAAGTCGTGTAAGTCTTATCACTCAAGCCAGTACTAATCGATGGGGTCCACAGCTCGATGCCATTCCTACCATAGGCTGGTCTGATCCTATTCTCTCATATATATCCGCCCTCCGTTACAACTTCTTCGATGGCCGTGTCATGATTGAAGAGGGCTACAAGAAGGTAACGTCATCGGAGCCATTCATTCACGTTATCATTGTGAAAGTTATGTTACGGTGGTCTTAGTCAAAGCCCGGTTTATTCAAGATTCCCGGTTTCCGCCGATGGGTGGTACTGGCCGCAGGTGCTGAACTAATTGAGGACGTCAAGAGGGCTCCTGACCACATTTTGTCAACAGGTGAAGCTGTTAGAGAGGTGTGTACCACGTGCAGATTCGACCCACATTCCGATACTCAACACAATCACGTCAGTTCCTTGAGATGGATTACACCCTTCCCATGTTGAATCACGATGACACTTATCAAATCGGTGTAATTCGCTCGAAGTTGACACGAAACTTCGCAGCAACTTTCGACCAAGTTCAAGACGAGCTTGTTCAGGCATTAACGGAGTTCATTCCCGTAGACAGTGGCGGTATGTGACACACGCACAGAAGTCGCAGTGTTGTTTCATAAGCAGTCTAGAATGGGTCAAGATCTCCATTCTTCCGACTATTCAACAGGTAACTTGTCGCACCTCCGGTCGGATGCTTGTGGGCGCCCCACTGTGTGCGCCCCTGCTCTCTAATTTCGTCGGAGCCATATGCTGACGCATCGTAGGCCGGAATCGTGACTATCAGAAACTAGCTACAAATTTTGCGATAAATGTTTTTAAGATTGCCTACATTGTCTCAATGTTTCCGAAACCCCTTAAGCTGTGAGCCTCCGTATATTTCTCCACGTCATATCGTAATGATGTCAAACATAGGATAGTGGCGCGAATTATTTCCAGCATTCCATCCCAAGTTCGACAGACAATGGAGTTGATTGAACCCATGGTCAAGGAACGTTTTGCAAAAATCGACGAGCTCGGCGGGGAAACCTGGGAAGATGCTCCGGTTCGTAGCCCTATTCCATCCAAAAAAATTGTTATTCACAAAGTGAGAAAACAGGATGATATGCTAATGTGGCTCATGAGCGAGGCCAAAGGAGTTGAGAGATCGCTCGAGGGTCTTGCCCGGCGTTTGCTCCTAGTCAATTTGGCAGCCATACAGTCGACCTCTCTTGTGAAGCGCTTCACTACTTGCAAGGTTGAAGCTCTAATGATACATTGCACAGACGTTCATACAGATATTCTACCGCCTTCTTGCGACCCCGGAGTATGTCGAGCCACTCCGGCAGGAGATCGAAGCTGCTGTAGCAGAGGCAGGCTGGACGAAAGCCGGAATGGATAAGCTGCACAGGCTTGACAGTTTCGTGCGTGAGACCCAACGAATGGATATTCTTAGCCCCGGTTTGTCTGCTTCTATCCATGCTGCCCTGTCACTGACACCGCCTCAAGTGGGGGTGACTCGTATCGTAATACGCCCATTCACGTTTTCCAACGGCGCAACTATCCCTGCGGGTACGATGGTAGCTGCACCAACCAGTGCTATCCATATGGATGAAACAACATATTCGAACCCTGATAAATTTGACGGCTTTCGCTTCTCCGGGCTCCATGACAGCGGTGGCAAGGTCACAAAGACTGGGAATTCAGCAGTCAGTACGTCCCCCGACCACCTAGCCTTTGGACTTGGGCGACACGCGTGGTGAGTTATGATGCATGATGACTGCCAGCCTGCTGCCTCATTGTAATAATTTTCAACAGCCATGGGCGTTTTTTCGCGGTTAGCCAAATGAAAGTGCTTCTTGCCCGTATCATTATGACATATGACGTCAAGTCTGAAGAGGGCAAGGGAGTACCACGCGACCATCGTATGGGCGCGTTGCGTTTCCCACGAGACACAGTAGTCCTGTTCAGGAAGCGTCAGATGTAATACCTTTAAGATGTGTATGGTGGTCACCGAGCAGACCGTGCCCGTGGTTATCACTTTGATAAAATCGCAGTTTTTTTATGTAATCCAACGTCACAGGTCGGTGCAGATGAAGGCGTATCAAAGGTATTGCTTCGCCGACTGTCGCGCTTAACGGCAGTGACGGCTGGTGCGATTTCAATTATACCAAATTCTCACATTCGATGGCAGTGGCTAGTCCTGCAGTTCCGCTTCTAGTGGTACAGCCCCTATGAGAGCTGTGTGGAATCAAGCTAGTTCAACTCGCGCGCGTGTGGGGCTCACCAATTCGCCCAACGTTTTTCCAAACCTCCGTTTCCCTCCTCTGACGTGATCTTGTCCAAATACGGAAGAATATCTCAGTGCGTCTGCCTTGCCAAGACGCCTTTTTGTCTTCTGTGCCCCGCATGAATCCTACAATCTATGCCCGGGATGCCATCAGCCGATTAAAGATAGCCGGCCAGCGTCTTTAGATGCCAGTGCTATAGCCAGACCCGCTTTTCAATCGCCTCGTCCATAAGCGACAGGTGCCCCTCCCCTCCACTTCCCGTGTGCCTACGGTCTATCCCCTCGCCACCTCTTGCTTCAGCACCAAGCCCTTCAGTCGCCGCCACTTAGTAGAATGATAACACCACAGAACTCAAAATTGAGTATCATGCTTGCACCCCATCTCATCCGAGTCGAAGTCGAACTGAAAGGGGGGAAAGGTGCGAGCGAGCTGGGCAAGAGGCGACAAAGGTCGATGGGCAGGACTGTAGTGACGTCTTAACGTGTCTTAATGTCCTTAGCGAGCCTGAGTGAGCCTAAGCGAACCTTAAGCGAGCCTGAAATGGCAGTTTAAGGCTCGCTAGGATGTCTAACGAGCCAAAAGGTTTCCTGATGGGCTAGTTCCTCCCAAATTTCAGACAATGATACGTAATATCCTGTGTTTTGAAGCGATGTTAAAGGATCCGCATGTGAAAACGTAAGGCAGACCTGAGCTCAGAAAATATGACTGGGGAAAAGTTCGATTGGATTCCGAGCAGGCAAGTCCCAAGACAGCTTATATACATGTAGAGCACAGAGACGAAGGAGCACAGGAGGACACGGGAGACGATAAGGAAACTCATTTAACTCAAGTACACGGAGCCGCACGAAATCCGAGATCCTATGAACGGAGGTCGCGTCGGATGTGAGATCGGGTCGACCAAGGAAGGCTAAGAGCAAGTGGCGGTGACGAGGAGGGAGAAGTTTCCGTGTGCAACGCCGCCGCTCACCTTACAGTACTAGTTCGCTTTGCTGAATCAACTGCCCTTTTGAATCGACGACGACGACGTCGACAGCCTTTGCGATGCACTGCCGTAGATCCAGCGTGCGAACGACACCCCCAATAAAGCAAACCAAATGACGTGATCTCGGTGACCCACACTCTTCCGCCCAGCCCTGAGACAGCTCAGTGGTCTGCCTTTCCTATTTGGAGTGAGAGTTGGCGTCATTTGATTCCGGCTGCACACCTGATTCCATTCCATTGACCGTAGCTCAAGCCTAATTTTATCACGGCATGATGGCAGTTTATGAGTCGATACTCAGCATGCAGTCCCTCGCAGGATCTCTCATCCTCGTATCCCTACTCATCACCTGGTATAGAAGCAGACATCCGCTGGTAAGCGCCGTGTTGTCTGTGTCATTGTTGAAACCTGCGCTGATAGGCTGGGTATCTAGCTCAATTCAATTCCTGCTATAGGATTTACCGATCCGATTCTCTCATACCTGTCGGCTTTCTATTTTAACTTTTTTGATACCACGACGGTGCTCAAACAAGGCTACGAGAAGGTGAGGCCATCTGAACACTTAAACCGGGATTCGCTCAGCCAGCTCTGTTTAGGCCAAGCCAGGATTGTTTAGGATTCCCGGGTTCCAACGATGGATGGTGCTGCCGACGAGCGTCGAACTCATCGATGACATCAGGAAGGCACCGGATGATGTCCTGGGGACGCGCGAGCTATTCAGAGAGGTAAGAATGAATGGAAGTCGGCAACCTCAACATGTGCTCATCGCAATTTCAATAGTCCTTTCAGTTGGACCACACCCTTGACTTCTTTGAAAAAGAAGACGCATATGAGACACGGGTCGTCCGTTCGAGATTGACCCGGAACATCGCAGCCACATTTGACCAAATCGAAGATGAGCTTGATGCTGCCTTGACAGAATATATTCCAGCGTCTAATGAAGGTATGTGGGGCGCCATTGAAGATGGGTCAGAGTTTCATCGGCAGCGCAGAGTGGGTCAAGGTATCTATCCTACCTGCCGTGCAAAGAATAATCTGTCGCGCCTCGGGTCGAGTCTTTGTGGGCGTCCCTCTATGTACGCGATAGTTCTTCACTTTGGTCAGCAAGGGATGCTGATTCCTTGCAGGTCGGAATCGTGACTATCAAACTCTTATAATGGACTTTAAGCTAGATTTCATGAAGCTAGCCTCAACCCTTGCCTTATTTCCAAAACCGCTCAAACCGTGCGTTTCTTTCTACATCTGTACACTTTCTATCAGTACAAAGGCGGAAATTTTTAGTTTTGTTGTACGAATGATCACGAACCTTCCGTCCAAGATTCGACAGATGGCAGAGTTCATCAGACCGCTGGTCGAAGAGCGTCTCACAAAACTAGAAGAACTCGGGGAAACCTGGGATGATGCTCCAGTTAGTCAGCCCTCTTCATTCGTGTGGTATCGTTGTTATTGATTCCATAGGAGCACAGAATGATATGCTCATGTGGCTGATGAGCGAAGCAAAGGGAGTAGAGAGGTCTCCTGAAGGTTTAGCTCGGCGACTGCTCCTAGTCAACTTTGCAGCTATTAATGCAACTTCTCTTGTACGTGGTGTCATCCCCTTTCGCCCTCCATCTGTTTCCCACTCTCGCTGCTCATATATGGTGCAGATGGTTACGCAAGTATTGTGCCGCCTCCTTTCCAATCCTGAATATATCGAACCCCTCCGCCAAGAGGTTGAGGCTGCCGTGGCGGAAGAAGGTTGGACAAAAGCTGGAATGGATAAGATGCGCAAGATCGACAGCTTCTTACGGGAGACCCAAAGAGTAGACGTAGAGAGCATTGGTCTGCTAGCTTCTTCCCGTTGCTTCGCGGCTGCTGATATCGGCTGTTCAAGTAATGCCAATATGTCTCACGTTACGCCCCTTCACATTTTCCAGTGGCGTGACCGTTCCAGCAGACACGGTCATTGCGCTCCCGGTCCATGCTATCCATTCCGACGAAGAGATATACCCGAACGCTGAGAAATTCGACGGCTCTCGCTTCACGAAGCTCCGTGACGAAGAGGGTGATGTCATGTGGTCTAGGCATCAAGCGATCACAGCTTCTGCCAAACTTTTGACTTTCGGCATTGGGAGACATGCGTGGTGAGTGATCCAGCCGGCTTCTATTTACCCTCCGGCTCCTATCTTTAATTATCCGCGTCTTTAAGTCCGGGACGTTTTTTCGCGGTCAACGAAATGAAGGCGTTGATTGCTCATATCATCGTGACATACGATTTCAAGTTCGAGGAGGGAAAAGTGGTTCCAGATGGGCACCAGATAGGCATGTTTCGCGACCCCGGAAATATAGATATGATGTTCAGAAAACGTCGAAAATAGGTGCTAGACGTTCGTTCTACATAGATTGACATTAGTGCCGAATTATGACGA
>Ga0307509_10006585_pt1 | contig 15547 bp, 16 predicted proteins | sample 10_EM_MG_FD_202245 | JGI IMG/M metagenome (GOLD analysis project Ga0307509, IMG submission 202245) | Populus trichocarpa ectomycorrhiza microbial communities from riparian zone in the Pacific Northwest, United States - 10_EM | ecosystem: Host-associated > Plants > Roots > Unclassified | place...
AACGTCGGACGTGGCGGCCCATTGGTGGTCGTCGGGAACCAGAAGTGCGCCTAGATCCGGGACCTACGGCTGTTCCGAATGCTCATAGTCTCCTTAAGCAACCACGTACCACCTGGCCGGGATGTAGCGATGGTGGTGGAACGTGGGACGCTCGGCACTTTTGCACACACGTCGTGGCAGCATGTTCTCCCCACAAATATCTCAAAACTGCTCATACACAACTGGTTGGGACGCCAACCTGTGCACACAAGTTCAGGGGCTTTCTATGCATGTGCAAAACCGACTCGAGACCATCTTTGTTGAGATAACCAGCGTCGAGCTTTCGCAAGCGAGCGACAGAATTGAGTCGCCAGGTGCCCCACCGAGGCAACACGATTAGCCAGCTCGGTAAGAAATCCAGTGGGTTCGCCATCCGCTCTCCCCGTACATCTGCAGGCTCCGAAGACCCCAGTCGCTAACATCCCGTGGCCACTCCCTGCCCGTGGTCCCGGTGCTATTTGATCTCCTCTTCGCCCCCGGACCCTCCTCGGCCACAAGGGTGGACCGCGACGACGGGTTCGTTCAGAAAGGCACCAAGGAAGTCTGGGGAGACGGGGTCAAGCAGCGAGCCCCACCCGCTCCACGTTGCGTTCCGGTTCCAGGCCGGTCTATTACACGAGGGAACAAAGAGCGTCGCGGATTGCGGGTGGCCCCGATCGCCATGGCCGCGATCGGCGATCCATTGTGGAGTCGGTGGCCGCCAGAATTCAACACGCGTCCTCAGCAGACGAAGAATTCCCACCAGCACTAAACAGTCATACCCCTCTAGTTGGAATAAACAACTACCCACATGATTACCCTAAAATGCACACCAACGAGGCGACGTTCCACACACGCTGTTCACGGTTTGAAAGCATTCCACGCTTCGTTCAACGCCCCGAAAACCGCGTTGGCGATCATTCTCTGTTCAACCGTGGTGTTGTTCGAGTTCAGCTGCGTGGCGGAGGCGAGACACCGTCAGCATATGAGGGAGGGCATTCAGGTGTCCTTTCGTACCTTGTCAGGATGCAGCTTTGCGACCGCCTTGGTATACCTGATCTTGACCTGATTCGGAGTAACCAACTCGTGCATCCCCACCTTCTGCCAATTTAACGCCGGCCACAGAACGTTTTCCAAGCTCGCGATCAGCGCACGGATGTTCTGCTCCTTCCCACCCTTCCAAGAATTGATCTTGGCATCCACCACGTCCTTCAAATCGTGCTTCGCCTGATCCTCCGCCTCCGCAGCATCAGTCGTGGCCCGTAACTTCGCCAACGCTTCCGAAGGTGGTGTTGGACCCCTATTGGCAGGTTTAGGTGGAGGTCGCTTGACAGGAGGTCTCTTCGGTTTCGCAACCGCTTGTTCTTGTTCGGGAAGCAGCATCTTCCTGCACCTGCCTATACCCGAGACAGCCTCATTCCTCATCTTCCCATTCGCCCACTCCGTTCCGGCGATAACTTCCCAATCTTTCCTGGCATCTTCCCACTTCTCTTTACCCTCGTAGGCTTCGGCACGCCGCTTGTAAGCCTTCGTCAGACCGTCTGCGAGGTCCACACCTGATCCCTCATTCTCTTCCGTTACCTTCTCCTCCCGTTGCGGATGGTACGAGGGCCCAATCAACGAAATAACGAATGAACAGTCCTCGATCGTCCCGGAATGCTCTCCGGTCTTCAGGCGAGACAACGCCCTGTTGTTGTGAAGTTGTACCTGGAAGAGGTGGTTTTCTGGGATGGAGGCGATGGCAGAGGTATAAGCTGTATCCGCCTCTCCGAACCGGCCGAGCTTGAACATCTCCGCCCCGGCAGCCTTGTGTTTCATACAAGTGGCGATGAGAGTGACTGGTGCAGGTACGGCTTGACGGCGGGTGACGGAGATTGGAGAAGGGGTTCGCCGGGGAGTAGACTTGGAGGAGGGAGGGGGACGAGCTGGTTGGGGAGTTTGAGTTCGTGAGGATGAGCTGTGTCGGAATGGTGACCTATAGATCGGGGCGGACTCCTCTGCCAACAGATCCCCGGTCTTGGGATGAGGTCGAGGGGGCTGAGGAGGGGGTCCCTGTGATGGTTGCTTTTTCGGTTCCACAGGCCGCTTCGGTGGGGGTCGGGGTTCTCCCTCATCGTCCGAGTCCTTGAATCCAGCAGTGGTGAAACCCGGTTCGTGGCTGCGACCGTCATCATCTTCTGCTACCTCCTGCATCCATCGCGGGCGGCCAGTCTGTCTCTGCTGCGCCGGCGTAGGTTGGGTCACATTAACCCTTTCTTCGTACACCTTCTGCACCTTCTCCTTCCCTTGGCTCCATAGGGCATTAGCCTTGCTGAACACATTCAACCCAATCTCGCTGGCCTGAGCAAGGAGCTTATCAGCTTGTCCTTGAATGTTGGAGGAACCTTCGCCGGAAGGGTCATCGCGCGTTATAGCGGGATCGGTCCGTCGTCGTGGCAGGGGGGGTCTGGGTTCGTCGTCCTGGAGGCGCTGGAGCCGTTGAGGGGCACGCCTCCTCTCAGGCGGGGCAGGAGAGGTTCTTGAAGGACCAGTGGCCTCCCGTTCCGCCAGGAGCATCTCTAAAGCCGCTTCCACATTGATACCCGTGTCCGTAGCAGCAAGCGCATTCCGGGCTTCGACCGGCCCAAAACCCATCTCGACGATTTGTCCGATTATATGCGGGGGAGGAGATTTTGTGCGACTCTTGGGGGCTGATCCTCGGGTCGGAACCTGGGAACCTGTTAGCGAGCAGACGTCGTGGTACGCCCACGAACTTACTGGAGGCCGCCGAGGTGGGGCACCACGAACCGGATTCGATAAAGAACCCAGGATCTCGTCCTCGTCATTAGAGTCGTTATCCAGTAATCTATCCTCTCTATTACCGAAGTCGAAATCTTCTCCCGGAGAGTTTGGTCGGGTTGCCTTCCTCGACGGTGGAGAAGGCTGGTCGCGTTCTGCGTCCTCGATGTCCCAGACATTCGAAGCTTTTGCGGCCTGTTGTCGTGGAGCGGAGGGTGGTCTGGACGCAAAGTCGGATAATCCCCAGTCGTCATCCTCGGCTGAGATCACTGCCGGCTGCTTGGTGGTTGGTAGGGGAGGTGCGGGTGTGGAAGAGACTGAAGCGGGAGTGTCGAAAATCCAATCGAAATCGTTCTGAGGGGTAACTTGTTTCTGGGGAGGCGTGAGGGTCGATGTAGTCCCAAGAGAGTCCAAACCACTCCAAGCGGATGACTGAGTTTTCGTAGTTGCCCGTTGGCTCAGATTCGACTGTTTTTCCTTCCTCTCTCTCTCTGCCTTCGCCGCCTGTTCTGCCATCGACAAGTTTCCGGAACCAGTCGATCCATTCCCCAAAGTGCCTGACAAGAGGCCGCTAAAAGCATCGCCGTTCGAGGGGGGTGTGGGTTTTGGGCCGTTCGACTGAGGGCGGGGTTGATTCAGTATTCCAGGACTGGTCGTTCGTGAATTGGAGTTAGAGCTCAAGTTGGGTGCGGCTAAGAGCGTAAAGACGTCGTTTTGTGGACGTGTTGATTGGGAGGGAGCGGTTGGTGAGATGAGATCGTTCAATTTCCGGGGTTTCTGAGGAGCAGAGCTGGTCGGAGCGGCGGTCGACCAAAGATCAGCAAACGAGTCGGTCATCAACACGATAGCTGTCAGTAGGAAACTCTCGAGGGCGGGGTCGTTTGCGAGGTGGGGGCTGAGCGGATGCAAGTGGGGATCGGATTCAAGTAGTGACCCGGTGCGGTCGCCGCCCACAGCTTGCTGTGAACGCCCACCGTCGCCGTCGAACTTTACATTCTAATGGCGATAATGTGAGGCAGAACTGTCCACTGCGACTAGGGATTTTCCTGTGTCTGTGTGAGGCGCTATGGTACTTGTGCCGTGGGTTACTTCCAGCTCGCCGGCCGAGTTGGGTGACCCCGGCTCTCTGAGGTTTCAAATTTTCACCTCTCAAGCGAGATGAAACCGGCCAACGGACTGTCGTTGTTCTCTTTCTACGGCCTCTCGTTGTCCTCTGGTTCTCACCACGGCTCGGCCATTTTAATTTCTGGATGACCACCCTGGTGATCGATGTTATCAAATTCGGTCCATCGAACACGAGGGATCCATTCCCAACCCTTCGGAACCCCTCACGCGCGCGGCCTGCAGCTTCTGCTGTTTGTCAGTACCTCCCAACCTTTTGGTGCTGGGCCGAGGAAAGGCTGCTTTTCCCGCCGTCTTTGCCGTCACGTTGCTTCAAGTTATCCCCATCTGGAGCGGGTCGGGAGTGATCGTCCAAAGGCATCCAACCCTTCACCCGTAACCTCTTACGAGCCGCCCACGACTCTTTGACTTCATCTCTTTCGCCACCGCCGACACTGGCCTTCCCCCCGCTACCCCACACATTATCGATGGCCCAACGAAAGATGTTCATCAAAGCAATCGCCATTTGCAGGCTTTGTTCACTGCACGGTGCCTACGCGTTCGCCCAAGACCACCCGGCCGTGTTGGGCCATGGAGGATGGCCCTCAAATCTGGCCCAACTGGCCACCCGGCTTGGGTACAAATTCCAGCGGAAATGCACCCTCCACCATCCATTACTCGCAATCCCTTCGCTCCCCACCCGCTTTCAGAATCCAGCTCTGCGTACAGAACATGTCCCTCCATGTACCAATTCAGAGAGATCAGGCCACCCCGTACTCTGCCCTCTCATCCATCCATTCGTCCCCCGTGAGGGATGGACCTCGTCACATCCCCATCCTCCTGTACAAGCACGCCTCCAAGTGGAATTCCACCATATACAAACACCCAGAACCATTCACGGTCGCGTTCGATACATATGGGACGCTGCCGGGTTATGGGGTCCACCATGGAGAATTGGCTTCCTACAGTGCAGCCCTCATGAGCTCCACGATCGTATCTGGTGGAGAGCTCGTGGACTTCCCTACTCCGAGCAGGAAGATCCAGTTCAGGATTGTGGTACGCTACGTCGGACATTTTTACATTATCAGTGCACAGTTCACCTGACGCGTACATATTGTCATGTCACAGTGGCCCGGTTATGACAACGTTGACTTTTCCGCGTTGATCGACATTCAGGGAATCACCGTCAGTCAATTGGCTGGGAGAGTTGCTTCACTCTACACCGAGTTCTTCAAGGTTTGTTCTTCGTCATATATCCTTCCCCCATTCCTGTTGCTCATTCTCGCCCCCCATTCCCCCAGGTAGCACGTCAACACACGTGCACCGCAACCGGTTGGACCGTGACCCCTGAGCTCCTCGAGACCCTCCGTATCGTCGACATCACCAACAGTTACGACAACATCTATCAGGCCGAAATTGTCATCGGTTGACCTGGCCCCTTGACCAGTTGGCCCTCGCGAACAAACGAGTGGACGAATTCGGCAGAGAGAGCGAACCATCCTTATTTATTTCATCAACTAACCACCCACATTCCTGCATCCACCCCCCTCATTCGAGCAGATTTTCTCTGTAGCCGTAGCTTACACATTAACCACGCATTTCTAGCATAATTTCATTTACTCACCACCCCCTTTACTGTAGTAATTAGTAACTAGTAGGTACACCTTTTCGCATTTCGCCCTCAGAGAGTTGATTCTCCTGGACCTTAATAATTTCGCAATCCATCGAGTTGAATTGCCTTAACTCCGGTTTGAGGTCATGGCGTTGAGTTCAAGAATCCCCCAGGGTGCTGGTGCAGACGTCCGTTGGTCTCAGCGGAACCATCCTCGCGGTGGATTCGGAGTCCGGACTCGAGTCTCGCACAGCGTGGTGATTATTGCTCTCGATACACGTGCGCGTGTGTTTATTTTTACTGTTCCTCGTACACCCATGGTCTGGCACGGAATCGTTCGTTTGTACATACGTACCGGTGCTTTTCCATCCCCGATCCCGCCAACGCGTTCGCACTAGCAGATCATCTCACGCATAACAAAGAACACGGTACTCCTGCAGTTCCCGGATTCAGCGACCAAAAGTCGTAATTTCGCCGCGACTCCAACTCACCTGGAATGCTAACTCTTCGTCGCCGTAGGCAAGGTACGCCCCTACAACGAACGAGGTTTAGGCCCCCAGCGAGAGTAGATTCGTGGATCGAAGGGATCGAACATACCAGATGCGCCGCTGTTGGCTCTCGCGGGGTGGATACCCCCGTTATGACTCACTTGGACAACGAAGATCTGGTGTCCGTGCGTATCCACGCCGGCATCGACGTGGCGGGCACCGAGGTTGTGAGGATTCGGCACGCCAGATGCCTCGACCCAGCGGATAGCGCGTGGATCTCCGAGTAAGATTTCGTACTCGTGGAGAGCATGGCTCTTGTGCTGTCGCCCGATTTCTGCGCCTTGGCCCAGATGTTTTCCTGCCTTCCCGACGTCTAGGAGTGAGGCAATATTAAGCATAGGAACTCGGTGTTGACAGGGTAATGTGGGAAACCGCACAAAGTCCATCCTGAGTTGAATCGAGTCCGGGTGAGATCACATTTCGTCATCGAGCTGATCGCGAATGGGGACTTTACCTCCACATAGGCTCTCGCAACGTACAGCGTATTACCGCCCTCTACTCCAGCCTCGATCGCGTAATCGGGGACATTGTGCCCGCTCGTCAGAACCCAAGTCGTTGGTGCGCGGGGGCCGTCCTGGAAATACTCATCGGTTTGCTGCCGAGCATCGCGTAGCCACCGATCTCGGCCATCGGACGAACTGAACCTGGAGTTCAGGGTGTTTTCTAATGAGTCGAGGGGTTCTGCGGTCCGTGCAGGCACTAGGGCGGATGAATCGATGAGAGATCGGAGCCGATCATGAGAGAGGTGTCCCCGGATGCCATACCTTGGGGGTGCTCATGGTGAGGTTCGTGGCGGGGTTCGTGGCGGGGTTCGTGGTGCTGTTGTGGAGGTTCGTAGTGCTGCTGGGGAGATTCGTAGTGCTGCTGGGGATGCTCCTGGTGTCCACTCGAGCCCAAGTGCTCGAACAGCGCAGCGGTCCCAACGCCCGGGGCCCAGTCACTCTTCGGTAGACCAGTTAGATCACGGAGTCAGATTTCTAGTTGAGAGGGCGGGCACCTGAGAGGAATGGCCCTGGATGACCTTGTAGCTCTGCCCTTGGTATTCGAGTAGCTCTCCGACGTCGTACGAAACACCTGGCCCCCAAGGGCGCGTCATGACGGTAGACTCTTGAAACACCCCCGTGCCGGGAATCGTTATCTGTGTCCGCTCCGGCCACAAGGTTTGCACGTGAAAAAGATACCCATTCCGTTCCCGTCATCTGGTAATCGCCCCCTCGTAGGGTCCGTGTATGAGGCAAAAATTGAGAAATGAGGATTCGAGATCAAGACTGTACTACATCCTATAGCGTTTTGACATCTCGGCGAAAAACTCGATCGGTTCCTTTCTGAAATTATCCTCTGTTACGATCACAGAGGGCTCCTTGTGTTCCGGTAGGAATGTCAACAACCGTGGCCGCTCCGGGTCGTACCTTGGCCATTCGACCTGAGCACGAGGGCTTGGAGAACCGTTGGGATCGAGCGTGTTGACGAACCGTATGAAGTAGTCTGTCATGACCCCTCCTCCGAAAACGTTCATCAAGTCACTGCTATGTGCCTAGAAGGGTCGCACAATTGGGTAAGTTCAATAGTTCTGAGATCTTGGAAGGACTCACGGTTCCAAGATCTGGGAATCCATCAAGCAGTTTACTCACTAACCGGTGAGTTGGAGGTCAACATACGATCTTCGAAATGAAACGGGGCAGCTTACGGTACGACCACGTATCTTGCCTCGGCGAGAGGTTCTTCAGGAACACGCGACGTGGACCTTGGAAAACTAGATCCCCCTGGATTGAAGCCAGTCGTTTCCATTGTGATGTGACCTGGTTGGCTTCTCCTGTTCCATAGGGGGAGCCCTGCGCAGGATCTACGATACGACTTTGAGAGGAAAGGGGGCACAACAGCAGCGGGGAGACCCACCGTCAGGATAGAGCTCCAGCAATCTGTCCGTCTCCTCTTCCGTCGCGTTCGGCATGTGGAAGTGCCGGAGGTACCTCCGGAGCTCGGATTCGGTCCTAAATCCGCGGTCAAACATCCGGAGGGGTAGGCACCAATCGTAGGGGACCTACTTTATACCGCCCAGGGAGAGAGTAAACAGCGTAGCTTCGTCGTTGACCACGCCTGTGATCACGCTTGGACAGGTTATCCATCGAATGGGGAAACCGGCTTACCATTTATGACAGGAACTCTGGCCACCCGGCCATCTTCAACCATATCCATCGGTGGACTTTGTATGAAGGTGCCGTCTGGTCGCGGTAACCATGAAAGGGTCATAGACTGCGGTTAACAGGTAAGTCGACATGGGCTGCGTTCTGTCCTTCCGCGGCACGAACGACACATACCGTATAGTCAAAAATCCCCATGCTCGCGTCTACCGCAGCTTTGAGGGTATCGTAAGGTGCTCGTCGGAGGCAATCCAGGGTATCCTCTGTATGAAGGCAGGACGCCCGCAGAACCAAGTCGTCGTAATACTTCTGCCCGAGTGTTGCATCCCCAATAGGGAGTGGTGAGCCGGACTGCATGATCGCCCCGCGGTACAACCCTTCCGGATCACCTCCGTTTGCAACGAGCTGCAGTGACACTGACATGGCCCCGGCACTCTGGCCCCACCTTCATGCGCAGCCCGAGGAACGGAACCATGGTAAGTTGTATGATCTGGAGTCGCGTCTGATGAACGCTCACATGGTAACCTTCGTGGGATCACCACCGAATGATTCAATGTGTTCTTGTACCCATCGTAGCGCTGCGCGCTCTAGAGATCAACGTTGGTGAGGAAACTTTGATCGTAATGTCGAGACCGAGGTTTGATTCAGGACTGACGGTCATGTAGGCCGATGTTTCCTATTCCTGCATCCTTCACCTCCTGGCTGGCCAAGAACCCGAACGCTGGTGACGGTTATTGCGGATGGACAAGGCCATGGAGGGAAAACGTACCATTGAGCCTGAGGGGTGTGCGGTCAATCTCGCGGATAAAACGGAACGAGGGTAACCCAAACCCACCGATAGTTCATAACCACGAAGATGATAGGCTCTCCCAGTTCTAATGAGCGTAAAACGATTGGAATACCATTGTTTTTCGCGGCGCCGCCAAATTGGAAGCCACCTGTGGGAGGAAAATATAAAAAGGGTTAAAACCTTGTCCTACGGATGGCGAACTTAGAATACCATACCTCCGAAGAACCACTAGAGTGTACAGTCAGTCAGGAGATCAGGAAAAAACGCTGAGGCCCACATGTACTCACAACGGCAACTGGGAGTTTCGTGTCTCGGTCAACGGTCGCCGGTTTGATGATGTCCAGGGTCAAACCTGAAACCAGCGCGCATCCTTATCAAACACAATATCAAGGAAAAGCGGTCCGAGTGCGACTCACAATCTTCTGAATCGTCGGCGACAGCGTGTATTCCGCTTGCATAACCGATCGCCGGGGGTGAAAGACCATCAGGAGTGACAACCTTTGGTCGAAGTTGGGTGCATGATGGTCCGGACTTTGTAGCGTTGAGGACACCAGAATATGGACCATATGGTTCGGGGAGGCGGAATCGGAGATCCCCGGTTCTGTTTTCAGGTGGGATCAAGGGACTGGACTTTTGGGCGGCAAAACAAAAACTCACGGAGGTTTTGCGAACGGAATGCCGAGGAAACCATCCACGCTCCCGTAAGTCGTGCCAACTAACGTCGCGGCATCAACCTGGATCTCGGGATGCCAAACGGGAGTTGCGTCTGGTGGGTGGGGCCCACCGAACCCGAACCCAAGTTTGGATACGCCAAGATAGCACACCCAAGTTATGGCAAAGATCCCCAGGAAGGTCAGTGAAGCACTGGCCGGTAAACTTGTTGGTATGTTGAAAATAGCACGGAGTGGGACGAGCACCCACCCGCGGACCGTAGACCAGAGTGGCCAGCTCCTTGGCTTCGATTCGACGTCCATGAAACCCACGTCAAGCCAGACATCGTCCAGATTCTCTCGCGGGGCCGGTTTTTCGTTCCCGAAGAGAAAGGAGGATCCTGGGGATTCCACTAACACAGAAGGGGAATACCGAGGTAGCAGTGGGGAACTCGGGGAATGGATGGAGAGCCGAGGTGAGAACCCGGGAGAGAATTGGAGTAGAGATGATCTGCGATTCCAGCTGCGAACCGGTTTCGTGTTGGAATGAAGGGCGCTAGGCGGTTGGTAGTTTGGTGACAGGAGTGAGGGAACGCGAGCCACGTGGGGTGAACTGCGGGGATTTAGAGATGAAGTGAATAAGGGACATTGGGGAGACGTACAGAGCGGAACGGGATGCTGAGTGTCCCGGCATCAGCGGATAGCCAGCGCGATCGGCCGTTGGCAAGGTTAATCGTGGGTCGACATCTGGGACTGGTTAGGAGATGCAGGGGGCTTGGAGGGGCTTGGACTCACAATCGCCGCCGGAGGTGATCTCGAGAGGGCTTGGCCGATGTGCTGGCAAGCGTTCTCCGCGACCATTATGTTGTGGCGTGGTCATAAATCTGTCTCGAAACCAGAGCGCGCAGCGCTAAGAAACAAAGAAAAAGAAAGGGACCGGACCCTGCCAGTAAAGAAAAGAGGAGGGGAGATGGAAGTGAGCGTGCTCGTAGCATATATACCGGGAGTCCCTTCCGCGCCCGTTAGACAAATTGTCCGCTGATGAGGCCGAGGTTCGCCAGTGCTGAAGCGCTGATGCATGATGTATGATGGCAACCTGGGAGGGACAAGCAGGCGCCCTCTCCAACGCCATGAGTCCATATGGCCAACCTGACGTATGATGTCGCGAAGATACAGCAACCTCTTTAGCCTTGGGCTCAGGGGTTCGGTTTGCCATCGTACTGTTGTCCACCAATGATTACCTCGCCGCTGTTGGAAGGGTCAGCGTCGATCGTCAATGTGGAAGGTTCGGCGCCACTGACAACGGAATCTTTTAGGCGCCAAACGCGCCAGTACAGAGGTCAGTGGTGATGACCCATTGACGGCGACTGAGATCGTGCGTTGATCCACTAGTGCTCAGTTGGTTACCCGGACGAGTTCTGCTGGGTGTCTCGGGAGGGACTCCGGTTCAGGGACGTTCCAGGATAAACGCCGGCCAATCACAGGTTCTGATTCCTAAATTTGCGTCATTTGTGAGTTGTCTCTGGACGTTCGGATCGCGAGTTTTTGCCCTGATCATGAGTGTGCCACACACTGGGATGTGCGGGAGAATTGATCAAGTCGACGACCCCGCATACTTGTCTGGTCTCAGTCAAACCTCCTCAGGCTCAGGATCAGGTCCGGCTCGGACTCTGGTGACGGCCTCCAGCCCTCAAAACATGAACGGTGATGTCACAGAACCCAACAAAAGATCGGGCATAAACATCAGCCTCGTTTCGCCAGGCGTCTGTTCTTATTGGAGGAAGCATCTTGTATACACTCACTACCCTGCATCAACCATTCTACCTGCAGACCACATCACAAGTCGCTCAACCTGCGACCCCATCTCTCCCATTCTGTCCTTCTCTCGGCGGGTTGATGCTCGCCGTTTCTTCTCGCTTGATGGTATCTTCGAACGATGGCGGATTCTCATATGGGGGTGGAGCCGCGACCAGCGCGGGAGACGGGGCGGCAAGAGGAGTGAATGTGAATTCTTCGTCCGTTATCACTCGCTCCGTTCGTTCTCGGCTCACTCCTCTCTTACGGCTTACGATCCTCGCGTACAGCACAGAGGCCAGAAAGAGCAGGAGGATGGTGCCAATGCTGATGCCGACGATGAGTCCTGTGTACTTGTGGTTGGATCGAAACCTATCCCGGTTAGGGGGCTGGTGTTGTTGAGCAAAGGCAAGCCTTCCTCGGTGTGAGAATCTCAACGCAGAACACGGCGGACGAAACAGAACACTCACGGGAGCGTCAACGGGATCCAAGCCATTGATCGAAGCAGCAGAGAGAACTTCATCGGTTTCCGGCGTCGAGGCGAGAGGCTCTGGTGTGTTTGTGATGGTGGTGACTGAGGTTTAGGACCAGCTTAGGGGCTTAGGGGTGCATAGAGCCAGAGGAGCCCTTTGATTCCGCCGGGTTCTGGGAACCAGTTTCATCCGTCGTTTAAACTTTTCCACCGCCCTCCAAGGAAATCACAAAGCGACCGTCGAGCTTATCGGCACGGTCATAGCTCGCGGTAAGACATGTCCGTGAGTCGCGATGGAACATCGTAGTAGGGCATCAGAGATTCAGAATCCATTGAGAGAAACCCCTGGCGATGGTCATAGAACGAACGAGGTGAATAATTGGTAAAGGGACCAAGAACGCTGCAAGTCAATCGGACAAGTGTGGTATGTTGTGAGCTCAGGTAGCGTTTCCAAAAGGACGTGAATCGGATAAACCGATGTGAGCGATGGCAAGGGCCTTTGTAGCCTTTTCGCCGGTGCTTGCGAAGCAGACAGCCACAAAAAGGGTGTTCAAGTCACATGACCGGATGGCGCGTTACGAATTTTTGTCAACCTCAAGCTCAACATCAGCTCTGGCTTAAAAGCACGTCGCCCCCCCCGTCGCCATGGTCCACGACCCTCCCCCTCTCGCCCTGTCCGACATCATGCACCCGTTCACACCATCGCCAGGCCATGAAGGGGAAGTCGACGAGGACCAGGACCATACCCTGCCCGAGCCATCTCGGACAGCGTCCCCAGAACCCCTGGAGCAGTCGGAAATTGACTCTATCAAATCGCGGCTGCTCCAGCTAGGCATAGGGTCCTCGCGTGAACCCACTTTGTCTACCAGAGAGCGAGAGTTGACGGACATGGTACCCAGATTCTCTCCCCCTTCCCATGCTGATCTAACCCTCTCAATCTCAGCTTCTCCGATTTTCCGCTTCCGTCAGATCGGATTCCTCTCAACTCGTGGCTCAAGCTGAGACTATACACCACCTTATACAACAGCGCGACCAACTGTTACAACAGACCCAGGAGGAGAAACTGCGGTGGGATGCGGAAAGGGACTTATGGGCCAGAACTTCTGAAGCGCTGCTCACAAAACGACGTGCGGGTGCCGAGGCCTTACATTCCGAGGTACGCTTCTACTTCGGTGCCAAATTTTCAATCCATCCGTGCGTGTCCCACGCGATGGACACATTAAACCCTCACACCAGTGCTGACTCTCTATCTACTTAGGAAACGGGAGGCAAGATCTCGTATTACGAATCCGAGAACAAGGCGCTCCGAACAAAGGTATTACGACTGCTTCCTGAAGGTTCTCTGCACTAACGCAGCCTCCGCAGGTCATAGACCTCCAGAATAGGTTATCCCTCATGGAGGTTGAAGTGATGGGTTTACGGACCGTGCTTAAACTCTCCACCTCCTCCCACGTGCGGCCGGCGGCAACGGCACCCCCAAGGCAACATCCCGGACGGCAGCCACGGAAACGTGAAGTTCCAATCCAGCGTCCAAGTCATAGTACCAATAAGAGTAAGGGAAAGGAAGTCAAGACTCCCCAGTCGGACGAGGAGATCGACGAACTGGCCGACGACGACGACGCACCTGGTGGTGAAACCCCTGGTGCCACCAAGTCACAGAGCTCCAAGGCGAAGGGGAAGGCACGGGCAGTTTACGAGAAGGGAACGCCACTCATGACGGACGCTCGGGCAGAACACGTGCTGCTTGCCGCGAAGAAGCTTGGCCGAGAACGTGCTGGGCGATTGTCGGGGATCGCTCCTGGCGATGGACGACGCGCCTCTGTCGAGCGCGAAGAACCACCGCCGTCAACAACTCCTCGCACTCCACGTCGGCCAAACCACAACACACCCGTCGCCTCCCAGACCAACCACCACCCAGATCGGTATCCCTACATGGCTAGCCCGGCTGTCGGTTATCTGTTTCCCGTCGGGGCTAGTTCGTGGCCCCAGCCACAAACACCCCTGGTCCACCGGGACCCATCTGGCTCCGCAAACCCACAGACCCCCTTCGACGACTTGGTCTCCGTCGCTTCCCGAATGCTTGATGAAGAAACTCCCGTGAGGGGTTCACCAAATAAACGGTCTCGGAGACTCGTAGAAGAATCGGACAGTCCTCTCCCGAGGAAACGACGAGTTTCCAACGACCAGGAGATTGGACGGAGGACATCGACTCTCGGTCCCCAGAGGTCGGCGTTGGACGTTTTGGCTGACCAAGCTACGAAAGAATTTGACAGTGAAACCTCGCGGTCTGCCTTCGACTCCGGCGACGAACGAGGTGCCACGGAAACTGGTAGCCCCCGGCGGAGGAATGGTCGGGGTACAGTGGTTAGAGAGCTCACCGCGCGCAGTACTGCGGACAACCTGGAACGCCCCGCCGCATTGCACCCCTCGAGGACTCCAGAACCATCATCCCGTCCCGGGATGCCATCCCCCGCTCCACCTCGCAGGGGTAGTAGTGATTATCCCCCCCTCGCACCCGCCCCTGCGATCAATTCACGAACTCGATCCCAACCGTCGGTGACCGACGAACGTTTCCCTGGATCATCGCCTCGAGCGGGTTCCTACCCGAGACCCTTACTTGCCGCGCCGTACCCCCGCTTGGGCGCAACGCCTCACCACCCACCACTTGATGTGTCACCGGGGGCTTATGGAGATCCTCGGTATGCGTTGACTTTTGGACAGGGGTATCCGCTTGGGATGGGATATGGAATGCCTCCACATCAGTACCCTCCCCCTGATTATAATTCTTCGAGAGGGGCGAAGGTGTCGATTGATGGTGCTTCTCCCCCAAAGAAGAAACGAGCTGACGATAAGAGGGCCAAAACGCCGTATAAAAAGGTGAGGGTTAACTAGGCAATTTCTCTGATGATCGCATGAACTCACCGCGTTGTTGCAGTGGAGTAAAGAGGAAGACGAAGTCCTTGCACAGGTAACGTTGAATTTCCTCCCTGGGTGGCTGCAAGGTTGAAACCGGTTCCCAGGCTGTTGCAAAATATGGCCAGAAATGGGATCAAGTGCAAAAGGCTCTGCCACAACGCGGATATCACCAAGTCCGACAACGGTGGTTAAGGAGACTGCGTGAGTACCTGAGAAACCGAGCCGATTTTGTAACTCATTTGGCTTTCCGTAGGGACTATGGAAAACATCAAGGCCGCGGAAGCCACTTCCAATTCCACCGGGGGTGCTACGACTGGGCAAACCGTGAACGGCGACGGGGGCGCCAACCCAGATCCATCCACAATACCAAATCCAAAACTCGGCATGGCGCCTTTGAGTAGCGAACTTGCAGTGGCAGCCGCTTCGAATAACATTCCAGCCGAAATTCAGCAACCACCGAACCCACCCCCAACAGATCCCCTGCAACCCACCGGTTTGCAAAACACACGGACACCAATACTACCAACGCCCGACCCTCCACGGCCAGAATCAGCTGCCACTGACCTTACCCGAGTCCCCACGATCCCGGTACCTTCTGAGCCGGAACAGGTTCCGAGGGTGAACGATCCGCCACCCTCCCTTCTTGATTCTACCACCCCGCCGCAGGATCCTGCTCCGATAGTCCACCCCCCGGAACAACCCCACCCTCCTAACCCCAATCCCCCCA
>Ga0307509_10006586_pt1 | contig 15545 bp, 14 predicted proteins | sample 10_EM_MG_FD_202245 | JGI IMG/M metagenome (GOLD analysis project Ga0307509, IMG submission 202245) | Populus trichocarpa ectomycorrhiza microbial communities from riparian zone in the Pacific Northwest, United States - 10_EM | ecosystem: Host-associated > Plants > Roots > Unclassified | place...
ACACGGTGGATCCGCAGACGGTATTGCGCGATTGGAGGGCTAATGTGCGACAGTTCGTTTATTTTTTTATTCCCCCAAACAACCGAACCTTTCCCCCAGCCTCCATGTCATACTCCCCACACAAATCATAAATCGTTTTGACGCTTCCTTTTCTTCATTGCTACCACGACAATCGTCCCCCTTCAGCGGTCGCATCCTGATTGCGACACCCCCGCATTCCCACGATCAACTCATGTGGACAACCAGTTCGTCCTCATCTCCCCAACGTTCCCGCGCAACGAAACTGCTAACGAAAAAAATGACACATGCTCCCACCCCACTACAAACTCCCTTCGCCGATCAACCGGCCTATAGGCTCCGACAAGCCCATGCCAAAAGGCCGCCGCGCACCATGACGTTTCTCGCCCCAGCGCCAGCCTGAACGTGACGTTTGACGCACCATTATCGGAAGCGTCAGTACGTGCCATGCTGGGGATGGGGTCGAGCATAAGCGGGTCATAGCGCGATGAGGATGGCGATGGGGGGTACATCAAATGAGAGACGGTGGTAGAGGTAGAGACGCGGATTGCGGTCACGGAGCTCGTGCAATGGGCCGTTGAAGTTCTCGGTTGGCAGGTGTCCGGAGTGTGTCCGGGGACTTGCTCACTGGGCCACCATACTACAGTAGCACCAGCAAAGGATACGAAGGGGATTTCGTGTTTTGTGTACTTGATAGAAGCCATAAAAAAGGTTTGCATTCTGAAGGGTACATCGGGTTTCCGCGAATTATGTCGCCATCACTGCGTCTGCCTTCGTCCAGCCAGTCCTAGCATTGACTCCTGATTAAGCTTGATTAGCTAACTCATAGGGTCTGCCACTCTTTCCATCACTCTTTGAATCCTGGATCCAACCTTGTCGTAAATAGCGTGGCAACGCGCAGTTGAGAGGACAGTTACTCGCACGGCCCGGCTTAAATTGAAGTCATGAAGCCCGGGCAGCCGGAGATTGTCCTTTATTCATTCATCATCGATGCACCATCGATGCATCATCTCTCGAGTTACCACTTGCCACTGGCATGACAGGATTAAGCACATCAATGGGGACTTGTTCAAACTGATATCATTGGCCATTTCCAATGCAAATGGCAAATTTTAGGACCGGGCACTTCGCATCTGTGAGCTGCACGGAAAAAAATAGCAGGGTAAGGTAATGGAAAATTCAAGCGATGTCTGAAAATGGAGTGGAGGTATTGTCGCATGCAGTGGAAGCAGCAGGAAGTTTTGCTTTCATAAAGTTGAAAGTTTCCATCTGATGTTTTGTGGTTCTCACATTACCTTGATGACGGATGGAGCCTCAGCATTGTCATTGTCATGCTTTAATCATGGGAACACAGAAAGGCTGAGACAGCGCTGAGACTTGACGAAGTTCTAGAGGACCAGGCAGCTTCCAACGGAATATCCTAGGCATAATCAATAAGTAGTAGAACCCAGACCCCACACTCAAAGGGGCCTAAATCGCTCAATGGTGATGGTGATGTCTCTGATGGTGGGGTGTTCTGCATGTTCAAACCCCTCTGAAGTGCCATTCATAAACTGCTTTTTTCTTTAACTATGACTATCGAATTACATGGGCTCATTGATCATCAGCACCGCACCCCACGAGCATCCACATCCACACGACCGTTCCTAGACACTAATTGCAGCAGAGTCCTCCCGTCCTCAGCCTGTGCTGACACGTCGGCGCCACGCCCCAAGAGCATCCGTGCCACATCCACATGACCCTTGTCCAACGCCTGATGCAGTGGGGTCCACCCGTCCTTGTCCTGGGATGACACGTTGGCACCGCGTTCCACAAGCATCCGTGCTGCATCCACATGACCCTGGCTGGATGCTGAATGCAGCGGGGTCCACCCATCCTTGGCCTGGGATGACACGTTGGCGCCGCACTCCACGAGCATCTGTACCACATCCAAGTGACCCTGGCTGGATGCCAAATGCAACGGGGTACACCCGTCTTTGTCCTGGGCTGACACATCGGCACCACCCTCCACGAGCACCTGTGCCACATCTACGTGACCTTTGCTGGATGCAGAATGCAGCGGGGTCCACCCGTCGTTTGCCTGGGCTGACACACCGGCGTCGCGCTCCATGAGCATCTGTACCACATCCACGTGGCCCTGGCTGGACGCCGAATGCAGCGGGGTCCACCCACCCTCGTCCTGGGCTGCCACGTCGGCGCCCCACCCCACGAGCATCCGTGCCACACCTACATGGCCCTGGCTAGATGCTGAATGCAGCGGGGTCCGCCCGTCCTTGTCCTGGGCTGACTCATCAGCACTGCGCCTCATGAGCAGCCGTGCCACATCCACATGACCCTGGTTGGATGCTGAATGCAATGGGGTCCACCGGTCCTTGGCCCGGGCTGACACATTGGCTTTGCGATCCACAAGCATCCGTGCCACATCTACGTGACCCTGGCCTGATGCCAAATGCAGCGGGGTGTACCCATCTTTGTCCTGGGCTGACACTCTGGCATTGTGTTCCACAAGTATCCGTACCACATCAATGCGACCCTGGCTGGATGCCAAATGCAGTGGGGTCCACCCATCCTCGGCCTGGGATGACACTTTGGCGTGGCGAACTACGAGCATTCGTACCACATTCACGTGACCCTGGCTGGACGCCAGATACAGCGGGGTCCACCCGTCCTTGACCTGGGATGACACGTTGGCGCACAGTGCCACATCCACATGACCCTTAAACAATGCCGAATGCAGTGGGGTCCACCCGTCCTTGACCTGAGCTGACACATCAGCACCGCGCTCCACGAGCATCTGTGCCACAGCCACATGACCCTTGAACAATGCCAAATGCAGTGGAGTCCGCCCGTCCTGGGCCCGGGCTGACATGTCAGCGCCACGCTCTATGAGCATCTGTGCCACATCCACATAACCCTGGCTGGACACTGAATGCAGCGGGGTCCACCCGTCCTTGGTCTGGGTTAACACATCGGCGCCGCGCTCCACGAGGATCTGCACTACATCCACGTGACCCTTCGACAGTGCCAAATTCAGTGGGGTCTGCCCGTCCTCGTCGTCGACTGAGATGTCGGCGCCGCGATCCACAAGCATCTGCACCACACCCACGTGACCCTTGCTGGATGCCCAATATAACGGAGTCCTCCCGTCCTTGGTATGGGCTGACACGTCGGCACCGTGCTCCACGAGCATCTGTACCACCTCAATGTGACCCTTGCTGGACGCCGGATGCAGTGGGGTCCTCCCATCCTCGTCCTGGGCTGACACGTCTGCCCCGCTCCCCACAAGTATCTGTGCCACACCCACATGACCCCTGCTAGATGCCAAATGCAGCGGAGTCCAACCGTCCTCAGTCTTGGCTGACACGTCCGCGCTGTGCTCCACGAGCATCTGCACCACACCCACGTGGCCCTTGGTGGACGCCAAATGCAGCGGGGTCCTCCTATCCTCGTCCTTGGCTGATACATCGGCACCGTGCTCCACGAGCATCGATGCCATATCCATATGACCGTTGCTCAAAGCCAAATGCAGCGGAGTCCGCCCGTCCTTGACCTGGGGTGAGATGTCCGTGCTATGCTCCACGAGCATCCGTGCCACATCCACGTGACCCTGGCTAGACGCCGAATGCAGTGCAGTCCACCCTTCCTTGGTCTGGATTGAGACGTCGGCGCCATGCTCTACGAGCATCTGTACGACGTCGACGTGACCCTGGCTGGATGCCGAATGTAGCGGGGTCCACCCGTCCGTGGTTTGGGTTGCCACATCGGCGCCGCGCTCCACGAGCATCTGTACCACATCCACGTAACCCATAGACAACGCCAGATGCAGCGGACTCCTCCCGACCTCATCCTGGGTTGAGATATCTGCGCCGCGCTCCACGAGCATCTGCGCCACATCCACGTGACCGTTGGACAACGCCAAATGGAGCGGAGTCCTCCCATCCTCGTCCTGGGTTGACACGTCGGCGCCGCACTCTACTACCATCCGTGCCAGATCGATGTGACCCTTGGACAATGCCAAATGCAGCGGAGTCCTCTCATCCTCGTCCTGGGCTGACACATCAGCGCCACACTCCACGAGCTTCCGTGCCACATGCATGTGACCTTGGGACGATGCCAAATGTAGCGGAGTCCTCCCAACTTCGTCCTGGGCCGACACTACGGCGCCGCGCTCGACGAGCATCTGTACCATATCCACATGTCCCTTCCTTGATGTCAGATGTAAGGGCGTTGATGCGTCATCAAAACTCTGAGAATTCACATCGTCTGGGTACTCGGTGGCCACGATCTCCGCAATGCCATGTAGGCCGCAAAAAGCGGCATAGTGTAAGGGGGTTCCACGCGGTGGAAATAGCCCTTCGGCCACTTTATGTTGCTGCTGTGAGTATTTTGTTGGGTCATGTATCCAGAGCCAGATGGAAAGATATGGTTTCGTTCGGTCAAAAAGTTGTTTCATGCCTTCCTCCGCCTTTTGTGACACGCTCTCAAAACGGGCATGCTCGAACCAGTACTCGGCAGCGTAACCGGCGAGTGGAAATCGGGTTAAGGTGACACCGGTGACGGTTTGATCTAGGTGCAATAGCATACCCAGACATGCTTGGCTTATGACAGTATGAGCTGGTGTCATGGAAATGTGGTAACGGTTGGAGATAGAGTCGCGTCTTTCGGCAAAGCGGGTAGATGTCAAGAACTCTGAGACTGAGAAATGGCAACTTGTACAACTTGGGAATCCCGATCTTCGACAACAGACAGTAATGTGGAGAAGGTGGATAACACCGTTTCTACCAGGTTTTTCGGGCGACACTCTTCGCGAAATGCCGGAATTGGTCCCTTGAAATCAAATGCGAGAATTTCCGCCAATTCTTCAACTCGGAGTGGGCGGTAAGCAACTGCAACACAGAGAAGGAGCCGTGGTGCATATTCCAAGTCCGTGCCATCGATCTCTTGCAAGGTGCGCTCGTATGTCTCGTCGAGCGTCGCCGGTAATTCATCCAGAGCACGTTGGATGTGCCCCAGGGGGCAGTTGGCGAGGTATTCGAGTTGGCAATGCACATCTGAACCTACAAGAAAGGTGCCGGTCAGAGCCGTAGACAAATAAGATATAAAAACCTTACATCCCGCCAGCTTTTCTTGTCAGTGCATCAACCACAAGTTGCTTGTGTTGTGAATTCCAGTCTTGCATCTTTTTATTCGTGTTAATGACCGACACGATATAATCCTTGATGTCCTTCTGTTGTCCACTCGCGTCGTGTAACGAAACAGAGAGGAATGCTAGGGGCTCTAAGATAACCTTTATGTCGATCTCAGGTCGACTCGTAACGCATATGCGCAGGTTTGGGAGCTGTGCCTGGACAAGGTCCTCCAGAAGCGATAGGAGCTTCGCGCGCGGGGATAATAGAGAGGATGGGCTTGGACATTCGTCCAAAGCATCTACGATCAGATAAATCGGTTGTGACCCTGAGAGTTTCGACAAATCGATTAAACAACGAATAAGTTCGTCATCGCTGGGTTTTTGTGCACCATCGAGGTGTGTCGAATAGAAGGTGGAAAGGATACTATGGTAGGAATCGGACTGGCCACAGAGTTGGAACAGAACGGAAGAGAGTAGCCCACGGAGGCCCTTCTTTTTGTCCTCCCTGAAGTCATAGTAATACATTGCGAGAGATGCAGGCCCAGATTTCTGTATAGTCTTGATTTCCTCGATGACCGCGGAACTAGCCGGTAGTGTAAGTCCTCGAGAAAATCATTTATGAAGTGGTTCTCTCACCAAAGGACGCTCTTTCCAGCGCCCGCTACGAAAGGGGGAAACCATCAGTCTTTACGCGAAAATGTGAGCACTCGGCTGGCAGCAACTGACGTTTACCGTTAATCCACAGTAGTGAACTCGGTCCAGAATCCTTCCATTCTGAGAGTGTCTCGCCCTTAACTAACCACCCGCCGGTATCGCTATGCCGTGATTTGCGGGCGATGTTATGGTTTTTCCAAGGATCGGGGGGAGAGAGCCATTTTTGAATGTCACGTAGTAACTCATCACCTGTCAGAGTACCTCAGCGATCCCAGGTGTTGGCCAAAGTTAGATAACTGATGTTTCATTTGATCTAGTGCTTGGTCAGACACAGAACTAGTTTGCCAACACAAAATGTTAAATGTACTGAGGGCTGATTGGCTGCCTAGGGGTAGACATACTGTATATTCAATATATGGCAGATTATAGCCCAAGTTCACTCACCATTGACAACCTTGAGAGTCTGAGCTCCGACAGCCTGGTCCTCTTCTTGCAGGAGTCCCTTGAGCTTCTGTTGTGCAGCATTGATGTCCTTGACTCTGAAGAAATTCCTTATCCATTTGACTGCGTCGTGCTGAGTAAGGTAGCACATTAGCAAGAAACGACTCACACAATAGTTGCTTCTTGAGTTTTCCAGTCACTAGAACAAGCATGGAGATCAGCTCTACCATCAACTTGACCACCATCTCGTCCACTGCAGGCATGGTGTGAGATGCCTCTACATATATTCTGAGATGGTTGACAAAGTGCTCGATTGACTTGAGCATATTGGCAAGTACGTTGCAACTTGTAACTACGCTGTTGGCCGCCTGTGTCACGGTCAGACCGCTGTGTCAGTTCGAGTCCGGGGATCTTGGGGTTCGGGGATCTCGGGCGAGATTACGAAGATGGAATCTGAGAGGGGGTCATTCCCAAAGGGGAATTCGGTCACGTGCTGCATCACGTGACAAGAGCGATGACAAGTGAAGATTACACAAGTCAGACGTGACTTGGAATCGAGCAAGACACTAGCACGTGATCTTGAGACGTGGAGAGTAGAAGGCAATTAGCAGCTGAACTGACTAATGCAAAGACGTTCGTTCGACGGAAGCCGCACGCATTCAAGGTGAGAAGAGACTGTCAAAGTCTGATTGCACGAATAGAACAAGCTTAAGAAAGCTGTTCTATGCTATGGAGTACAGTTTATATACACGGGCGAGAGAAGCTACAAGAAGGTAGAGGAACGAGATGGAAGCATATAGAATCGTATGGAAGTCTCTAGAAAACGCGAGATCAGTCCATAGGTAACTTAGTAAGCGATGGGCAAAGTGGCCCGGAGTCACGGACGGAAACGGAACGGAGCGAAGCGAGAAGACGAAATAGGAAAGAGAAGTTTAAGTAAGCGGGGCAGTCCGTGACATTACCCCCTTGTTAACGTCCTTTAGACGTCAACGCAGTCGTCAACAGCGGCGCAGTACCTGCGTTCGAAATGAGGGTGTGTGGGGTAGACCTTGCAGTCCCCGTACTCCAGACACATGCAGTGAGGGTCCTTACAGTCAACTCCCATATGGCCTCGGCGTGAGCAATGGCGACAAAGGCCAATGCAGAAGCAGTCACCGATGGTGTGGCCTACCTTGCCGCACCACATGCACTCCTTCGGGTGATGAGTGCACTCCTCGGTGACTCGATTGCGGATTGAAGCGTGAATCTTCTTGACCTGCGTGGTGGAGAATGAAGGGGCAATGTGGAGGGAGGAGTCGATGTGACGCTGAAGGCGTCCGAGGGCATTGGCACCGGTGAGACGGGCCGAGCTACGATAGAGGGCTTGTCACTCTATTTCCAGGGACTCTCAGAGTTGTCCCATGCGTTTGGCAAGGCGGTCGCAAGCCTTTTTGTGGGAGCGGAAGTATTGGACTTCCCCAGCTAAGGTGGCGTCGTCCTCATAGAGGATGGCCCAGTCCACGCCCCGAGTCAGTTCGAGATCCGGGTGAAAGAACAACTCGTTGCGTGGTGACAACGGGGAGGCACAAGACGTCTGGGGAACGGCGTGAAGAGGACGAGAGTGGACGGTGCAATGACATCCGTTAGTGGCTAAGAGCTTGGGGAATGGATTGCGAAGGTCATAACGAATAAATGGGGCGATGACGTCCTCATCACCTAGAGGAATGACAAAGAGGTGTCGGGTGCCTGTGGCATCGAAGTTGTCCTGCCAGCCCAGCCCGGGATGAGTGCTGGGTTGAGGAGTAGGAGGAGACGGTATGCGATTCTCCTTGTCTGCTTCCTGTAACTCCTTGATTATTGCGTCTTGGTCTGACACTTGTCGATAGAGGACCATAGCCAGCTCCTCGTAGTCCGTGGTGTCGCCAAGAGGATGTGAAACCTGGCGAATTGGCGTTATATCGGCCAGAGGAACGCGAGGGGAAGGACGACAGAATTCCTTGTTGTCTTTGAGTTGTACTCCGTCGGCCATGACGACGATCATGGATGAATGGACTAGGGGTGAGAAGGAAGCGGAAGGTGGTTCGGAGGGGAAATCAGGGTCGTTGTACTCAGCTAACTCGGACCCTGGATATGGTCTGATGGGCGATCCTGGAATAAACGGGGGCGAGGGAGCAGGCGGTATAAAGACTGGAGAGGAAGCGCGTGGAGGGGAACAATCGATGGGAAGGAGAGAGCGGTTGGTGGGGAATTGTTGGCGGACCTCTTCGATGTCGACCCCGAGTATGGTCGACACGTGTTCCAACATCATTTGATGCGGCAAAGCCGCCTTGGAGTCAGTAGGGCTATCTGGGGGAGGAGAGGTGACTACATAGGGAGTGCTGCCAGCACGACCGTTGGCGGGCGAAGCAGAGCGGGACGGGACGAAGATAGCGGAGGCGGCGTCAGACATATTGTTGATCGTTGAGCAGGTTTGAACTAAGTGGTTAAGGGGGTGTCTGGCGGGATCATTGTGGTCTCGGCGAAGGCTGAAAATGTTCTGTTGGAAGCGTTCGTCGAAGGTATAAAAGATGGAATAGGGGGAAGCCAGTTTGAAGAGCGATGGGGAGATGAGAATTTTTGGGGATCGTTAAGGGTGTCTTTATACTGTTGGTCATCCAGCTGAAGCGGAGTTGGTTAGATAGAAGTCGGCTAGCGAATCTGGGGCGTTAAGGTCTTTGTGATCAACCCATTGGCCGTCGGAATGAGGGTACCCTTTCCAGTGCACGAGGTATTGGAGTTTACGTTTCTTGCCGAAACGCCATGCGTCTAGAATGTTCTCGATCTCATACTCTTCTTTGCTATCGATGATCGGAGGGGGGCGTGTATAGGGCGTGCCGTATTGTTCTGTCTCCTTATATGGTAGGAGGAGGTCCGTGTGAAACACATTGTGAATCTTCATCGATGGAGGAAGGTCAAGTCGCATTGCAACGGGGCTTATCTTTTGTAAGACTTTGAAAGGGCCATATCGCTTTGGGGAAAGTTTGCGATTGCCGGCGATAGAGAGATTACGTCCTTCTAGCCAGACTTGGTCACCTTCTTTAATCTCCGTCAGCTTCTTGTTATCCTTGCGATTTTGTACGTGTTGTAGAAGCTTCTGGGCCAGCTGTCTAGATTCATCCAGGAAGCGCAGGCGTGTTTCCGCAGCAGGCACAGGTCCTTCTAGGTGTTTCAGAATCACCTGTGGTTTGATTCCGATCAGAAGTTCATGAGGGGATTTGCGCGCTACGTTGTGTTTCCAGGAGTTATGTGCGAATTCAGCGACTGGGAGAAGTTGACTCCAAGCGGAGGGTCGTCCAGAAGTCCAGGGTCGCAAGTATTGTTCGATCCACACATTCATGCGCTCTGTCTGTCCATCGGTATGGGGATGGAATGCTGTGGATAGATTTTGTTGAATACCTAGAGCCTTGCACATTTCTTTCGCGAATGCAGAAGTGAATCGGGGATCACGGTCCGAGATGATTCGTTTAGGAAGTCCGAACCAGGGCACAAGGTGTTTCAAGTATTCGAGCGCTACTCCTGTCCCATCGATCGTTTTGGTACAAGGAATGAATTTAGCTGCTTTGGAGCATCCTTGGTCTACGATCGTGAGAATGGAATCGAACCCTTGTGATTTGGGGAGATCCGTGATTAAATCCATCGATACGTATTGGAAAGGGCCTTCTTCAACAGGTGTATCAAAACGTTGTAGGGGTGCTTTGGTTCGGTGTACATTAGTTTTGGATTCTTGACAACGTGCACACCCTTTTACGTATTGTTCTACAAATTCTCGTAGTCTAGGGCCTTCGTATTGTTCACAGACGAGTTCCCAGGTGTTCGAAATGCCTGGATGGCCGGCAGCAGGAGAGTCGTGAAGGGTTTGTAGGATGTCACGTCGCAGGTCAGAATCGTCTTCAAGAAAAATCTTGTGTACCTCGATAGGATTTGTCGGAGCGAAGAGGTGATCAGGGAGTAGGATATGAGGTTCGTTGGAATCTACCCCCTTGTTAAGGTCTTTCCTTTGTGACAACAAATCAGCCACGGTGTTTGTTGACCCAGGAATGTGCTCAAGAGTGTAGTCAAAGTCCTGTAAGAATTCAATCCACCGGGCTTGACGGCCCGTGATTTTCCGAGGGTCGCGGAAATACTGGAGATTCTTGTGATCAGTGCGGACATGAATTGCGTGCGTGGTGCCTAGAAAGAGGGGGCGACCACTCTTGAACCCAAAAATCACAGCGGCGAGTTCCTTATCGTGAGCGTCGTAGTTCCTCTCAGCCGGTAGGAGACTTCTGGAGTGAAAGGCAATAGGGTGAATGCCGTCTTCGAACTCCTGTGCAATGACTATGCCAAGAGCATAGCCAGACGCATCTGTCTCCATAACGAATTGTTTGGACCAATCCGGAGTGCAGAGGACTGGATAGCTACTACAGATCACTTTGAGATGGAGGAAGGCGTCGTTGCACTCTTTGGACCAAATGAATTGTTCATTTTTGCAAGTGAGGTTATTGAGGGGGCATGCAATATCGGAGAAGTTTTTTATGAACGCACGATAGAAATTGCAAAAGCCCAAGAAGCTGCGCACGTCTTTGACTGTTAGAGGGGTAGGCCATTCCGAGATGCCTTGAACTTTAACAGGGTCCATCTTGACAGAGCCATTGCCAATCAGTACTCCAAGGTACTCGACTTCGCGTTGGTGAAATTTACATTTCTCCGGTTTGAGGAACAGGTCAAACTTTGCAAGTTTATTGAGGATGTGGTTGACTCGGAGCTCATGGAGAACTTCGTCATCCTCGGTGGCGATGATCATATCGTCCATATAGATACGAAGCCATCCCTGTGCAACTTCCTCTTGGAAGATGTCGTCCATCATCGTCTGGAAGGTAGCTGGGGAATTGGTTAATCCGAAGAACATAACCATCGGTTCAAAGAGTCCTTCGCTGGTCTTGAAGGCGGCTTTGTACTCATCGCCTTCCTTAATGCGAATGTTGTTGTAGCCCCAGCGAATATCAAACTTGGAGAACAGCCACTTCTCTGCGAGGTTGTAGATTAACTTGGAGATCAAAGGGAGTGGGTATTTGTTAGGAATGGTCCACTTGTTCAAGTTTCGATAATCTTGTACAGGGTGAAACTTGCCATCTTTCTTGCGAATTAGGAAGAAGCCACTGGCGTAGGGAGACTTCGAGCGGCGGATCCGTTCGAGGCAAAGATTTTGAGAGAGGAACTCTCGTTGTTCTTCTTTCTCTTTAGGAGACAGTGGGTAGACCCTACAGTTGATAGAGGTCGGGGCATCGTCTTTTAGTTCTATGGCGTGGTCCCAAGGACGACGGTCCGGAAAATGCTCCGACGCCTTTTCGGAGAAAACCTTGCCATGACGATGATACCGTTCTGGAACCAGTTCCTGCCAGGTTCGCTTCTTCTTGTCCGTAGCAGCTTCCGCGAGCTGTTGAGCCACTGTAGTTTTGGCAATTTTGGTTTGAAGCCAGATCTCGTCGCCTTTTTCCCACCTGGGGATACATCATACCCAGGCTGGTGTCAAGTCTCTTTGTTTTGTTCCTTTTGGAGAAGGCTGCCAGATTCTGGCATTTGTCGAAGATATTGTTGTAAATCCTTCGATACGGCCACCAGCCCAGTCAACATTGGGATTGGATGCTTCAAAGAACGGATATCCTAGGATAAAGTCGTCGCGCCCTATGTTGGCGACGAAAAAGGGGTGAGAGGCTTTCTGACCATTATTGTTGACGGAAAGGTCGACGGCCTTGAGGATTTCTCCAGATTTGTTAGGAGAGCTGTCGACATTCTGCACTTTTCGGGGTATTGTCAGTTTCCTGGTCATGAGTTTGAGGCGTTCCACCGCCCTAGGGTGGATGAAGCATTCAGTGGCGCCACAGTCAAGTAGTGCCTTTTGATCGACTTGTTTCGTTTTGGTTCGTAGCTGAAAGGGGACTTGAATTGCATGATTTCGAGCTATGTACATAGAACCAGAACTATTCAGAACCGCCCGAGTAAGAGCCGTAGTACTCAGGCGCCAAGAAAATCCATATCTTCTCCTAGGGAGCGCATTTCATCCATGAACGCTCCACGATCTTCTTCAGTCAATCGGGCCACTCGCGCAGCGAGGGAAGGGGTTGGTGCGAAGGAAGAGTTGTTGCTAAAGGTGGTTGTTTGATCGTCTTCTATTTGGACGGTACGAGCGCGCGCAGGTTTGCTAGGACAGTCACGTGCGAGGTGACCTTGCTTTCCGCAATGGAAGCATCGACCTGTGCGGTGATATTCCTCTTTTTCCTTCTCTGTCGTGGCTTTACGAATCACGGAGAGGTCCATGGCATCATCGTTTCGGGGAGGAAGACGAGGACAAGGGGGTTGTGCTCGATTTCCCTGTCCGCGCCAATTTTGATTGTTGGGGTTTGCGTTTCCCCCAGGGCGACGCCAGACCCACCCTGAGTTTTGCTTTTGTTGAGGGTTTTGACCAGCGTTTCGAGTAGGATTGCAAGTTCCATACTCAGAGTGTAACGCTTTCTTCTTCAGGTAGATCACCTGTTGTCGCTGAGCAGCCACTCTCCATTGTGCATATGTGTCTGGATTTTCCATAGCCAGACAGGCGTCGGCCAACTGGTGGGGAAGGCCTTGAGCAAATGTTCGTAGATTCGATGGATCATCGGGGTTAAGTTCTGCCCGACTGCCAAGGGTTTCAAAGGCTGCCAAATACTCGTCAAGATTATCTCCGGTCATTCTCAGTTTCCCGAGTTGATCTTGGGCACGTTCCCTTTCCACGTAGTTGGTAAAGGACACTTTGAACTTCTCTTCCATCATTTTCCAGGGGTTGGAGAATCAATCGATGAGACTGGGATCGGCCTCGATTTCTTCCAGCCAATTGAAGGCCATGTCTACCCATCCATTGACCTTTTCTCCATCGAGGAGGGACATGAAGTAGATGCACTTGGAGATAGGGTCTTTGGCTATATCCGCTTTGCGATTCATCAACATGAACCTGTTGAATTGATTCAGGAATTGTCTAGTCTTGGATCTATCTCCTTTGAATTTGTCTGGATGGATGCCTTCCAGATGGCGTCCTTTATCGTTTGTTCTCTCGGGTTCATCCAAGAGATCGTCGAGGCCGAATGGATCGTCCCCCGTTCCTCTAGGACGGCGTGGCGGAGGTTTCGACGGTTGTCTAGCCGTTCGTGAAGAACGCATTCTCCAAGATCTAAACCCTGCGAAGGACTTTTGCTTGGGTTGGTCTTCGGGATCGGGTGATGAAGACCGACTTGTGTTACTGGCCGGTGCTTCTCTATCATCGGGGTTGGTTTTGTGGAAGACATCCCCATCATGTGGGGTAACTGCCGAAACATCCAGTGGAGCCAGTCGGACTGGAGATGTCGCTCTGGAGGGGGCTCTAGTGATTGGGAGGCTCGTAAGTCTAAGTCGAGCATAGTTGATTCCTTTCATCGGAAAGTCTTTAAGTTGGAGACTGGGTCGCGCCAGATGGAAACATTCATAAGTATTCCCTGCACGAAGGTGGATTTCGAACCAGACTCCATAGACGTTGGATAAGGCGAGAAGAGCTCCCTTGTAACAGGCGTAATAGGCGGTAAAAGGGGCTTTTTTGGATACCTCTTTCCCGTCTATTCTAATGACGATGTCTTGTCCTCCAACTAAGTGGCAGACGCGTTTGGAGAATTCAGATGGAACCGTATCCTTGGTTTCTGGTTTTGTTTCAAATGGGAGGTCTAACACCGCTAGTGATTCTTCTGTTGGTTGGTCGATTGTGCGTACATGCCAATCTGTGGGAATGCCCAGTCCTTCGGGGGTTTTCTGTTTTTCCTTCGATCCAGAGGGAGTCGAAGTCATCGTTTGTTCAGTGTTGGAGAAGCTCGTTCTAATGTCATGGTCAGACCGCCGTGTCAGTTCGAGTCTGGGGATCTCAGGGTTCGGGGATCTCGGGCGAGATTACGAAGATGGAATCTGAGAGGGGGTCATTCCCAAAGGGGAATTCGGTCACGTGCTGCGTCACGTGACAAGAGCGATGATGAGTGAAGATTACACAAGTCAGACGTGACTTGGAATCAAGCGAGACACTAGCACGTGATCTCGAGACGTGGAGAGTAGAAGGCAATTAGCAGCTGAACTGACTAATGCAAAGACGTTCGTTCGACGGAAGCCGCACGCGTTCAAGGTGAGAAGAGACTGTCAAAGTCTGATTGCACGAATAGAACAAGCTTAAGAAAGCTGTTCTATGCTATGGAGTACAGTTTATATACACGGGCGAGAGAAGCTACGAGAAGGTAGAGGAATGAGATGGAAGCATATAGAATCGTATGGAAGTCTCTAGAAAACGCGAGATCAGTCCATAGGTAACTTAGTAAGCGATAGGCAAAGCGGCCCGGAGTCACAGATGGAAACGGAACGGAGCGAAGCGAGAAGACGAAATAGGAAAGAGAAGTTTAAGTAAGCGGGGCAGTCCGTGACAGCCTGGTTCAATTGGACATCAGAAGGATATCGAAATGAACTCTTGAATGACACATACCTTCAACAAGATACCAAGAATAGCGTGTATCGCCTTTGCATGTGGGAGCAATGTCTGTACAAACAGTCAGAGATGTAAAACAGGCCATCCACACCTTCCAACACACCTGGCCAACAGAGACGATAGAAGAAATTGGGTATAAAATTGATACAGTAATCTTAATCAACTTGAAGATCCTATCATGTTGTTGGGAATCATTGATGGCCTGTACTTGGCCTTGCAGAAAAGTAGCAATGTCACCGATGGAGTGGCAATGCTGTATCTGCATAGCAAGTGAATCTTTTGAGTCGGCCAATGTGATGCCCACCTTTTTCTCATAAGCCTGCACAGCAGACTGTAAAAGCTCTTGGAATCAAGATGATCCTGACTGGTCCACCATATCACAAGTAGGGAAGGAATGGTGTTTTTGGGATTCAATGGCAGTGAGAGAGGAATACTGGAGGTGGTGGACAGAGGGTTAGTGGGGAAGGGCAATCTGATCAATGTGTTTTGTGTTCCCACTCAGACAAGGCATAATGGAGTCAATAAATTAACAAAGGATGGTTCTGGATTTGGGGTTCCCTGCCACCCCTTTTTTGGAATGATTTTAATTTACATAAGCAAAAAAGCGTGAAAGAATTTTTTGTGCATGTGATGGCACACCACAGGTGTGCCCAGGTAACCCAAGGACCCAGTAAAACCTGGTGCCACATCACATCTCAAACAGGAAGGCACTCCCTTCTGCTTCAAAAATTTGCTTCCTCTGCCCATTCTGGGCTCTATAGCTTGATTAAGGTGCTTCCTTTC
>Ga0307509_10006587_pt1 | contig 15543 bp, 16 predicted proteins | sample 10_EM_MG_FD_202245 | JGI IMG/M metagenome (GOLD analysis project Ga0307509, IMG submission 202245) | Populus trichocarpa ectomycorrhiza microbial communities from riparian zone in the Pacific Northwest, United States - 10_EM | ecosystem: Host-associated > Plants > Roots > Unclassified | place...
CCAAAGTAGCCTTCCGGGATACCCAGCGGATGTCGGGTCGAGAATCGGGAAAGGCGGTAGGTAGGGGTACGGACCGTGACTCCCATACATTTCGCGAGCCCCACGCGATCACTTGTGGGACCCGGTAGTCTACCCTGGAAATGTTAACCGAATGTTGTACCTCGGGATGACGGCCCGCCCGCAGGCTCCTCCTGCGTCACTCTATATACCCGTGCACACTCACGAAGATTGTCAACGCAGCCCGTTTTAAATTTAGAATGTCAATCAACCTGGTTATCGACGAATGTGAATGTTTGTGCTGTCCTGTCAGTACTGCTCCAGGCGATAGTGATGTTTTGCATGCCTACGATCGTAGTAGCCGTAGCGAGCTGATGGGTTACAGAGATTCAGTGAGCTCACCCGGCCCAAGGCCTTCGTACGGAACGTCGCTTTCCCTCTGTTCTAGATTCAACGCAGGGTTCAGCCCCTCCTGACCTTCCTTTGGTGACACGATCTCGGGGAAGAAGCCACACCGACACGGATTGTCAACTACGCGGGCTGACCCGCCAGCCTCCGAGAAATGTTTGACCACCGGGGGGCAGCTCGCTGTTGTCCTTCCTGGCGAGCGAGGATAAGAGGGGTGCACTGGGGAACCGGCTTCCAGCCCCAAACGCGAAACAATATAACCGGAGCGGCCATTCAGCGCGACGGGACACACTGACCGGCACGTTTACCTCAGCGATTCCCGCCTATCCCCCTACCGTACCCAAGACACCGGTGTTTTGAAATGCGTAGACTCAATATTTCAAGGCAGTGAGCCCTATTTTAACGGTGTTGAGCACGTCTGTTGATGTATACCACATTCGAGGGGTGTGGAATTAAAGATAACAGCAGACCAGCTGCATTTCGGCTGGTCAGAGGGACCGCGCGGTCGGAGGTTCTCCGGGGTCGATCCCTGGTCCAGGTTCGATCCAAAAGCAAGGGGATAATATATACTACTTCATCCTACATCTTGGAACTCCATGTCGCGAGTTCTTCCGTGAAAATATCAAGATTTCTCTGCAGATGAATTTCCGTCGGTACCTGCCCCCATGTCAGCAAACGTCAATCCACACTTACTACTCTGTGGTTGAACTCACCCCTCCTTGTCCAGGTTTCATTATCGATCTATGCCTCGCACCCAGGGGTCCGTTCACTAGTTCGTCTCCCTCGTACGCAAGCAACAACCTCCCGTCTCCGAGTTTCGACTGTCGCGGCAAGATGACCATCCTGCCAAAGGCACCTTCAGAGAGCTGCCGGACTCGCATCCGTTGAGCCTCGCTGTTACGACCGCCAGACAGTATCCCTGTGAGAGTGCTGATGAGATAATATTGCGGGGGCATGAATGCTATCTCCTTCATCCTAAACGCTCGCAGCGCCTCGGATGGGTGAATAAATCGGGCAGAGATGACTTCCTGCCCGCCGTCAGGAGTGGGGATAAAATCTTGTTTGGCACCATGAGAGAAGCCAGAGAGCGATGTATCGTGTAAGAAGGTGACATAAAACCGGGCATGGAATCGCCTACAACTCCTTTCTTCAACATACATATCAAACAACTGTAAGATAGATATCGCACCTTGGAACCTGGACCGGTGTTATCCACTCGGTGAAAGGGAGGAGCTCATCGACGGCAGGTGTCAGTCCAGCATCACGAAGGAATTTGCCGAAAACGGTCTGTCCAAGGAGGATCGACCGTCTCGCGCTATTCAGTGCGTCCTGGTCCAACTGCGGAGGGGTTGGCCGTTCAGAAGTAGGGGTCGGACAATTCTTTGCCAACAGCAAACCCGCCTCCTCGAACGTTTCCCGAATCGCTGTCACACGGTGGGACCCATCGTCTTCATCGCAGTTCCCGCCGGGAAACACCTACGCAATGAGTTCAGGAGTGGGGCGTGGGACAAGACAATAGACGACGACAAACGTGTGCACCAGCGAAAGATCGTGACTTTGGGTTCCTCTGAACGAGAAGGATTTCGTTCCTGTCGTTGACGACGATCAGGCTAGCGGAAGGTCGGGGAATGGAGGGACCCGCGCCATTCGTTGCCGAAGATGCCGAAGTCATTCGTGCAACTATAAGCCCCAGATGTCTTGACCGAGGAGAAAGCCGCCGGACGGGGATGGCGAGCATCAAACAGCGACAGGATGACCTTGCTACAAAAAGGCGGAAGCTTCCGGCGGGCTGATCCGCCCACCCCGTCGGACCCGGGAGCTCGTCAAGTCGAGAAGACTTTTGCGTCCGGTTTGAAGACTCGGACCTTCGGATGTTTGTTCAGAGCGACCAAGTTCGACTATCGGGGAATAAAGCTTAAAGCTTGAAGATTGAATCGCATGATGGCGTAACGAGAGGGAACCAAATGTGCAATTTTTTCGATAGCATGATCACAAGTAAGTGGGAGTGAAGGAAGGGCCGGTAGAAAATCCGTTCGTGGCAGAAGGAACTAACGCAAGCTTCTATAACAAACGAAAAGCCGGCGATCCCTGCGGTGGCGAAGGGTCAGTTACACGGAAACCAGACTCAAAGACCATTGCGAACCTCTCTGGTAGGCCAATCTCAGCCCGTCTTCTGCTTCTTCTTCACCGGTCCATCCTCCGCATCCTTCGGCTTGATCTTTGGCTTCGATTGCTTGGGTTTTGGTTTGGGTCTCGACTTCTCGCCTCCACTCTCGTCGACATCCATGGCGTCCTCATCCTTACCCTTTTTGGCTTTCTTCTTCTTCGCGACCTTCTTAGCGGGCGTGCCTTCCCCATCCGTAGTTTTTCCTTTCCCTTTCTTTGAGGATTTCTTGAGAGTTTTCTTCCCTCCCCGGGCCACATCCCGGTCACCACTGGCGTCTGAGGCGGTCTCGCCTCCCGAACCATCTGAGTCAGTGTCCGTAGGAGAACCGGAGTCCGAGCCTGAAGCCTCGAAGTCCTCATCTGTGGGCGGGTCGTCAGCACAAATACGAAACACAATAAGCGTCGCTCCGGAACCCACCCTCTTCCTCACTGTCCACGTCCGCACCGGCACTCTTCTTCGGCTTGGCCCTATCGGCATCACTCTCGCTGGCGATGCTCACCATCTCTTCATCCTCGTCGTCATCTCCCACCATGACGATCTCCTCTTCTGGCACTTTTTCATTCTTCACCCTCACCTTCCGCTCGGTCAAGTACGCCTCCACCCCGTTCTTCTCCTCCTTCATGATCGAAGAGAAAACGTACTCTGGTCCGCTCTTCGTCGTGACTTTCAAATCGAAGGACCTGGACGCGCCCGCGCCCATTCCCTGACCGAGACGGGAGAAGATGACTTGGTAGACATCGACGAGTTCTATGAGAACCGGCTGCTTCGACACGAAGAAGACGTATTTCTCCAGCATGAACAAATCGCCCTGGACGGCTTTTAGGTTGGCTTTGACGCTCGGGTGGCCGTTGTTACTGAGGTCACACGGTTCAGGACTCCACGGGATAGAAGACGAGGAAGGGGGAAGGTAGTCACCTCTGGAAACTACCAGCTCCAACGATCTTTTTCTTCGACAACGCTCTGAAGATCCCCGATACGACTTCAAATGTAGGATCTTCGTATTGTTTCTTCATCCGGTCATAAGTGGCGACCTCCTCCCTACGAGAACCAAGTTTCGGCATCTGAAAAACAGTGCCGGGGAATGAAGGACGCACTCTGTCAGGTTCAGCTCGGCAGTGGTCTCCTCTTCCCTGGTGAACTGCATCACGAGGTACTGATACCTCGTTTGACCCTGCTGAATCGGGATACCAAGGCCCATCTGGTAAGGACCGAATCAGAAACGGAGATCTCCAATGCGTCTAGAGAGAACCAAGACTCACGATGAACAACACGTGCAAATCATCCTTTGGCAACAAAAAGAGCCTCAATATCGTCGAATAAATGATCTTGTAATCGTAAGTCTTTCCCCTGAGCCTGAAAAAGTCGTGATACAGATCGACATCGTATCGTCCACGGGGGGTGAGGACCAAGACTTCCTCGAAGCTGAGGATGATGTCTCCAGTAGCCTGGCCGATCTCGGCGCGTTCCTTGATGGTGTTATGGAACGCCTGGGCAGCACTGATCTCCTCTCCTTCATCCTCCGCGTCCGACTTCTGCGAACCACCATCTGAACGCGGACCCTTGGCCTGCGTGCCGGGCACATAGAACCTGATCTCTGCCATTTCGTCCGGAGCGTATTTCGACGGCTTCGATTTTGTGAGGTTTTGAGGTTGGAATTCGAGAGAGACTTCTGTTCGGCCCGCAATATTCGAGTTTGCGACGAACTGGAGGGGGAGCTCGAACGCCGTTTTGTTTCCTACAAGAAACACGAGATCTTGGCCTGGAAAACACAAGATCACCGTGAGCAAGTGTGAGAAGATCCGAATGGTTGGTGGACCCCGACGGAACCTTGGAAATCAGTTGAACCCCAATTCCACCCTCTGAACGACACTTCCTTCGACTCGAGCTGCGTGGTGAAATGTTGCTTGAACAACGAAACCAGCTTATCATGGTTCTGAAAAGAGCGAGTTTGGGGATGCGCCACAAGCGCAACGCCGACATAAGGATCAGTGCCGGAGGGGGACGAAGAGAGGAGAATGAGGAAACTCACATCTCTCGAAAACCCATCAAAGGTCGCCCTCGTCCCATCCTTCATGGCCACTCTGATCCGATAGTTCCTGGCGACGCGTAACCACTGAACCCACTTGATATCGGTGGAAGGTATCGACTTGGTCGCCGCGCTCTCCTCTCCCTTCCAACCCATCCCACTCTGGGCTATTCGGAATTCTGTACAAAAGCAAGGGAACTGCGTCAACGATAGATACCTGTGAACCCGTTGGTGATTAGCACTCACTTCCGACCTCTGGAGAGAGCCCATAGTATATTCCATCGAACTGGGTCGTCGCCATGATGGGAGTTGGAGGAGAGGGTTTGGAGAGTCAGTCGATCACGTGCAGGCAAGGCGCGTCCTCAATTTTCTGTGGCGAGACGCGACTCCGAGGAGGACGGAAAGAGCGGATACGATTACCACGGCTTATATGTACCAAAAAAATTGGGAACAAATAGGCAAGACCTTTTTGAAGTAACAGATGGTATTAGGGAGTACACGAAGTTGATCTTTGATATGTTCGGGAGACTGCGAGGAAGCGGGGGTTTTCTACACGCAGCACAGGAAGGAATTAAAGCAAACGAGAGCGAGGATATGACTCAAGAGAGGGGGAACCGCATCGTTAAAGCCACAGACACATGGGATACAATACATACGGAGCAGACCAGGGGAGGGGCAGAGAGATTGGATCACGAGTAGATGAGCGGACGAGAGGACATGGCGCACAGGGACGAATAAACCCAATCCGAGCCCAAGTCGTTTACTGCTGCTTGCACTCTTCAGGGTTCGCACCCCCTGCACCCCCTGCGCCCCTACCCTTTGCACTCTTTTTTGGCGGCGGCGCGGAACCATCAGACTCGGTGTCCTATAAGGGTGTAAGACGGGGGAACCAAACGGCCGAACGGCGACACGCTTACATCGTCCAAATCCTCGTCGTCATCGTCATCATCGATATCTTCATAGTCGTCCTCGTCTTCATCCATCATGTCGTACTCGAGGGCCTTTCCGGTGAAGTAATCCACGGCCTTGGGGATAATCTTTTCCTTGATGTCCTCTCCGAGTTGGTAGTCCATCTCGAGTTTCTCGTCCAGTTCGTCAAGGATATCGTCCTCGATATCCTCGTTATCTATGGCATCTTGGGTGGGAGGGACAGGAGGAGTGAAGAAGTTGAAGAAGGATTCCGCCGGGCGGGCTTTACGAACCAACCTGGTCCGGTTTGTGTCTATCAACGGTATATACGGTTAGTGGACCAACAGGAGGGAGAGGTGTATATCACACGCACTCTTATTCCTTTGCTTCTTGATCTCGAACTCTTTTGTCAGGTCCTTGTCCTCTTTCCACTTGATCGTCGTTCCAACGGCACGATCGTAGAGGAAGTCGCCCGAATACCCAACCTCTTCTTGATAATAATAAGTCTTCTCCAGTTCTTCGTTCTCAAAGAATTCGTTGGGGGAGAAGATAAAAGTAAGCTTGAAGCCCGGTTTTGGGGCAGTGTAGGTGACACGGATGTCGACGAGGTGCTTCAAAGCTCCAGCATCGCGATCGGTGATGATGTCAGAGGTGCCGACATGGTTCCTCAACGCAGTCAGCCAGAATTCTGGGATCGGGGCGGTATCGGAGGAATCCTTTGGAAGCGTTTTGTACTCTGGATCGTCCTTGACCGATTGTTCCTCCCCCGCCTGGATCTCCTCTGGTGTGGGTTTCGCGGATCCGGAGATGATCGCGAGACGACGTTCGTACAGTGGCTTGTTCAGGTCAAGATACTGCCGAGGTAAAGTTACGATTAGCGGTCCCGTTGCGAGAGCCGAAAAAAAGGAAAAGACAGCGCAGGGTCGCGATAGGCAACAAGAAAACGAAACGAGGTTGCGTGGATGAAAGGGATAGGAGGATTGGTAGATCCGAAGTGAACGAAAGCGAAGAAGGAAACCGTTATCGGGAAAGAAGAGGTGATAATCGCAAAGACGCACCTTCTTTTCCAACTCGAGACATTCCATCTTGTATTTGTTCTGAAGGGTAGTCTGCTGGACCTGAAGTCCCTTGAGGCCCTCGAGACTCCGTTTGACCTCGGTGGGCAAATTTTCGATGTAGCCGGAACTCTTCCCGAGGAGACCAGCTAGCCTGCCGTGAACGAGACCAGCGAGAGCACCTTGGAGGTCGGTTGTGTCTGGGCCATCTTCTTCAGGTTCATCACCCTCAGTGATATCTGGGACGGTCGGACGAGAGAGACCGGTGCTGAGTGGAGCGTGCTGGAGGGGGGTGTTCTGGGGGGTGGGGGCGGTGAGATCTGGCTGGTTGATTGGGAGGCTGGAAGACATCTGGACGGAGAGGAGGAGGGACTGAGATGGAGGAAAGAAAGAAAAAAGATTTTGGAGATCTCTGTCCTGCCGACGGGCTCTCGGGACGAAAAACAGTCAAGGCGGAGTTTCGGTCTTTGCCATCCTCTACTGATCTCTCGAAGAAATCCCATTTTTATTCGGCTCTCCTCTTCCTCTCAAAGCACGAGCGTAAAGTCATCGCGCCGGGGCTTGACCGTGTCCTGCGACCGCTACCCGGGCTGCGTTGGACTGCGTTCTTCTCGTGACCACGGACATCACGGACATCCCCACATCTGCTGGTCGCCGTGGGTCCCAGAGTGCATTGTAGATGACCGTCGCCCAGACCTTCTGTGAATTCTTCTCTGTTGATCCATGCTTCTTCCTCGAACCCTCCGTTGTTCTGGCCCCAGTTGCCCAAGGGGTGACCCCCTCTCCCTTACGACGCGGTCTCTCTGTGGCCACGAACGAGTTCTTTCAAATTCAACTTCGGTGGCAATCGGCGCTGGTTCGCGGAGTCAACCCTCGTGTTATCCCGGCCACGCTGGGTCCTTTTTCTGGGTCCCCGTGGACGGAGATGACGGGGTGACAATGGGTCCCTCCTTGCTTCTGCCAGTGGTCAAGCAAGAAGGCTACACCTGTCGGTCGGACCGCCCATCATACCAAGTCTTCCCTTATTCTCCGACGAACCGACACGACAGCGGATCAGAATCGGAAGCAACCTCTCGCTTGTCATTCCCGCCATATTTGAGATCTGGCATATTTGACTGCACGGAAGCCTCTCCGAGAGTCGATCAGCCTTCGAGTTCCTTCGTGTGCTTTGAAAAAGTTACACGTCCATGTAAGATCCGTCCCCTTCTCCCTTGACTCGTGGCAGACAAATATCAACAGATTTGGGAGGCCTTTTCCTCGAACGTGCTCCCCCTTGGCCGTCACCTTCACTCCGCCGCGCAGCCCTCCACAGTAAAATGTCAGCACACTACACCCTCAGATCTTCGTCGCTTGGACGCCCACACCTTCATTGCCACAACTTACAGCACTCGACCCTTCGTTCGCCTACCGTCGCATGTGTCCACCTCCCAATCGGCCATCCGCGATTGACCCGGCCTCAGTAGCAGCAAAACTCGGAGCCTACAGACGTCCAGTATGCGTGGTAAGCCAAGCGTAGGACGTGAAACACCCCGGATCCTGGCAAGCTACAGAGCCACGGGTCCATGTAAAACGACTCAGTCCCGATGGGGTCGGTGAAGGATCCGAGGATGTAGAATACAGGCTGAGATAGCACCTCGTCACACACATAAGTATGTATCGTGGAGTCACTGCGGATCGTTTCACTTACACATACCGCGCAAGTCAACAGAATTCACGGACATCTTTACCCCTCGTTTCATAACTATCACGCCACGGTTCCCTTGTCCCACATTTCTATACGTCCGCGAACTATACGAATGAGGTGGCGCGGTTCATCTAGGGAGTATTGTGCAGTTAGCGCGAACGCTGGATGTTATCGTACTCTAATGAATGGTGATGATAAGATGGGACGTGACCCTGAAGTCCTATAACCAATCGATGCTTCTTCAAGCTTCAAGCTCCAAACATCAAAGAACCATCGGTCATCATCTGCCTTCTAGCTACTAGAAGCACAGATCCAGCAACTGGGCGAGGCGCGGCCACGGTGCCCGTATCACCATGATGCGCCCTAATTATGTGTATCCCATTGCGTGCAACAGTGGGAGACAAGGGCGTCCGTCCCCTTCCGCTTTGTACCCAGAACAAGCAACAGTCCGTGAGACTGCAGCATGCATTTCTCCAAGCCGCACACCTGGAATCGTGACCAGTTCTCGAAGAGTTTCAGACATTGAACAATAATCAAGAGACGTCAGCTAATGGAACCGTATTGGAACGGATATATATGTCTGGTGTTACGCACAGTCCACCCAAGGTCGAGGAAAGAGGCGAGACAATATGTACAGTACAATGGTTCGGAAAAGAGGGACGACCAATCGTCGCAGTCAGCCGGCCGAAAGAAAGGGCCGCGACTGGGCTGGAGATTGAGTTGGAAGTGGAGATTATGTGGGGTAGAAGAAAGAAATGGGCCTAATCGAGGCGGCGGTGGGGAATGACGCCAAGAGGGAGAGTGAACCACGAGTTTTCGTTGGTCAACAGTTGGGCAAGACCGGCGTAGAAGGCGGCGAAGGCAGTGACGATACCGACAGCTCCACCCGCCTTGTGGATAGTCTTGTTTTCGGTGAACTCGCTGACCATGAGAAGGAGGAAGGTCAGGTCGAGGAGGAAGAAGAGGACAATAAGTGCAACGTTGACCCTCAGGGTCGCCAAGCTAGAAGAGACCGGCGCGATCAGATGGGTTTCTGAGAATAGACCTTAGGGCTGCTCTGGTACTCACAGGAAGAGGAAGGTGATAATGAACCAGGCAGCCAGGAAGATTCCAATAGCGTTTGTGAGCTCCTCAGTGTGACCAGCGTAAGCAGTGGCGACACCGTAGCTGGGGTGAAGGAAGGCAGAGTAGGCCAACCAAAAGCCGCCATAACTGGTGAAAGCTAGAAATGAAGGGCGTCAGGATGGGACGGATGTAATAGGAGACAGAGCGATCAATGCGCCAAGTGCAGGGTCGGATTTGAAATTGGCGGAACCGCGCTCAATGATAGCACATCAAGAAAAGATACTGACCGGTCGCGCCGAAGGTATTGCCAGTGACAAACTCTGTTGAACCGCGTGGTCAGTCAATGGAGTGATTCGAAAGAAGGGTTGTCGACGACGTACCCCACATTCCAGCGGCGAACTGGGCGAGACCACCAACGAAGCAGGCCATACCGATGACAGCATTAGGGATGGCGATACCGCGAGCCTGGCAGTTGTACATCGAGAGGATGAAGGTGGTGCTAGCGAAGGAGAAGAGACCACTGTGGAGGTTATCCGGTCAGTACACCTACGCACGTCAAGCAGGTGGGGGGGGGGCAGGTACTTACAGAGGGCCAGGGTTGCCGATCTTCCTCAGCGGGGAAGGGCCCTGCACATAGGTGTGGGCAGAGAGAGGGCCATGTCCGCCACTGGTGCGGTGGTCGACGCCGTTAGGATCAGAGAAAGAACCCTTGTCGTTAGCGAGGTTGCTCATGGTGGTCACGGGTGATAGAAGTGGGTCGAGGGCGAAAGGCTCGGGGGAGGAGAGAAGGGGGGGATGTTGTTCCCGTCCCGTGTTCAACTCGAGCTTTATACAGAAGCGGTTCATTATCCATGCTCGCATTACATAAACACGTCCCCCGGAACCACGCCAGTCAGAAATTTCGAATTGTTCGCGAGGGAGAAGCGCAGGCGGTAGAATGCAGAAGGGAATCGGAAGGGCGAGCGCGCTTCCCGGCCCTGTCTATCACCATCGTTCCCTGCCCAGTTCAGTCGCGGCTTACCGCCGGGTACGGTGCTGTAGCTCCTTCTGTGCATCCCAGCCTGTTGAGGTGAGGGCCATCCTCAGTGTTCTATCAGGAAAGCTGTGACCGAGGGTGGACCGGTGGGGGACCCCGGGAGTCCCGATCAGGGTTGCCGATGGATGGACGCCGCGTCAAGTTCGCTCTTGGTTCCATTTTTAGCACAGCGCTTAAACTGACAGCCAAAACGCGACCGTTACGCTGCCATCCGAGTCTTCTCGACGCCCATATCACTCTCCCCAGTTCACCAAATCCCACTAACCTCATCCTGTTCGTCCACCGGAGCGTCCCAGGAATGAGCGCACTCGGACTTTGGCTGTCCTCCTCATCCTCGTCTGCTCGTGTCGTGGCCGTCGCTTAGCTTTTCGTTTTCCATGCCTTTGAAATGTCAATCGGCCGTCAATCATCTCGCTTTTCTTGCCAGACACCTTCCGATCAGTCCTGGTTGACAAGCAAAGTTTCCGTTTGCGGAGGTTGGGTCCCTAAGCGGTCGGAAAAATCCCTCGCCAGAGTGGCCCCCATAGGATTTCAAACGCGAATATGCCGGGCCACCGTTGAAGATCAAGTTCCCGATGCAAGTGGTGCCACGGTTGTGCGAACCGCTCCCCGTGCACACCGCGCACACCTGATCTGACAGTTTTATTTTCGGGAACGTGGGATACCACCGCTCGCGTCCAGGCTTTCTTCGCCTCGCGATTTGGGGGCGCACATATCGTAGGCGGGGCTTATAACCCTCATGAGATTGCATTGTATTATATAACGTACGTTGGGATCCGAGATCCTCGTCTTCCAGGGCGGGGTAAAAACCCCTCCTCACAACCGTCATGTGAGTGCCGTTTTGGATTTATTGTGATTTCCGCCCATTTGACTGATACGAACGAAGGGGGTTGGGACCGCCCTCGCTTCCAGACCCCTCAGCCTCCCCCGTCTCTCGCGGTGAAGGCTGTGACGACTCCTTTGAGGATTACTCGAAAAAGCTGGCCTTGTGACCGGTGGCTACTCCAGTCCCCTCTCGATTCCACCGCCTTCGGCGCGACCGCGATTTATAGCCATACAAGGATGAAAAGGAAACGCACGCGTCGTTCCCGGATGCCCTCGATTATGGACCTGATCGCTACGTCTACCCGAATTCTAAGTTTAGAAACGTCGCTTTACCCCCGTCCTGAGCGCACCCCAACACTATATCATGCTCTGGAGGAAGAAGGCTCGTCCTAACCTGGTATCGTCGTTGCGTCGCCTTATGTAACTCGGGTGCCTGCGACATTGGCTTACAGAAACTCCGGGCTTGTCAGCGAAATCGTAAGCAAGTTTCCCTCCGGTCTTCTTATTTGGAAGGGCATTATTCCCGCAAAGCGCGACCGGGGACAGGGACAGGGCTGGTCGCCTCTGAACACGTCCACCAACAGATCTCAGCCCTGAGATCCACCTGCTGTTACTGGAGCACCTCGCCGGACAAGCCTCAGCATCCACCCTGGGAGCAGCGATGGCGGGTCGGATTGTGGCCGTAACACAAGGAGTCTCGCGATTCGAAACGTGACCTGTGCAGAAGAGGAAACCACAGATCAACTTACTACAAGCCCCACGTTGAATCCACTCGTCCAAGGTGAGGACATCCGCCCGTACACGATCAATTGGCTTACGCGCCTTGTCAGACTACTGCATGTAGATCCTATGGGTCGATAGGGGAAGGCTCAACTTCTCCTCGGCCTTTAGAATCCCCCTCCCACTCTCACATTGTCTTTATTCTTAGCGATTTGGCCACCCTCGATCTCGACGAGCAGACAGCTCCCTGTTTCGTTGCTTTCCGTGGGCTTGGATGGTGCTCTCGTCTGCGGATGCTGGGTTCTATCCAGCGGACACGATCCAGTCCACGAGATTGCTTACGACTCGCTGGGGTCAGTGCTGGTGTGGAGGGAGGTGAGAAATCCAAGATACAGATGATGCTTCCGTATTGTGGACAAGAATAACAAGGTGGCCAAAGTGTGGCGTACTTACATGCCCATCTAGAAGCACCTGGCGATCTCGCGGAGGGTGGCTCGCGGCCCGGCACTCGAGGGACGAGTTTGCGGAGATCGAGATTTCGGAAGGTCCTTCGGCGCGGCCAGACTTCGGATAAGGAAGGCAAGTTCATCAAGGGTCCGGCAGTCAAGTGTGCATGTGATCTCAGCTGCTACCCCACCTGACACGCCTGGGTTTTCTCAGTGGGTCTCCCGGCCACCGCTGACTCAGTTCACAGGTCATCATCACCCCTGGTTGAACAAGATTTACAACGACGATATCAGATGTGACAACCTGATGGCTGCGATGTGCCGGCTAAACCCGGCGACCCTGTAAACACAACTAAGTAATACTTGACCCTGACCTTGAAGTTTGACCGCTCAACCGGGTAAGCGACGATCACACTGGCATCATCACCCCATCAATGACTATTTGCCATCAGCAAAACCGATCTTACCCTGCTTGAACTCGAGCGCTCACCAAGGCAGGTATGTTAGAGGAAACCTTCCAAATGGGTTGGTTGACAATCTGTGCGTTTAGGAGATCAAAAGGCGCATGTGAGAGTTACCGCAGATCTACTCTCTGAGGCTAGGTTCAAGTTTTCTGCACGAGAAACAGAGCAGATTTCCAGTTTATCCGATGTTCCGACCCGTTCGACGATGGCCTTGATCGTCATGGTCCCCAATTGAATTGAAATGATATGGGATCCTGCTCGCCTACACCCCTGTCCGAATGTGTCGAACGTAGGGCACGAGAAGCGCACCGGCCCAAATGTTAGCGCCCGGTCCGAGGACGGCGTCCGGGCCGATTGCGAGCTTCGTGTTTAGACGAAACAAAATCCCTACTCGGAGTGATCATGGTCAGCAGGTCTCTGATAACACTCGTCAATCTCCGTGGGAAGTGAAGTATGTCCTGCCGCCCTGGCGACCGGAAATTAACAACCCGACAGTGGGAGGCTCGTCGAGTCTAGGTGTTCCGTTGCCATTCACTCCACCGCGGTGGGTAGTTCTGGGTCACTCGGGTGCATCGCGTACGGTCATACATCCTCGGATCCAGACGGTGGAGGGGGGAGGGGCAGTGTTCGCAGTTCGTCCCAGGCCCATTGATGATGACTGTGCCCGCCCGTCATAATTTCTGTACCTTGTCTATTTTTCCGCACGGTACGGCGGACTCGACGGGCTTGTTCCTTGAACCTTTTGTATGGTGTCTGGGGGTTCTCGTCGACCCTTCTCCGATATTTTACCGCTTCGATTTCGTCTTCGAGACGCCTCGCGGCATCGCAAACTTCCTTCCACGCGTACGCATGTTCGTCCTCCAGTATGTATAGAGGTATGGCCCGCCCTCCGCGCCCTATGAAGGGGGTGGTGGGAATCAATATCCGGCCAGAGGGTTGACGACGACATTGAGGTTCAATCCACTACTCCGTATATCCATGTAGCATTTCTTCGACTGTAGATCGACCTGAATTGACTCGGATGTGAGAGATACGCGTTAGGCTGAGCCTCAGTGAAAGGAAAGAACTGTGTATTCGGTAACTACCTGTGAGAGATACGCGTTAGGCTGACTGTAAGGAGAGCTGTGTAAGCGAACGGGCAAAGGGAGGAACCAAAGGGGAATACGTACGCCTCAGTGAAAGGAAAGAACTGAGGGTACAATGATGCGTGATCGAAGGTATATATAGGCCGTGGCTGGTGCGCACAGACCATGTGTTTGTACATGTTTGACATCGGAGTCGTTGTCTTCATAGACGCACGTGAAAATTGATCAGGGTTCGTCTCCTCCAGCCGTCTGCCGCACATACTTGGTTCTCCAGGGCTCGCAACGCTTCAACCGTGCCACCTGTCGTCCGGGTATCCTGTTTTTTTGTAAAGCGGTCTATCTTTTCGTAACCCTCCCTCAGGGTTTCACCAAACCTCAACGCTCAGCACTTATTATAATCACAACTCAGCCAGAACTACCCCTCTTGTTCACGTGTGCACTGGAGTCTTTGGCGGTGCACATATTCTAATCAGGTCTTCAGATTTCAACGTTACTATGGATCTGTCTGTCAGGCCATACATTAGCTGGCCAAGCTAAACATCGCCATCCTGTCATGATTTTCACGCTTTTTCCTCTTTTTCATCTCTAAGTCCCAGACGCCCACACTCGTTCCTTTCAAACCATGACATGCTTTTCTTACCTTTAACTTATCTTATCCTTTCTTTTCTTTACCTTATCTTCTCAGGTCACATGACAAGATGGAAGTCCAGATCTATTTGGGCACAACTACCTACGCATCTGGACTATTCCAGCGACGAGGACCAGTAGGAGTATAGTCTCCCTCGGTGGTCTCATCCCTGTTGTTGAGGAACTCCCAGTTCCTCCCGACCGCCTCGACCGCATCCAACTCTTCCCTGGTAAACTGTTGAGGAGAGGGACTCCTCCCCAAGAACGGTGACCCCAAAGTCAACGGGCCTCTGACTGCTCCCTCTTCCTCCTCCCTCGTCAAGTCTACTGAGACCGGCGGAGCCATCGCTGACACCTGACCCGATAGGAGAGCCATCCTGGCCTCCATTGCCTCCATACAACTCAACAGACCATGAATGGTCCAGCCGTTCCTGGAGATCAGGTCTTTCAACCCGGCATTCTCCTCCCTCAACTCCCTAGTCTCAGACCGCCACTGATTGCTTATGTCAGCCATCAAAATTTACCAAAAAAGGAAATTCCTGTTCCAAAATGATTTTTGAGATGCTTATGTAAGCCATCAAAATTTCTTTTTTTGGAAGGTCACATGACCTACTTACATAAGCACCTCAAAAATCATCTTGGCAAAGCCACATGTCCTGCTTACATAAGTCATCAAATTTCCTTTTTTTGGAAACCCCCTCCCACAGTGGTTTCTGGATCGCTTATATAAGCCATCAAAAATTTCTTTTTTTGGAAATCTGATTGTGGGAAATATTTCCCAAAAAGGCAATTTTGCTTTCCCAGATCAAAAAAATCTCCTTTTTTGGAAAGTCACATGACCAAAACAATCCATTTGTGGGTCCCCATTGCCAATTATGCCAGCCATCAAAATTTCCTTTTTTGGTAATTTTCCGTCCAGCCTGAAATGTAAATTGCCTTTTATGGAATTTCCCAAAAAGGAAATTTTTTCCCTCCAGGACAAATATTTTTCCTCCATTTTCCCCCTTTTACCCAAATCCCCCCCCAATT
>Ga0307509_10006588_pt1 | contig 15543 bp, 15 predicted proteins | sample 10_EM_MG_FD_202245 | JGI IMG/M metagenome (GOLD analysis project Ga0307509, IMG submission 202245) | Populus trichocarpa ectomycorrhiza microbial communities from riparian zone in the Pacific Northwest, United States - 10_EM | ecosystem: Host-associated > Plants > Roots > Unclassified | place...
TTCGCCGCCACGACCGTCGTGATCACCGGAACGCTGTCGGCCCCGCGCGACGAGGTCGCAGCTCGGCTCGAGGCCGCGGGCGCGAAGGTCACCGGCTCGGTCTCGGCGAACACGCAGTACTTGATCTCCGGCGCGGGCGTCGGCGCCGCGAAGATCAGCAAGGCAACCGCGCTCGGCGTCAAGGTGATCGACGAGGCGACGATGAACCGGTTGCTCGGTTAGACCGTGCCGACGAGGCTGACGATCGCCGCGAACACCTGATCCTCGGTCGCTTCGCCGTCGAGCGTCTCGATCCGCTCGCCGGCCGCCGACAGCTCGCTGATCGTCGCCTTGTAGCCGGCCTCGACCGCGCGCTGCATCTCGATCGCCTCGAACAGCTCTTCGGTGCGCTTCGCGAGCGCGCGCCGCGCGGCGGCGACCTCGGGCCGGACCTGGAGAAAGATCGTGAGCTCGGGCCGGCGCGCGCGCGAGTTGAGCGTCGTGATCCAGTCGCGATCCGCGCCGGTGCCCTGGTAGGCGAGCGACGAGTGATACCAGCGGTCGGAGATCACGAGCTTGCCTGCCGCGATCGCGGGCTCGACCTCGCGCTGCAGGTGATCGAGACGATCGGCGGCGAACAGCAGGCCGAACGTGCTCTGCGAGATCCGGGCGTCGTCGATCGCGTGGTTGCCGGTCAGCATCTCGCGGATGAGCTTGCCGACCGGGCCATCGCTCGGCTCGCGCGTGAGGTGCGCGCGCGTACCGAGATGAGCGACCAGCCGGCGCGCTTGCGTCGTGGTTCCTGCTCCGTCGAGCCCTTCGAGGACGATCAGCCGACCCGCTGTCACGCCCGCCGTCTTACCATGGCGGCGGCGAACAGACCGAGTGCAGCGAGGAGTGCCGTGCCGGCGGCGTACAGCATCCAGGTCGGCCGGCCACCACCGTCGGCGTGGGCCGCGGCGGCCTTGGCCGGGGCGTAGTCGGGGCGGAGCGCGACGGCGCGGCGGAAGTCGGGGCCACCGTCGAGCCCCTTGGCCTCGAGCGCCTTGCCCTGCATGTAATGGTGGGCGGCGAGCGCCTCGGTCGCGTGGGTGCCCTTCGGATCGAGACCGGCGGCCTTCGAGTACGCGGCCGACGCGTCGACGAACTGCTTCTTGTCCTCGAGCGCCTTGCCCCAGCGGAAGTAGATCTCGGCCATCGCCGGCTTCTGGCCGACGTCGGGGTTCATCGCGAGGATCCGGTCGAGCGCCGTCGCCGCGCCGGCGAGGTCGCCCTTGGTCGCGAGGATGTTCGCGGCGGTCCACGCCTCGGTCTCGCGCTTCGCGCGCTCGCCGTCGTAGTACTCGAACAGGCGCTTGCTCTGCTCGACGAGATCGAGCTTCTCGGTCTTCGAACGGTGGCGATCGTCGTCGCGATCGTCGAGCGTCGGATCCTCGAGCGGGTGATCTTCCTTGAACACCTCGTTGAGCGCCTTGCGGATCTCGTTATCGGCGAGCTCGCGATAGGTCAGCCACAGCGGCTTCTCCTTCTTGGTCAGCTTGCCGCCGGGGAGCTGGAGCTTCTTCTTCGGCGCGGGCGGCGGGGCAGGGCCGGTGATGTACGCCATCCACGCCTTGCGTGCGGCGGCGCGGACCCGGATCGCGTCGGCATCGACCTTGGTCCACACGGCGTGCACGGCCTCGCGGTAGTGGGTCGCCTCGAACGCCTCGAGCGTCGCGATCGTCAGCGCCTCGTCGCCGTTCGCCGCGGCGAGCGCCTTCTGTGGCTCCTGGCGGTCGAGGCGCTCGAGCTGGTAGTTCGCGTAGCGCTTCTTGTCGTAGTTCTTGTTCTGCGACTCGACGATCAGCGACGGGATCGAGTACGGCTCCATCTTGCGGAGATAGCGGCCGAGCTCGTCGCGATAGATGATCGTCTCGTCGCCGAACGCGGTCGTGAACAGGAGCGCGCTGGCGTGGATGTCGTTGGTCTTCGCGAGCGCGCGGATCGCGGCGTCGTCGGCGATCACCTCGCCGAGCCCGACGGTGTCGGCCGGCAGCTCCGACAGGCTCGCGAGCCAGTCGAGGTCGTCGTCGGCCTTCTCTTCCTTCGCACTCTTGCGCTCGGGCGCCGCGAACCGCCCGTTCTTGTCCGGGACCTGCGCCTTGATCGCCTCGAGGACTTTCCTGCGACCCGGCAGGTCGACCTCGTGCTTGCGCGCGAGGAACGTCCCGAGCGCGTCGACCGCGCCCGGAGCCAGCTTGCCGAGCTCGTCGATCGCGGCCTTGCGCGCGGTCGCGTCGCCCGCGGCGATCTTGGCGAGCACCGGCGCGACGTCGGGCTTGGCCGGATCCGCGGCGGCGAGTCCGGACAGGAGGAGGACGACGAGCGCGGCGCGCACAGTCGAGCGTGTACCCAAACGGCGGCGGCGGCGCAAGTTGGGGATCGAACGCGTTGCGTCGCCCGGCGATTCCGCCCTCGGCCGAGATCTATTGGATCCGGTCGGCATCGACCCGTTCACCGGGGTCGAGGAACTCCACGAACCGCAGGCCGATCGCCCGCGTCGAGGCGGCGTCGTCGAGGCCGCGCTTGCCCGTGAAGTTGAGATAGTGGTGGTGCTTGACCTCGGCGCGAGCGACGATCTCGTCGACGCACTCCTCGCGCGGGTACTGGAAGTGGACCGTCACGATGGTGCCCATCGGCGGCGCATAGGACATCTCGACGAGGAGGCCTCCGGCCGAGATGTTCCGGGCGATCGCGACGGTGTCCCCGTACAGCTCGCTGCCGATCACGACGATGAACGCCTTATCGAAGCGGGTATGGATGCGCTTCTCGATGCCGAGCGAGTGCGGTACCGGCAGCCTGGGCAGCGGGCGGCTGTCCTCGAGGACGTGAGACAGATCGAGAGCGCGTCGCTTCACCGGATAATGATCGCGGCTTACCCACAATGAAGTCAAAAAACCTACATCGCGGTACATGACCGAACTTCTGGCGGGCCCTCGACCACTTCGCTAGATTCACGGCGATGCGTTGGTTTGTGGCGGCGGTGCCGGTCCTGTTCGCGGTCGCCAGTCATGCGGCGCCGCGGCAGAGCAACCCCGCGTTCCTCGGGATCGGGTTCTCGGGCGGACCGATGGGCTGCGTGATCGACACGGTCACGCCCGGCGGCCCCGCGGCCGACGCCGGCATCGAGCCCGGCGACAGCATCCTCGCGTTCGATCGCAACAAGCTCGATCCGAACCAGCCGTGCGATCAACTCGTCGCGGCGATCACCGCGCATGTAGCGGGCGATCGGATCGCCGTCGATCTCGTTCGCAACATGGTCCACAAGGAGGTCGTCGCGGTGCTCGGCACGCGCGCCGATGTGGTCCAGAAGCGTGTCGGTCATCGGATCGGCTCGACCGATCTCGTCGACGTCGACGACCCGCGCCAGCACTACGATCTCGATCAGCGCTCCGGCAAGACGATCGTCGTCGGCTGGTTTCTCGCGCGCTGTGGCGGCTGCGCGCGCGTGTTCGACAAGATCAGCGACGGCCTCAAGGCCCGCAGCAAGTCCGACGCGTTCGTCCTCGCGGTGATGCCGCGCGAAGGTCGCGACGAGGTCGGCGATCTGCGCAAGCAGTTTGCGTCGCCGGTCGCGCTCGCCGTCGCCGACAACGACACGTTCGATGCCCTGGCGATGGTCGATCAGGATCGCGCGTTCTTCATGGTGATCGATTGCAAGGGGATCGTCCGGCTGGTCATGCCGATCGCACCCGACTCCGACGACGTCGACGCCGCGGTGGACGACGTGCTCGCGGGCGCCGACCAGGCCGATCACGCGCGCACCGCTCGTCGCTGATCATGGCCCCGGTAGTTCGCACGATCGACGGCCATACCCCGCGCCTCGGCAAGGGTGTGTTCCTCGCCGAGACCTGCGCGGTGATCGGCGACACCGTGATCGGCGACGAGTCGTCGATCTGGTACTCGACCGTGCTGCGCGGCGACGTCATGCCGATCCGGGTCGGCGCGCGCACGTCGATCCAGGACGGCACGATCGTCCATGTCACCTCCGAGTTTTCGGGCACCACGATCGGCGACGACTGCACGATCGGTCATGCCGCGATCATCCACGCGTGCACCGTGGAGAGCTTCTGCCTGATCGGGATGGGCGCGATCCTCCTCGACGGCGTCGTGGTCGGGAGCGGGTCGCTCGTCGGTGCAGGTGCGCTGATCACACCGGGGACGATCATCCCACCCGGCAGCCTCGTGCTCGGCGCGCCGGCGAAGGTGAAGCGGCCGATCAGCGACAAGGAGCGGGAGCAGATCGACTATGGCGCGAAGCATTACGTCGACCTCGCGCGTCGCTACCTTGCAGGACAGGGCTGAACCTTTTAGTGTGAATGGTCGAGTCTGGTCCCCAGTCTCGGCATGCACGTGAAGCCCGCAAGGTTGATCTCGATCGTGATGGTAGCGGTGGCGCTGTTCGCGCGCGCCGCGCACGCCGGTCAGGTCGAGACGCTGATCGATCAGCTCAACAACGACGGCACCGACAAGGTCCGCCTCGCGGCCGCCGTCAACCTCGCGAAGCTCGGCGACGCGAAGGCGATCCTGCCGCTCGCGAAGGCGCTGCTCAACGACAGCGACAAGAACGTCCGCGGCGCGTGTGCGGTCGCCCTCGGCGTCCTCGTGACGTCCAGCACGAAGTCGTCGATCAAGGGGCTGGTGGTCAACAACCTGAAGTCCGCGGCCGAAAACGACGCCAGCGACTTCGTGAAGCAGCAGGCGGCGAAGGCACTGGCCTCGATCACCGGTCAGGCCACCGCCGTCACCAACGGCAACAACGGGGGCAACAACGGCGGCGGTAGCGGCGGCATCTACGTGAATATCGGACCCATGTCGAGCAAGGCGAGCTCGGCGAACGACGCGAAGCTGCGTGCGCTGATGGTGAAAGTCGCGGGCCAGACCCTCGGGAAGGTCGCGGGCCGGATGCAGACCAGCTGGCCGGGCGGACCGCCTTCGAAGACCGTCCTCGCCCAGAAAAGTGTCTCCGGGTTCTATGTCGACGGTACACTGAACGTGCTGACCTCGAAGGTCTCCGGCGGGTCAGCGACCGTGACGTGTAAGGTCAGCATGCTGCTCGCCGATTTCCCCGACAAGAACATGTTCGGCTTCCTCAACGGCGGCGCGTCGGTCCAGGGGGCCTCGTCCGAGCGAGACCAGGCGATGGCGGGCGAGGACTGCGTCAGCGCCGTGATCGAAGACTTGATCGCGAAGAAGATTGTTCCGACGATCTGTTCCAAGACCTCCGCGAGTTGTCCGTGAAAGGCCCACCCAACAAAGGCTACAAGCGCAGCTGGAAGAACCTCTTGATCAACAAGAGGTACCAGCTGCGGTTCACGCTGTTCATGGTGGGCCTGTCGGCGCTGCTCATGGCCGGCCTGGGTGTGTGGGTGATGAAGGAGGCGAACGACGCGACGACGGTCGCGAAGAACTCCATCGTCGGCGACGCGTGCCCCAAGATCCCGGTGGTCACCGGCGCGGCACAGGAGGACGACAGCGGCGTGCCGCTGAAGCTGCCGGGCGATGGCGATGGCTCCGGCGACGACGCGCAGGCGCCCGACCCGCAGGCGCCGACCAAGCTCGCCCCGTCGACCGTCGATCCGAAGGACGTCGCGAAGCACAACGGTACCCTCGACATCGTCGCGGTGACGAACGCGTGGTGCCTCGACGCGACCTGCACGCCCGAGCGCGCGACGCCGCTCGAGCTCAAGGTCGCCCGCTGCGACGCGTACGTGAAGAGGAAGCTCGCGGATCCGACCGCGGTCGCCGCCCTGCGCACCGCGCTGATCCCGAACGTGAAGTGCGATGGCGGCCAGTCCTACACGGTCGCGGACGCGCCGGAGAAGGCCGAGCCCGGCGAGCACCACGTCAAGGTCCAGCTCGACGAGAGCTCGATGACGATGACGCCCGAGCCGGTGCGGCCGCCGAGCGTGCCCGCCGACTACGGCGATCGCGTCGTCGCGCACTGGACCTGCGCGATCAAGAACGCCGGGAAGATCGACGACCTCGAGCGCGGCCGCCTCCGCATCCTGTGGGTCCTCGTCGCGACGGGCCTCGTGCTCGTCGTCGGCCTCGCGTTCTACGGGATCAAGATGACCCACCGCGTGGCGGGCCCGCTGTTCAAGATCAGCCTCTACCTGGCGAAGATGAAGGACGGCCGCTTCGACAAGGTGTGGAACCTCCGCAAGGGCGATCAGCTCGTCTCGTTCTACGAGCACTTCAAGTCGGCACACGCCGGTGTGGTGACACTCGAGAAGAGCGACATCGACCAGATGAAGACCGTGATCGCCGCCGCGAAAGAAGCGGGCGCGGGCGAGCACGAGGCGGTGGCGGAGCTCGAGGCGCTCGTCGCGAAGAAGGAGAAGGCCCTTGAGTGACGTCCCCGCCGCGACCGTGGTCCAGAACGGCAAGCTCGGCGGTGATGCGCCGAAGAACGCCGCACCGGTGCGCCAGCCGTACAAGCGCAAGCTCAGCAACTTCATGCTCGACAAGAAGTTGCAGCTCCGCTACGTGCTGCTCGTGACCGTGCTGTCGGCGGTCATCTCGGGCTCGCTCGGATACCTGATCTATCACCAGCGCCACTCGGCATCGGCGTCGATCGAGAGCGACCTGGCGGCGCTGACCCAGAACGATTCGAGCCTCGCCGAGTTCCAGAGCCAGGTCGCCGAGGACATGGCGTCCGACGACCGCATGCTCGTCTACAAGATGGTCGGCGTCGGCATCGGCCTCGTGATCATCCTGTCCGCGTACCTCGTGATCATGACCCACAAGGTCGCCGGCCCGCTGTTCAAGGTGTCGATGTACTTCGATCGAATGGCCGAAGGTCGGATCGGCAACGTCTACGGGTTACGCAAGGGCGACATGCTGCAGGACTTCTTCGGCAACTTCCGCGAGATGCACGAATCCGTACGAACACGCATGCAGGCCGACGTGATCACGATGGAGAGCGCGACGGTCGCGTTGCGCGCGAAGCTCGGCGATAACGCGGCGCTCGACGCGATGGACAAGCACCTCGCGCAGCGCAAGAAGAACCTGCTCTAGAGCATTCCCTGCTCTCCGTTCCGCTTCACGATTCACGATTCGTTCGCGCGGTCGAGTCGGAGCAAACCCGCAGCTCGACGACCCTTGCGAAGAGCTCGCGCATGCAAGCTCGAACACAGCGGTACGCGACGACACTCTCTATGGAGGCTCATCGGCGCTTCGCGCGATTCGACCTTCAATAGGGAGTAGTGAAGCGGAACAGGGAACCGAGAACGGGTAGGATCTCGGCGTGGGGTCTGCCCTTCTCGAGCTCGGCGATCGCTACTGGGCGCTCGGGCTGCCGGCCGCGGCGAAGAGCGCGCTGGCGCGTGCGCTCGCCGGCACCGACGACGCGGCCCCGGCGGTCCGGCTCGCCGATATCGCGCTCGCCCAGGGCGACGCGCAGGCCGCGCGCGGGTTCGCGGCCGAGGCAGCGAAGCGCGCACCCGGCCCGGCGACCCGGATCCTGCTCGCGCGCGCGCAGCTCGCGGCGGGAGAATTCGCGGCGGCGCGGATGTCGCTGTCGGTCGCGCTCGACGCGCCGAAGTGCGGTCCGTGGGAACGCGCGCGCGCGCATCTCGAGCTCGCCCGCGCGGCCGAGGCCCAGCGCGATACGGCGGGCGCCGCGGCGCAGGCAGGTGCGGCGTTCGACGCGATCCTCACCGCGGCGCAGAAGCCGCCGCTCGACTTCGCGTTGATCGAGGAGGTCGCCGCGACCGCGGTCGCACACGGCCGGACCGGCGATGCGAGCGCGAGTCTCGAGCCGGTGCGCGGCATGCCGGGCACGTCCGCGTGCGCGGCGGCGCTGTACGCGGCGCGCCAGACCGCCGGCGACAGCACGGTGACCGACACGATGATCGACGACGAGCTCGCGGCGGCCGAGAAGGAGGCGGGCGAGGCGCGCACCGCACTCGCGCTGCGCCGGCTCGAGCGCCGTGCGCGCCGAGCGAACGCACCGGTCGCCCAGCGCGAGGAGTTGATCCTCGAGCTCGATGCCTTCGCGGCGGCGTCCGCGACCGATCCGCTGTCGGCCGCCGAGCGCGCGCGTTTGGCGTTCCTGCGCGCGGGGCTCTACGAGGAGGATCCGCAGACCCGCGAGCGTGCCGAGGATGCGTATCGCAAGGGGCTCGCCTTCCAGCCCGGCCACACCGCGGCGGCATGCCGGCTCGCGTTGCTCGTGCTCGATCGCGGTGATCAGGCGGGTGCGCTCGCCGAGATCGAGCGCGCGCTGCGGATCGACGCGAGCTACGGCCTCGCCTGGCGCAACGCCGCGCGGATGCTCGATGCGAGCTCGCCGTCGCTCGGCGTCGTGGTCTCGAAGCTCCTCGACGCGGCGAACCCGGGTGCGGGCGTCGCTGCAGGTGGCGTCGCCCCGCGGCTCGTCACGGCGACCGCGGAGGTCGCGCGCCACGACGTGCTCGCCGGGGTCTACGCGCACGGGCATCGCGTGAAGAATCTCCTCGGCATCATCGGCGCGCGGACCCGCAGCGCCCGCAAGCTCGCCTCGGAAGAGACCCCCGTGTTCGAGCGTTTGAAGGAGCTCGAGAAGGACGTGACGGCACTGTACGAAGAATGGGCCCAGTACCTGCGCTCCTTGCAGGCGCCGACGCCGACGGTCGAGCTCGTGCCGCTCTCGCCGCTGCTCCACGAGGTCGTCGTCGCGGCCCAGGCCCGCACCCAGCAGGTGTCGATCACGCTCGAGCAGGCGGCGATGCTGCCGGATGTCCGCGGCGACCGGATGCTGCTGCGCGAGGCGTTGCTCAACGTGATCTCCAACGCGGCCGAGGCGTGCGCGGCGACCGGTGGCTCGGTGATGGTCCGGGTCCGCGCGATCGCATCGCCGGCGACGAACGCCGCGCCGATCGTCGAGGTCGTGGTCCAGGACACCGGACCGGGCATCCCGCGCGCGCACCTCGGCCGGCTGTTCGTTCCCGGGTTCACGACGAAGGAGACCGGCTCGGGGGTCGGCCTCGCGATCGCCGAGCGCGCCGTGTCGGCGCACCACGGCCGGATCACGGTGGACTCCGAGGAAGGGCGGGGTACAACGATCACCATCACCTTGCCGACCGACAAGCACGGGCTGGCGGTGCTCCCGAAGTGGATGGAGAAGGCGTGATCGGCACGATCGTTTGCGTCGACGATCAGGCGGAGGTCCGCCGGCTGCTCGGCGACGTGTTCCGCGCGAAGGGCGGCAACGTCGTCAGCTTCGACGACGGCGAGGACGCGATCGCGTGGTTGAACGGCAACGACGCCGACCTCGTGATCCTCGACCTCGATCTCGGCGCGAACCGGCGGTCGGGCATCGAGATCTGTCGCGCGATCCGCGCGCGGCTCCCGGATCTCCCGATCATCATCCTCACCGGCCACGGCACGATCGACGACGCGGTGGTCGCGGTGAAGGCGGGTGCCGTCGACTTCATCACGAAGGATCCGTATCTCGAGGACAAGCTCGAGATCTCCGTCGACAAGGTCGAACGGATCCTCCAGCACGCGCTCGATCGCAAGCGGCTCGAGGACGAGAACCGCGAGCTGCGCGCGACGAACGAGCGGCTGCGCAAGGCCGCGGGCCGGCGGTGGGCGATCGTCGGGGACTCGCAGCAGATGCGCACCGTGATGACGAAGATCGAGAAGGTCGCGCCGGTGCCGCGCCCGGTGCTCGTGCTCGGCCCGCGCGGCACGGGCAAGGAGCTGGTCGCGCGCGCGATCCACATGATGTCGCCGCGCGCGAGCGAGCCGTTCATCACGATCAACTGCGCCGCGGTGACCGAGAGCCTGCTCGAGAGCGAGCTGTTCGGTCACGAGGAGGGCGCGTTCACCGGCGCGACCAAGCAGAAGGAAGGCAAGTTCGAGCTCGCCGACGGCGGGACGCTGTTCCTCGACGAGATCGGGAACATGTCGCTCGAGTTCCAGGCCAAGATCCTGCGCGTGCTCGAGTACCAGCGGTTCGAGCGCGTCGCCGGGTCGGAGTCGATCCAGGTCAACGTCCGCGTGATCGCGGCGACCAACGCGAACCTCAAGGACGCGATGGCCGCCGGCAAGTTCCGCCCCGATCTCTACGATCGCCTCGCGTTCGAGGAGATCCATCTGCCGTCGCTGTCGCAACGGCTCGAGGACGTGCCGGTGCTCGCGATGTACTTCCTCGGCCGGTTCCGTCAGGACGTCGCGGGGATCACGGTGAAGGAGATCAGCGCCGACGCGTTCGATCGGCTCGCCCAGTACGACTACCCCGGCAACGTGCGCGAGCTGAAGAACGTGGTGGAGCGCGCGGTCTACATGGCCCAGGGCGAGGTCCTCCGCGGCGCCGACGTCGACACCGCGCTGCCGCCCGAGGCCCAGCAGGCGCCGGTGCCCGGGATGTCGTTCGCCGACGATCCGAAGCTGCCGCTCGACCAGCGGGTCGACGCGTTCGAGGCGTGGCTGTGCAAGGACGCGCTCGAGCGGACGCGGTTCAAGCAGAAGGAAGCCGCGGCGTTACTGGGGCTGACCTACGACCAGTTCCGCCAGCGCTACCGCAAGTACGGCCTCGGCAAGGACTGAGCTAAGCTTCGCGCATGGGCATCTTCTCGCGGATCAAGGGCGGCATCTCGAGCAAGGCGAACGCCGCGCTCGACAAGGCGATCGATCCGGCGAAGGAGCTCGAGATGACGATCCTCGAGCTCGAAGAAGGCCGCAAGAAGGCGCTCCAGGAGCTGATCACGTACAAGGCGACGGCGAAGACGCTCGACGCCGACATGGAGAAGTACAAAGCGAAGGCGGTCGAGTGGGAGCGCCGCGCGATGAACGCGGTCAAGGTCGGCGACGACGAGGCGGCGAAGACCGCGCTCAAGGAGAAGCGCAATGCCGAGACCGAAGCGGCGAAGATCGAGCGCGACAAGCACGAGGCCGCGAGCTACGCGATCCAGCTCAACAAGAGCCGCAAGGAGTTCGAGACCAAGCTCCAGATCCTGAAGCTGCGCAAGGGCACGCTCGCGACCCAGATCGCGGCGGGGCGCTCGGCCGGTGGCGACGCGTTCGGCAACGACTCGTCGGTGTGGGACAAGTTCCAGGCGGCGGAGGACCGGATCGACGCCGAGGCGATCGAGAGCGAGGTCGATGCTGCGATGCGCGGCGAGGAGACCGACGCGATGGCGTTCGACGCGAAGCTGCTCGCCGCGTCGCAGAACGCGCCGCAGCTGGCTTCGCCCGACGATCCGCTCGCGCAGCTGAAGGCGAAGATGGAGGTCGACAAGGCCGCGAAGAAAGCGCTCGCGGCGGGCCCCAAGGAAGAGAAGAAGTGAGCGGGCTCGAAACAGTTTCGAGCTCGCGCCCGAGCGAAGCGAGGTCGATGAGATGATCGTCTCTTCGAGCCAGCTCGGCACGAAAGCCGAGCCGCCACGTGGGCAAGGATCGGAAAACGACGAAGCGCTGTCGACCCGGCTGCGCGATCTCTCGCTGGTCGAGCTCGATGCGTTGACCGCCGGGCTCGCGGGTCGCGACGCGCAGGTCGTGATCGAGGCCTTCGGCGATGACGTGCTCGATGCGCTGCGCGAGGCGCGGGTCCGGATCGCGGCCCTGCGCCAGGGCCTCGGCGGGCCGGATCCGCTGAACGTCCTCGAGCTCCAGGCGCGCCAGCGGGCGTCGGATGCGGGCCAGGCGGGCGCAGAGCGCGTCCGCGACCGGCTCGCGGCGCAGGCCGAAGCGGCGAGGGCCCTGTCGCGGCTCGCGGATCTGGCCTCCTGTCTCGTAGGCAAGCTGTTCGAAGCGGACCGGCGCCGGTGATACGCAGAGACGACCCAAAGCTTGACGTCGAACTGTTGTCCAACCTCCAGTCGCCATACAATAGTCACCTAGATGGGTGACGAGGATCCCGACCTCGATCGGGCTCGAACCGGCGACCACGAAGCATTTGGTCGCCTCGTCAGGCGACACCAACGACGCGTGTACGCCGCCGCACTTCATATTCTCCAGAACCACAGCGACGCGGACGACGCGACGCAGGAGACGTTCGTGCGCGCCTACAAGGGGCTCGCGACGTTCGATGGACGCAGCGACTTCTTCACCTGGCTCTACCGGATCACCGTGAACACCGCACTCAATAGCCTGCGCGGTGGCAAGCGCGGTGCGGCCCTGGCGCAACGCGGCGGGACCGAGGCCGCGCACATCGGCGGGCGGCCCGAGGCGCTCGGCCAGCAGGCCGGCGATCCCGCGCAGAAGTCCGAGGACTCCGCCGAGGTCCAGCGCGTGCTCGAGGCGATCGCGGAGCTGTCACCTTCCTTGCGCATCACGATCGTGCTCGCGACCATCGAGGAGCTGCCGCACAAGCAGATCGCGGAGATCCTCGAAATCCCCGAGGGAACCGTCGCGTGGCGCGTCAACGAAGCACGCCGGCTGCTCCGGCTCCGGCTCGAATCCACCGCGCCGGCGGCGCGTACGGCGGGTAAGTAGTAGCCATGGCCGAAGAGCTCGACGACCTGTTGCGGCGCGCGATGAAAACCCTGGACGCTGAAGCTCCGTCGGGGTATTTCGATGCCCTCCCCGAACGGCTTCTGGCCAAGCTGTCGAGTGGAGAAGAGGTACACATGCAGCAATCCGGTGTTCCGAATCGCGATGGGTCGTCGTCCAGCTCCACGGAGGCAGGACCTCCCGTGAAGCGAGAAGAAGATTCCGGGTTGCACGACATTCGCAACCTCGCGCAATCGACGAAGCAGCGGCTGTCGAAGAAGACCACGCAGAACCCGATCCAGGTCGACGACGATGTCCTGTCGTCGTCGTCTGCGAGCTGGAAGAACCTCGCGCTGCCGCAGCCGGCGAAGATGGTGTCGCTGCCGGAGCTCGCCGACCTGCCGACCAAGCAAGAGGTCGCGAAAGCTGCAAAGGCCGCGGCGAAGGCTGCGAAGGCCGAAGCGAAGGGGACCGAGCCGGTTCCGACGGTGAGCCCGGCGGACCTCGCGAGCCGCGCGAGCGTGACGTCGATCGAGACGGCCGCACCCGCGGCGCCGGTCGAGGTCAAGCAGCCGTTCGCGAGCGTCGCCGCCAAGGCTTCGAAGCCGAAGGCGCCGTCGACCAATCGCAATCGCAACATCGCGCTCGTCGGCATGGGCCTCGCGGCCGCCGCCGGGATCACGGCGTTCGTGATGACCCAGGGCGGGACCAAGCCGGTCGAGCAGACCGCGGCGCAGACGGCCGCCGCGCCCGCCGGCAACGGTGTGTCCGCCGACCGGATGCGGGAGCTCGACGAGGCGACCGCGAAGCTCAAGGCGCAGCACGAGGCCGCGCTCGCCGCCGAGCAAGCGCCGCCGCCGGCCGTCGACACCGGCGCCGTCGCCGCCGCGCCCGCCCCCGTCGTGGTCGAGGAGAAGCAGGTCGCGAAGCCGACCGCCGCCGTGAAGGCGCCGGCGAATCGCGGTGGAACCAAGTCCAAGGGGGACATGGCGACCACGCCCGAAACCACGAAGGCCGAGACCCCGGGAAAGAAGGCCGTGCCCGAGGAAGGCGACAAGGACTTCAACGCGCTCCTCAAGGAAGCCGGCGTCCAGGACAAGAAGGATGCGAAGCCGCACCTCGACAAGAAAGAGCTGTCGAGCGACGACTTCAAGAAGGGCATGGGCGCGATCACCGCGAAGGCCCAGGCGTGCTTCAAGGGCACCCAGGGCAGCGCGAACGTGAAGCTCACGATCGCACCGTCGGGGCAGGTCTCGAAGGTCACGGTCGCCGGCGTGTTCGCCGGCAAGCCCGAGGCAGACTGCGTGTCCGCGGCCGTGAAGTCGGCGTCGTTCCCCGCGTGGGAAGGCGGCCCGCAGAGCTTTGGCTATCCGATCTTGCTCTCGGAGTGATCCGAGACTACGGTCGCCGACCGCGTCATGAAGATTTTCGGCGGTCGGTACTTCGAGGATTTCGGCATCGGTCAACACCTGGTCCATGCCGTGCCGCGCACGCTCCACGGCGGCGACATCTCGACGTACATCTCGCTGACGGGTGATCGCCACCCGCTCGCCGCGTCGACGGAGCTGGCGCGTTCGCTCGGCTTCCAGCGCGAGGTCCTCCAGGACCTCCTCGTGTTCCACATCGTGTTCGGCAAGTCGGTGCCGGATATCTCGCACAACGCGACCGCGAACCTCGGCTACGCCGACGTCCGGTTCCTGCGCCCGGTCTATCCCGGCGATACGCTCGTCGCCGAGAGCGAGATCATCGGCCTGCGCGAGGTCTCGACCGGCGAGGCCGGCGTGGTCTACGTCCGGACCCGCGGCGTGAATCAGAAGGGGCAGGAGGTGCTGTCGTTCGTGCGCTGGGTGATGGTGCCCAAGCGCGACAAGAAGGCGGCCGCCGGGATCAACCAGGTCCCGCAGCTGCCCTCGGTGGTCACCCCGGATCGCCTACCGGTGCCCGAGGTCATGAACCTCCAGCGGTTCTCCGATCTCGCGTGGACGATGCCACCCGGTGACTGGTGGGACTCGTACGAGGTCGGCGAGCGTCTCGATCACCCCGACGCCACCACCATCGAGGAAGCCGATCAAATCCAGGCGACGCGGCTCTATCACAACACCGCGCAGGTCCACTTCGACGAGCTCGGCATGAAGAGCTCGCGGTTCGGCAAGCGCCTGGTCTACGGCGGCCACGTGATCTCGCTCGCGATGGCGCTGTCGCAGAACGGCCTCGGCACCGCGCTGCGGATCGCAGCGTGGAACGGCGGCGCGCACGTCGGCCCGACGTTCGCCGGCGACACGCTGCGCGCGTTCACCGAGGTCATCGAGAAGGCCGAGCTGCCGCAACGCCGCGACGTCGGCGCGCTGCGCCTGAAGATGTCGGCGGTCAAGAACGTGACGGCCGACGAGCTGCCGAACGTGCAGTCGCTGATGTCCGGGACGAAGGAGCCGCGGATCGTCCTCGAGCTCGACTTCTGGGCGCTGTTGCCGCGCGCGCCCGCTACGCCGTAGGCCGGGGTTGATCACACAGCGCCGCCTCCGCGGCGCGCAGAGACTCGCTGAAATATCGGCTCGCTCAGATTTCGGGCGCTGCAGCGCCCGGGAGGGTCATGTGGCTCTCGGGCGCGTCCGCCAGGCGACGTAGCCGGCGGCGCCGAGGATGACGAGCAGGCCTACGATCGCGAGCGGCTCGTGGTTCGACGAGGTCGGGGCAGGGCCGGGGATGATCGCGACGGCCGCCGTCGGTGCGAGCTCATGTGCAGTCGCCTCGATCGCGACTCGATCGGCGCCCGGCGCGGTCGTGATCAGGATCGAGGCTGCGGTGGGCGAGGTCGCGCTCGTGAGCGGATCTCGGAACGCGGTGTGGATCGCGGCGTGCGCGTTCGCGACGCCCGGTACCGCGAGGAGCTGGCGCTCGAGCGCCGCAGCGGCGATCCCGTCGGCTGCAGCGGAACGCTCGGCGGGCGTCGGCACATCCGGCGCACAGGCAACGAGGGCGAGGATCACGAGCCAGCGCACGGCGCGAGCATAACGGCATCGCGCTTCGGCTTGGCGTCTTTCCCGATCCATGGCGTCGGCCCGCGAGCGAACGTCTGCCCCCGAAATTTCCTTGGCGCCATGGCGG
>Ga0307509_10006590_pt1 | contig 15539 bp, 21 predicted proteins | sample 10_EM_MG_FD_202245 | JGI IMG/M metagenome (GOLD analysis project Ga0307509, IMG submission 202245) | Populus trichocarpa ectomycorrhiza microbial communities from riparian zone in the Pacific Northwest, United States - 10_EM | ecosystem: Host-associated > Plants > Roots > Unclassified | place...
GACGCCCGCCGAGGTCCGCGCGGAGAACCACCGCAAGTTGTTCAAGTACGTGGAAAAGTTCAGCGCCGCGTTCTGGGGCACGTCCTTCGTCCGCGAGATGCTCAAGATTGCCCCGGGATCCGACGGCGCTCCCGTCCTCGGCGACAAGGAGGGTCAGGCCGTGCTGGAGCCCCCCGGTAGCGCGGGCGGCACTCTTCCCGGCTCGTCGTCGCGGCTGGAGGTCGATAGATCCGAATCGGTGGCAGCGTGAGGTGAGGGGCGTTTGCGTGCGCTCAGGATTGTACGGTAAGTATGGAAGGAAACCCAATTAAAAAAACCTGTGTCATACGGGCGGGGTACACCTGTATAACCCACGTTTTGTACCATTGTTTGTTTTTATATGCCGACGGCCTTTTCCTTGTCTTTTTTATTATTTGGATTAAAGGTATTTTTTGCTCGTAGAGTATCGAGTATCACTCGAAACATGTTCGGGGATTTTAGTGATAGCGAGGACTGGTCTACACATATCCTTGCCCTACTTGTCTTCCACTATTTTTTCACAAAAAGATCAGCACCTTGGAGAAAGTTCATGAGAGAGAGAAAAGCGGACACAGAAATAAAACCGACTAACTTGACCCACCATCTGTGCAGCGGCTTGGAAATCGACACGTGAAAACCCCTGACGACCGAGCGTAGGGGGGCAGAATCTGTCGTCATTGCATGATGGGATACTCCTGGCTCTCCAGTAACGATCGCCCTGTGCGCGCGAAAGTAAGAGATGGTTCGATCTGCCAGTGCCATACGGTGCGTACGAGAACAGCCTCCTGCAGCCATGTCAAAGATGGTGTGTGCGAGAGGACACACTGGCACAGCCCGCTGTGATTAACAGACGTCGCCGTGGTCGACAGAGCGCGCCCAGGCTGACGGACATGGTTGATCAGACTGCTGGCGGGACAATATTGTGGAGAGGTCGTGTCATGACAGTACTATCAGTGTTACGCAAAAGGAAGTCCTCATCAAGGAGAGCATATTAGGCTTCGCGAAAGGGAAAGGGGCGGAGTCGCGGCTGTGCAATAGCTTCCGGGGGGGACAGAATTCTATCCGTCGGAGGAATAACCGCTACTGTATTGTGCAAATAAGAGAGTATAAGGATAATCATAGCACTCCCATCATTCCCGCTGGGAAGATTTTGGCCTTGGTTTTCAATCCAGAATCAGCTCATCTCAGCAACTACATCAGTCTCTCGCAACATATATGCGCTTGCTCCAAAACGAGCCATATGAAAAGCTCGCCTGACTGAGCGGAAGAGCTGAGAAAAAATGAGCCGAGAAATGGAAAAGGTATAGACGTTTAAAACAATGTGGGGGAACTGGTTGATCGGAAGCGCTGAGAAAAAATGAGTCGAGAAAAGGAAAGGGTATGGTATCGATGTTTAAAACAACGTGGGGAACTGGTTGATCGGAAGAGCTGAGAAAAAAGGAGCCGAGAAATGGAAAAGGTATAGAGGTTTAAAACAACGTGGGGGAACAGCTTCGAGATTGATGACAGACAAAGACAAAACAGGAAGGCGTACGATGGATTGTCACGAGATCCCGATCTCCCCGTCAATCTCGCGGTCGCGGAATGACAATGCCAAGAACCCCTAGCAGCAGCGGCGGTACGCACCTGGCCGCTCTACGGTGTGCTTTGATCCCACTTTCGTCTCATCGTCCAGATGCTTGGTTTCGTTACGATATCGATATCAAATAATACTTCCTGGGGGTGTTCATTCCGAGTCCTTGTGCACGCGGTATCGACATTTCCTCCTTGCGGCTATGTTTGGTGCCTTTCGTGGGGACGCACATATAACATGGCCCTCAGCACATACGTTCATTATTATCCTGCGAGCGATCCTTCAGTCTCTCCGCCTCCCACTAGTAGGAAATGCCTGTCATAATTTCAGACTACCCCCCTGCCCGACGCCGGGTCCCCGCGCCTGTCACAAAGAAGGACAGTAAGTGAAGGCTGGCCAGATCCTGTTTCAGAGGTCACTGACTGCAGACGCACTAGGTCCTCGAGACACCTCCAGACGTGAACACCCCACATCGACCCCTTACCTGAAACGTGTAGCTGGGGCCATCGGCAAACAGATTTCTGCCCTCAAGGCTACCACCGTTGCCAAGTTCAAGAAGATAAGGCTTCCGGTGCGGCGTCTTCCGATATTCAGTACGAAGGAGGCGCCGACGCCGTCACAGACGGACCGTCCCCATCTGGCGGAGCAAAGCAAGACCACAAAGGGCCCTCTCCTCCCTGCGTCATCGTTTCATTCACCTGAGGAGGGCCCTCAACTAGAGAAGGACCAGTTCAAGGTGATGGAGACACAGTTATCGTCTGGGCCCGAGGCTCAAGTCAAACAGATATTCAGTATGGGCTCAGGGCCTGTATCTGAGAACGACATAGTCCGACGTGGTGAGGTAGCACCGTGACCTCCCAAGGCCACCCCAGAAGCATGACTCCCATCTATACTGGCACCACGCGCACATTGACCATTCTATTTCCCCACTCCAATGCCTCATTTCATATCGCCTCATGACCCTCCCTTTGTTGGGGGGCCTTCTGCTCGAGCTTACTACCTCTCCCTCTTCCACACCCTTTCACCAACCTTTCATACCCTTAGTAACCATTGATTCCCCCATTTCCCTGGTATGTTCGTACATTACAACCTGGTGTTTGGGATGCAAACGTGGTCATTAGGGAAAAATACAGTAGTTTATGGGTCCATATGAATACCAACATCTCAAATAAGAAATGTACTGTCTTCATATGATGGAAGGATGTATCAGTAGCAGTATGACTTGAGTGTGACTATCCAATAGAATAATAGTCCCACTGATACCATCTCACTTGCATGGTGATGTTCTTTGTGTATCGCGGAACTTGGTCAGAGCTAATTAACTGCACAAAGTGACCTTCGGGCAAAAAGTTGTTCAAGTGTTGTATAGGCGCTTCACCATGTGGGTCCAAGGCGACGGAGACGGGGGATGAAGAAGCGGTTGCGGTGGCTGTATCGAATAGCTCTGCTGTCACTTGAAGTGGATTCGGGTGCATCCAGGAAGGAATGCACGACGCGACGGAGTCGACCTTGGTTGTCTTGTGCTCCATGCTCTGCGTGAAATGGAGTCGGCTCGGGTTTATACTGAGCTGTAATGTCATCGCTTTTCTCGATTAGGAAGTGCGCGGGATCTGTGCTCCCTTCCTGCGCCGACGAATGTAATGGGATGGACTCATCGGCGTCTTGGACTGTTGCGTCTGCACAATGCTCGACAAGCTAACGCGTGGGACCCACACTTTCCTCCTGCACCACCAAGTGGACCCGGAGGCACCTTGGGCTGTCGCGTCCGTATCATGTTTTAAATTTTGACCCTCCTGGGTCAGCTCGTCGCTGATGTTCTCGGTCGTCGCTGAAGTCGTCCACTGCTAATAAGATATGGTGTGCTTTGCCAATGAAACGGGCGATCGCGTCGTCGAACAAGTTGAGAGGGGCGCGAGCGAGATCGGAGACGAAGAGCGGGTGAACTTGCACGCCTTGAGATTTGGGGCGGAGGGCGTGGCGTCCTTCGGAGGGGCTGGGGGCGGTTCTTCTGGCTTGTCCAGCTGAGGAGTGGCGAACGGAGGGACTTGATCACTGACGTCGAGAGTCATGATGCGGGCGCACTCGTGCTCTGGTTCGTTGTCGTGCGCGATGGTGCTGGGAGCGGTGCGAATGGGCTGACTGGTGTCAGTGCTGCTGGCGTCGAGGGCGTCGGGGCGTTCGCTGGTGGAGGGGGCGCGCGCATTGGTGACGATGCTGGCAGCATCGTTGGAGTTGCTGTTGGCGCTGTCGGCGTTGGTGCTGAGGGTGCAGGCGGTGTCGACGATGCCGGTAGCGTAGTTGGCGTTGCTGTTGCCGCTACTGATGTTGTTATCGGTGGCGTCGGCGTTGAGGGTGCAGGTGGTGCCGCCAAAGCCGGTAGCGTTGTCGGCGTTGTTGTTGCTGCTGGTGACGGCGATCCGCTTTTGCTGTTGCTGTTGGCGTTGTTGTCGAGATTGCTGTTGCTGTTGCTGGTGTTGGTGTCGGTGTTGGTGGTGATGGTGTCAAAGATGCCGTCGGTGTTGTTGGCGGCGCGTGAGCCATTTCCGGCGGTTCAGTAACTGCTGCTGCTGTTGTTGATGCTTGCGCGTGCAAGTTTGTCGAAGTCAGTATATACGGAGGGGGAGACGCTGCCGCCGGCGCCTTCTTTACTTTCCCCTGTTCCACTATCATCGAAGTCGACAACGGCGGCCCCTTCAGCGCCTTGGCAACTCCCTCGATTTGCGGGTGCGTTTGAGCTTGCGATCGCTTGCGGTTGCGTTCTTCCCACTGGAATCTATGAGATGTCCAGTTGCTGCATGGCGTCGTCGTTGTTGTAGGCGGTAGGTTCTTCATCGTTGAGGGGTAATGTCAGGTGAATTGGCGCGAAGTCAGGAGCGAGGAGGCGAGCGCGGGTGGAGGCGCGTGAGGTGTCGATAGATACGAAATCGCCAGTGCGGAAACGAGCAGGGAGGCGGCGGTTGCGGTGGCTGCTGTCGCTGTCGCTGCTGGTGGTGTAGGTCGTTGATGCCTAAACGCTGGGCCGGCAGGATGCAAAGTGGTGTCGGAGGTGATGTGTCGAGTTTTGTCGAAGTCGAGGGGGTGCGCTAGATGACGAAGGGAACGAAGACGCTGCACCACATCGGGAGGAGGAAGGTTGTCGGCTGAACACAGTGAGGTGACGTCGGGTACGGGGATGGCTTGCGCGAAGTCGGGCGTAGGGACGGGGTCGACGTCGGAGGCCGTGAAGACGGTTTTGTCGCGGTCGCAGTCCCAGCTGTGGTGGGTGTCGGTCACGGTAGTGTAGAACGCGCTGTCGCCGACGTTGTGCGTTGAGCCGTCCTTGGTATTGATGTCATTGCCGCCCGGATTGTGCACGAGTTTGCAGTCGCTGTTGATGCCAAAGTCGCTGGGCTCGCATGGATGGTTGTTGTTGTTGCGGTAGCTGCTGTTGCTGGTGTCATCGCTGTTGTCGCGCGCTGACTTGTCTTCGATGTTGCTGTTGAGGTTGAGCTTGTGGTTGTTGCTGGGAACTTGCACTTGCAGTTTCGTCATCGGGGTCGCATCGCCGTTTCTTACTCTTGAGATTTCGGCCATTTCTTTTGTTCGGCGGCTATTCGGTTGGCTTCGGTGGTTTCAAATGGGTTAGGCGATGCGGCGGCGATTGACGAAGGTGGAGGTGGCGTAAGTTCGTAAGGTGGAGGCGTGGGCGGCGCAGGCAGCGTTGGCAAGGGCGGTGAAGACAAAGGCGGCGATGGCGGCGGCGGTAGCAAGAGCAGCGATGACAGACGCGGCGAGGAGGTCAAGAACAAGGATTTGAAGCGCGTGAACAAGGTCGTTTGATGTATAGCTGGAATGGAGGGGAACTCGGAGGCGGCGGCGGCAAGATTGAACTTGGACAGCTTTGAGCGAGTGGCAGTGGGTCATTGTAAACTCGAGTTGCTGGCAGTGGTGGCGAGGGGGCTACACTCGAGCAACTTGGAGCGGGCGGTGGCGGGACTGGACTCGGACAGTTTCGAGGAGGTTGTGGCAAAACTGGACATGGGCGGCTTTGAATGGACGGCAGCGGGGCTTTGTAAACTGGGGACGTGGGGGGCAGTGACGGCGACGAAGGCAAGGGGGCGAGATATGAGGGCGCTGGCGGTGCTCGACGGTTGCGAGATGACCTCTGTGGGGCTGCATCTTGCGCGGACTCGTATGGGGGCTCAGGCTTGGGTACAGCTTTGGCGATACTTGGAAAGCGACAGGCGCATTCTTGCACTGGCTTGCTTAGTACGATGGAGTGAGTGAGGGAGGGCGGATTTGGCGGGTGTCAGTCGCTCGACCGCCAGCAGGTACGCTCGGTCGCGGGACGTCAAACGAGCAGCGCCGTTTCGGTGCTGATCAGACGGAAGAGAGAGAAAGAGAATCACACACGAGGGAGGGAAACGGCTTCGATTTGCCTGCCTCACAGCGAGGCCAGGTAATGGGTATTTATGCGATAGGAACATGTATGCTACCAACGATTGTGAGTAGCAGAAGGGGAAAAAATAATGAAAAAGAAATGAAAAATAGTCAAGCCGGCGACAAGCCCGTTCGGTGTTCGGATTTGAAGGAAAGCGAGTGTTATATCGAGGGCGAGGCTGTGGGCGCGAGGGTCCAAGCGTCGTGCTTTGTCCGTCGGCTAGTTGAAAGAGGAAAAGTTGGAGGGGTGCTTTGGCCATTTGGAAGAGGGTCAAGCGGCGTGTTGGGCGATGTGGTACTCGGCTGGCGAGATATGCGCGCGTCGTTGTTTTTGAGGCGGAAAGTGTGGGCGATGCGAGAATCTTCAGCACAGAGCTTGGGGGCGATGCGAGAGGGAGCTTTAGGCGGGATATGGTGAGAGGTCGATGGCGGCGGAAGGCGCGGCGACGGCGACGAGGATGAGGCGAAGGAGGTACTGTAGTGCTAACATGTCGGTAGCAGGCGCAGAGGCCGTCACGTGGTCGGAAGAGGGATTTCCGAAGCTGGCGCACATCCATCCCTTACAATGTTCAATTCGGCGGGCAAGCGTTTGAAACGTTTGATACACACGCTTTCCTCCAACACCACTGGATTCAAGGGAGTGGTCCTGTCAGGGTCCTGGGTTGTCGCGTCCCCGTCATACTTGACGACCATGTGTGTGTGATCCGCGCTTTTCTCCCGCACCGCTCAATGCAACGGAGTGTCCCAGTCGGCGTCCTGAGTTTGAGTGGACCCAACCACGTCTTGTGCTGTCGCGTTCGCGCCATATTCGGGTTTGTGAGTTCCATGCTTTTCCCCTGCACCCCCAAACCCAACTGAGTTGACTCGTCACCATCTTGTGCTGTCGCGTTTTTGGCATGATCAACGAGCTGGCCAGGGAGATCATCTCTTCCTACCTCCAGCGCAAAATCCAACGGAGTCAAGCCGTCGTTGTTTTGAGCTGTAACGGACGCGCCGTGCCCGATGAATAGGTTTTGCAAGATCAATCTTCCCACCTGCACCGCCCCACGCGCCGCTGACTGTCTTTCGTCCCAGTGGCAAAAGCGTCTTCCGTCGTCACTTTTCCTCTCGTTCGGCTGCATTACTGGCTCCCATTAACCGCTATTTGAACACCCTGATCCCCCGACCTTCCGAGGCAAGTGCAGGCTCGCGCCTCAAGTCCTTCAACAACGCAATTTTCTTTGCTTTGCTCAAGACCTATCGGCGGTATTGCCCTTCAAATCAAACACGAAACAGCTCGAGTTCTACGAACGCTGGCTACGCACACCAGGATTTGGAGTGTGGCTTGCACGTCAGGAAGACCTTCACATACGCTAGAAAGCGCAGGAGGCGAGAACGTGCGATGAGCAGGCGTACCCTATTGTCGCCACTCACATCGATGGGTTTGTCATTCGTGACATGTGATTGGCAGCACAGGAAACCGGCTATCTCGGACCAGATTCCGGGGCGAGCACGGGCGGCAGTGTCAACGTCGTGGAGAGAGAGGTGGGTTGCTGAGACGGTCATCAGATCAAGATCCAACTGTCGAAGTGACCACACCATGTGGTTCCCATGACCTCTTCCGTGGAACGACGCACGACATCCAAGGATCACGTTGAAATTTTTACAGTAATTAGTTACTGTGCGTATATACTCGTAACAACAATGATGATGATGACCCTGTGTTATTGTAGGTCCCGTGTGTGCTGTTGGAAGCATAAGCTCAGCATGAGGCGCCTGTTAGGTCCTGTATCAAGTCTCCCCCACATTGCCCTTTCCGTCTCCTTTCATCCGCGCTACTGTCTGATACCTAGAGAATTGTTTTCCGAGACGATCGCGTTCCCTCCGAGTCCTCGGATTGTCCTTCCCCCCTCTAAAAATCTCAGAAAGCAGAAAGAAAAATACTTATATACATCATTGGCGGACCTTGCCTCTCGTTTTGTTTTGACCGCGACCGAGTAGACATGTTACGACATTTTACGACTCTGCCCATGATGTCCGACTTGCGTTGTTTCGGTTTATCTCATGACTTATTTCTGTGACGATCGTTTCCGTGTCGCCCCGAATAAGGTGATGGTTTTATGGACGCAGGCGTTTCTTTGGCGGATTGACGATTAAGAGCTGGGCCTAGCGCCCAGGCTTTTTTTAGCCGGGTCGTGCCCAACGGGTAAGCGCTAAGCACGCAATATCCATGCTCCCCGCCCGCACCGCCCAATGCAACGGAGTCCATCCGTGGTCGTCCTGGACTATCAGGTCCGTACTGCTTGAACAGCTCGACGAGCAGGCTTGCGAGACCCACGCTGCCCTCCGCACCACCAAATGCAACGGAGTTCACCCTTCGGCCGCAGGCCGTGCTGCAGCTCCCCGGTAGCGTAGTTGGTATGCATCTGTCCGTCTCTTCGCCGGAGCTGGCCCGGGAGGTCGATAGATCCGAATCGGTGGCAGCGTGAGGTGAGGGGCGTTTGCGTGGGCTTAAGGTTGTACGGTAAGTAAGGAAGGAAACTCGATTAACAATCTCCGTGTCATATGAGCGGGCTCAGCGGGGTACATCTGTATAACTCATGTTTTGTACCATTGTTGTTTTTATATGCTGACGGCCAACATGTTCGGGGATTTTAGTGATAGTGAGGACTGGTCTACACATATCCTTGCCCTACTTGTCTTCCACCATTTTTTCCCAAATAGATCGTTCATGTGCACCTCAAAGTTCATGAGAGAGAAAAGGGGACAGACAGAAATAAAACCGACTAACTTGACCCGCCATCTGTGCAGCAGCTTGGAAATCGACACGTGAAAACCCCTGACACACTAAATAACCAGATAACGACTGCTCGCAGGAGCACAGAATCTGTCGTCACTGCATTTGGATACTCCCGGCTCTCCAGCAATGATCGCCTCCGTGCACGCACCCGAGCTGACGGACATGGTTGATCAGATTGCTGGGGGGACAATATTGCGGAGCGGTCGTGTCGTGAGAGTGGTACAAGAGGACGCAAAAGGAAGTCCTCATGTGTCATTCCAAGGAGAGTACTATTAGGCTTCTCGAAAGGGGAAGGGATGAAGCCAGGCTGTGCAATAGCGTTGGGGGGGGGATAGAATTCTATCCGTCGGAGATGATGACCACTGGTGTGCGGATAAGAGAAGAGAAGTTACACTGTATAAGGATTGAGGAGAATCATAGCACTCCCATCACTCCCGCTAGAAAGATTTTGGCCTTGGTTTTCAATCCAGAATCAGGTCATCTCAGCTGCTACATCAAAGTCTCTCGCAGCATATATGCGCTAGGTCCAAAACGAGCCATCATGATACCGGGCCTTCATGAACATATGAAAACCTCGCCTGACTGAGGGGAAGAGCTGAGAAAAAAGGAGCCTAGAAGTGGAAAAAGGGATACTACCTCGCCGAGATCGAAGGAGCTGAGAAAAAACGAGCTGAGGGTCCAGATGACTAACCTGGGGATGATTACTTATTCAAGTTCGACCAACTGCACCACGTAATACACTAAACCCCTCTCGGTGGGTGCCTTATACTGTAGTGTGTCATACATCTCTTAACTTAAATAGGCCAGGTGAACTAGTCACGAGACCCCGATCTCGCCCAGGCGTCAATCTCGCGCGCGCGGAATGTCAAAACCTTGCACTGCCAGCAGAAGCGGAGTGGATCTTTTACAATCACGTAGTACCCCAGGCCGCTCTACGGCTACCTTGCCATTTTCTCTTGTGCTTGATCTCATCTCACCGTCCAGATGTCTGGTTTTCGTTACGATATTGATATCAAATAATACCTCTTCGGAATGTTCCTTCAGAGCCCTTGTGCACGCGGTGTCGACGTTTTCTCCTTGCGGCTGTGCTTGCCAGTGGTGCCTTTCGTGGGGACGCACATATAACATGGCCCTTAGCACAACGCTCACTATTGCTCTTTGGGCGATCTTTCAGTCTCTGCGTTATCTTCTACTAGTAGGAAATGCCTGTCATAATTTCAAACTACCCCCCTGCACGACGCCGGGTCCTCGCGCCTGTCACGAAGAAGGACAGTAAGTGAAGGCTGGTCAGATACTGTTTCAGAGGTCACTGACTGCAGACGCACTAGTTCCTCGAGACACCTCCAGACGTGAACACCTCACATCCACTCCTTACCTGAAACGTGTAGCTGGGGCCATCGGCAAACAGATTTCTGCCCTCAAGGCTACTCTTGCTTCCAAGTTCAAGAAGATGAGGCTTCCGCCGCGGCGTCTTCCGAAAGTTCCGATATTCAGTACGAAGGAGGCGCCGACGCCGTCACAGACAGTCCGTCCCCACCTGACGGAGAAAAGCAAGTCCACAAAGGGTCCTCTGCTCCCTGTGTCATCGTTTCGTTCACCCGACGAGGACCCTCAACTAGAAATGGACCAGTTCAGGGTGATGGAGACACAGTTATCACCTGGACCCGAGGCTCGAGTCAAACAGATATTCAGTATGGACTCAGGGCCTGTATCTGAGAACGACGTGGTCCGACATGCTGAAGTAGCACCTCCCAAGGCCACCCCAGAAGCATGACTCCCATCTATACTGGCACCACGCGCACAGCGACCATTGTATTTCCCCACTCCAATGCCTCATGACCCTCCCTTTGATTGGGGGCCTTATGCTCGATCTTACTACCTCTCCCTCTTCTGCACCCTTTTACCAACATTTCATACTCTTAGAAACCATTGATTCCTCCACCCCCCCGGTATATTCGTGCATGTATAACCTGGTGTAGGGATGCAGACGTGGTCTTTAAGGAAAAATACGGTAGTTTAGTGGATCCATATGAATATCAACATCTCAAATAAGAAATGTACAGTCTTCGCATGATGGAAGTATGTGTCAGCAGCAGTATGACTTGAGTGTGACTATCCAATCGAATAATAGTCCCACTAATACCATCTCGGGTGCATCCAGGAAGGAATGCATGACGCGACGGAGTCGACCTCAGTCGTCTTGTGCTCCATGCTAATCGACCTGTCCGAGGTCGGGAAGGGATCTTGATTTTCAAGTTCAGGTCCGGAGAGGTGCCATGGCCCATGGTGGAGATCGAGGGCTCTCCGTACATCGATATGCGCGTCTGCTCGGCTATCCTCTAGAACAGAATATTAGCACGCTACCAGAGGGCCCAGCGTCAGCGCTTTTCTCCGTGCAGTGGTCGTCACTGGCACGGGCAATGTAGCGATTAGGGGAGAAAAAGACCAGCAACCAACCAGCCAGAAGCCAATTAGGGCTCATCACCGGGATTTCGTTTGCCGGTATCCGGGCCGGCAAATTCAACTCCTCAGCGACCTCGCCACCACATCGCCACCTCACATTGTACATCGTCTTCGTAGCCAGTCCCCAGTGGCGTACGGTCATCCAATCCCATCGCACATCGATGCCGTACCCACAGTCATCCCGCGCATAGAACGAAACTAATACGTAGCCCATTTGGTTATAGCGTGTTCCTGGCTTTCTCCCAATGAATTTTTACTCCCCAATTGTGCAGCGTTTTCAACGGCGGCCGTTGATCAAGCTTACCGGAAGTCGTCAATGTATCATTGAATTTTGACTTCTGTTCTGCTTGAAACCATTTTGTCTTGTTGGCTGTCCATAAATCAGTTTTCTCGAAGCGCATGCCAGCTGCTATGTGACCGATGTCGAATTTCCTTCGCAGCACATGTACGCTGTATCCTAAATGAGCTGCCGGTCCCTGAGCCTTCGAGACCGGTAGAGCTATCATCTCTCACATTGCACCACTACAGCACCCCCCAATGGTCAGGCCTTAATGTTGTCATGATTTTTGCAAAGCTGCTTGGTGTTAGTGTCGCTGCTCCTGCAGCCGTGGCAGAGTGTCTTTCTTTCCTCTCAACCCCATTTTTATCGAATAGATGGAGTATATTGTAGCTATTGCTGTATATTGGGATATTAGGACCGTAGGTCAGCAGCTTATGAATTGTCATGGGACTCAGATCTCGCCCAAGCGTCAAGCTCGGGAAGATGCGGAATGTCAAACCTAGCCGGAGCGGACCCTTTACAGCAATACTCCACCAGGCCGCTCTACAGCTACCTTGCCATTTTCTCTACTGCTTGATGACACCGCATCGTCCGAGTCCACATACTTGGTTATTGTTACGATATCGATATCAAAGAGTCCCACCCCACGTTGGCAATCTCGTCCCTTGGCACTGGCGGATCTCGTCCCTCTCTTCCCAATCTATCGAATACCTCTCGGAGATACGCATGCAGGCTGATCGTGGCTTCGCATTCGTCGCATTGGACACTCACGGGCACGCAGCTATGGCCATCGTTCAGCTTCAGGGACAGATGGCCCATGGTCAGCCCATCAAGTACAGCTGGGGCACGGACAGGGCCGATGCTGGTAAGCTGGGGTTCTTCACCTCACATCGTTTTGTCCCCTCAGAGCGGCATGTCGTGAGATTGCGTGAGAACAGGCGTCTGTAATTGGTTCGTTTTAGTTCCCCGAACGCAACCTAAGCCAATACAGGAGGCAGAACCCTCTTTAGAAGGTCCATTCCGAGTCCTTGTCCATGCGGCATCGATATTTCTCCCTGCGTCTTGCTTGGTGCCTTTCGCGGGGACGCCCTATATAACATGGCCCTTACACAGACGTTCACTATTGCTCTTCGAGCGATCTTTTAGTCTCTGCGTTATCTTCTACTCCGTCATAACTTCAAACTACCCCCCTGCGCGACGCCGGGTCCCTGCGCCTATCACGAAGGAGCACAGTGAGCGAAGGCTGGCCTGATCCTGTAGAAGTCACTGACTTTGGACTGTTTATACAGTCGATTGGGCTGATCTCACATTCATCGATCTTGCCAAGGCCAGAACGCCAGAGGGTCGCGCCGAGCAAGTCCGTCTGGCACGCGACGCTACCCGAAACAAAGGGTTCTTTTATGTGATCAATCGTGGCCTTGATAAAACGATCGTGGGTTACCCACAGGACTGCATCATGTACCGCTGCATTAATGCCATTCTCCCAGGTTGACCGAATCGTTGATATACTTGGTCCATAGCAATTGCCCTTCGAGCCATCTTTCAGTCTCTGCGTTCTCTCCTATTAGTAGGAAATGCTTATAAATTTAAACTACCCTCCTGCGCCCCGACGCCGGGTTCCTGCGCCTATCACGAAGGACGACAGTAAGTGAAGATTGGCCAGATCATGTTTCGCATGGCAGGTCACTGACTAAAGGCGCACTAGTTCCTCGAAACATCCCCAGACGTGACCCCACATCGGGCCCTTACGGGCTGAAACGTATAGCTGGGGCCATCTGTAAACAGATCTCTACGCTCAAGGTCACTAAGTTCAAGAAGATGGTGCTACCACTGCGGCGTCTCCTGATATTCGGCACGAAGGAGGCGACGTCGTCACAGACGGACCCTCCCCGGGCCTTTCTGCCAACGCAAAGCAAGACCACAAAAGGCCCTTACCTCCCTGCGTCGTCACTTCATTCACCCGAGGGGGGTCCTCAATCAGAGAAGGACCAGTTCAAGATGAGGGAGGCAGAATTATCGTCTGGGCCCGAGGCTCGAGTCGAACAGATATTCAGTATGGTCTCAGGGCCTGTATCTGAGAGCAACGTGGTCTGATATGGTGAGGTAGCACCTCCTAAGGCCACCCCAGAAGCAAGACTCCCATCTATACTGGAGTTGTAAGATAAGTGCCACTACTGACCGCGGCACCACGCGCACATTGGCCATGATCGTACTTCCCCACTCTAATGCCTTATTCGTATCGCCTCATACACTCTGTTTTTTGTGCCTTATGGTCGATCTTACTACTTCTCCCTCTTCTACACCCTTTCACCAACCTTTCATATCCTTAGAAGCCATTGATTCCCCCAAATCACCGGTATATTCGTACAATACAACCTGGTGTTGGGATGCAAACGTTGTCTTTTGGGGAGAAATACCGTACTTTAGTGGGTCCATGTGAATATCAACATCTCAAATAAGAAATGTACTGTCTTCGTATGATGGTGGGGTGTGTCAGTAGAAATATGGCTTGAGTGTAACTATCCAATAGTAAAATAGTCCCACTAATTCCACCTCGGGTGCATTCCTTCCTGGAAGGAATGCATGACGCGACGGAGTCGACCTAGGTTGTCCTGTGCTCCATGCTCTGCGTGCAACGGAGCCGGCTGGGATTTATCCTGGGCTGCCATGCCCTCGCTTTTCCCGATGGGAAAGTGCGCGGGGTCTGTGCGACTGCTTCCTCCCCGTGCCGACGAATGTAATGGGATGGTCTCATCGGCGTCTTAGACAGTTGCGTCTGCACCATGTACGACAAGCAAACGCGTGCGACCCACACTTTCCTCCTGCACCACCAAATGCGATGGAGTGGACCCGAAGGCACATTGGGCTGTCACGACCGTATCATGTTCGGCGGATTCAAGAGAGTGGTCCCGTCGGGGTCCGGGGTTGTCGCATCCGCGTCATGCTTGACGACCACGTGTGCGTGATCCGCGCTTTTCTCCTGCACCGCTGAATTCAATGGAGTGTCCCGGTCGGCGTCCTGGGTTTGGGGGGGCTCAACCACGTCTTATGCTGTCGCGTTCGCGCCATATTCGGTGGCCGAGTTTGTGACTTCCACGCTTTCCTCCGCCACCTCCAAATCCAACTGAGTCGACTCGTCAGCGTCTTGTGCCGTCGCGTCCATGGCATGATCGACGAGCAAGCCGAGAATATCCGCATCATCTCTTCCTGCATCCAGCGCGAGAAGCGCGAGATCCAACGGAGTCAAGCCGTCATTGTTTTGAGCTGCAACGGACGCGCCGTGCCCGATGAACAAGCTTGCAAGATCAATGCTGCCCACGTGCACCGCCCAATGCAACGGAGTCCAACCGTAGTTGTCCTTGGCTGTCATGTCCGCACCGTGCTCTACGAGCGAGCGTGCAAGATCCACATCTTGCTGCACCGCCAAATGTAACAGAGTGGATCTGTCGGCGTCTTGGACTGTCGCGTCTGCGCTATGTTCTGCAGGCAAGCGAGGAAGATCTACACTTTCCTCTTGCACTGGAAAATGCGATGAAGTGGATTCGTCGGCATTGGCTGTCACGTTCGCGCCGTGATCGGCGATCACGTGTGTGGGTTCCGCGCTTTCATCCCACACCGCCGAATTCAACTGAGTCGACTCGTCGGTGACTTGTACTGTCGCATCCATGAGAAATCCCGCGAGGTCCTCTCTTCCCGCCTGCACCGCGAGACCCAACGGTGTCAGGCCGTCGTAATCCTGGGCTCTCACGTCTGCACCGTGCCCAATGAGTAAGCGCGCAAGATCCATGCTTCCCGCCTGCACCGCCCAATGCAACGGAGTCCATCCGTGGTCATCCTGGGCTCTCACGTCCTCACCGCGTTCGACGAGTAAGCGCGCGAGACCCACGCTCCCCTCCCGCACCACCAAATGTAATGGAGTGGATTCTTCGGCGTCTTGGGCTGTTGTGTCCGAACCTCGTTCGAGGAACAAGCGCATGAGATCCACGCCTTGCTCCTGTATCCCCAAA
>Ga0307509_10006591_pt1 | contig 15535 bp, 13 predicted proteins | sample 10_EM_MG_FD_202245 | JGI IMG/M metagenome (GOLD analysis project Ga0307509, IMG submission 202245) | Populus trichocarpa ectomycorrhiza microbial communities from riparian zone in the Pacific Northwest, United States - 10_EM | ecosystem: Host-associated > Plants > Roots > Unclassified | place...
TCGTGTGACTCATAGGTATGAGTCACCAGGGTCAGGGTTATTGCGGGAAGAGGCCTATATAAAGGATCACGACGGGCCGTGGATATAGGATCTTCACGCAACCATCTAAGTACTTTTCTGTACGAACCATATTGCAATATAACTTTATACTCTTCAAGAACACTTTATACGTTACGAACCCATATCCCTCTTAAGAGAAGAGAGAATACGAGATAATATTGGACGAAGGCCAAGCTCTGTCAGAACTTAAAAGAAGTTGTATCAAAAGGCTTCAGACGATAGATTATAAGATAGTCTATCGGATCGAAGGAGAAGAGATTACGAACAGGTTAAGTTGTTACCCGTTGCATAATAATCTCACAGGACAGAATTGTTACAAGACTCTTCCCACAACCCTAAACCTGGTGACTCCCTTATCGAGTTACCTGCAACATACCTTAAACCAATAATAAATCATAAAATTACACATATGAGTCAAGAGCTCAGATGAGTGGACCTCGTAACTCTTAATAGACTGACAGGCAAAAGTCATTACATAATTTGAGCCTCACAATCATCAGTCACCAATCAACAAATTATGACTTAATAATAATTCACAATTGCGAATCATGTGAGAACTATAAGTCCACTGATCTTATAGTTGAAATATAACATACCAATGACTAATAATTATTCGTCATGTGAAACAAGTTCCTCTTCTAAGTCACGATTTCTGATATAAGGTCTCTTCTCTATTGCTTAATTATTCTTCAACCACCAGGGAAGAGCCCTTCTGTTTATACCAAAATTTAAACTACTTTTATTTCTTAAGGAATCATGTATCTTGCAATCCTTTGACTTTCTTCAGGAAAGTCGGAACACTGTTGGACCCTGAATATAATAGTGCAGCTCAAACTCAGAGAGTCCCCTAACTACTAGTTCATCCGGGGGTGTCTCTATTCCACCAGTAGATAGTCTTCAATCTCTTTGTCTTAATCAACTATGTTTCAATATATGCAACCAATAATCAAACATACCAATAGTTGCCATAGAATACCGAGTGATCAGTTGGCATAGCCATATTTCAAAGTAACATAAATATTGATGCCGCTGCATCAGATATCATACACTTCAATTTTCTTATTATTCCTATCTGTAAATTACTTCATAGAACGTAAACTCTTCCAGTTGCCTGTGTAGCTACTATGGATGCCTTCATGTTCATCCTACTTCTAGCCAGCTTTGGGGTTAGAGTATACAGTCATCCTCTTCAATCTGCATATCTCTTTCTAAATAGATGAGCTATTCATGTGTGTGCAACAATGTCTAACTTGTTTTTCATATCTCGATGGCAGTTTGGTTGAGATCCTTCTGAAATGTCTCCATCCGCCCAATATATCCCCTGAAGGTACCACAGTGGGATGTTGCTGTTGGTCCGGTGCCTAAGATGAAGGTCAAGTAACTGGTCATTCACATATTGCATGAACTCAATTCTCTATGAACATAAAATGCTTAGAGGACTGTACTGAAGAGAATTCCCTTGAGGTTGGTGGGATAATTTGTCCACTCCAGTCATTGTTAATTGTCTTTTCCATGATAGTTGTGACTATTGGACAGGATAGAGCGTTGACCATAGCATAGGATTCCAGGACAAGAAGAGGTTCCATGGTCATTTCCAGCAGTATTATTGTCTTCACTATACTATTGATTTCTTCTGTTTCTGTTATCTTATACCGCTATGGGAAATAGATTATATATATCTTATTAGAAGAGGTTTAACCCAGAACATATCCTTGAAATGTCAGGATAATCAGTCTTGTTCTGGCTGATTAGTCTTCATCTGGTAGGTGAACGAAGCATTTAGTGCAGTATGAGCAGGGATAGTTCATCAATGGTTTCTTATTGTAGACAGATTGATTCTATGTCAATTCTCCTATAGATCGGTCAGGGAGTATATTCTGAAGATAGACGGCTGTTGTTATAGCTTGAGCCCACCAAGGTAGAGCAAAGTTGGTCAACTTGGTGCAAGTCGTAGTGATGATTATGGGATGGTGTTGTTCGGAAACACCATTTGAATCATGTAAGTATGCTGGGAAGAACTCATTAACCATACCTTGTTTGTTTAGGGGCGTTAACAGGGGAGCATTGAGGTATACTTGGCTATTGTCTATTCTGAATCATTTGATGCTACCCTTATCTTGTAGGCAGTGAGTATTGATAAAACTGGTAAATATTCTAACTGTAGCCAATTTAGAATGAAAGGGATATATTCATGCTGATCTAGTACAGTCATGTATGAACATAATATCATAGATAGACTTGCTAAAGGAGGTTTTTGAAACATGTCCACTAAGTTTAGAGTGAATTAATATGAACAGGGTCTTACAACAAGTCTCACATGATGATGTAGGTTTGTACTTAATGCTTTTGGATATGATGCAGGTTTCACATTGCCAGTCTTTGGGAACTTTGGGAGGTTGGGAGCCTCATAGTAGTTGTTGCTTTTGAGATAGTGAATCGAGGGATCTCCAAGGGCTTGATGCCATTGTTGGTAAGTAAGTTTCTTACCAGACTCTATCTCTTCTTGTACAACATAATTGTGTCCAAAAAGATTACCGGAAATGACCTCTCTTGTATTTTCCCTAAAAGCATACATATTCTTTCCGGAACTAACCCAAGATCATCCCTTCCTCAAGAAATGATTGCCCACAAGTACCTCAAACTGCAACAACCCAAACCGTCAACTCAAATACTACATTCACGGTTGATAGATGAAATATAACTAATAGATGATTTGGCCAAGATCATAACAGTTCCACAGCTGCATAACTCTTTAACGGAGTCTTCTTCTAACATCCGAGTGGCTTTCTCAGTCTGGAGGTTGATATAACGGTCCTGGTTGTTTGTCGTGTGTCAGGGCTTGCACCTGAATTTATAACCCAACCAGTTGAGTGTCGGGTATTAATATTGTTTGTCTATGGAGAATCATGTAATGACTGGTTTACGAGTTTCTTCAATTCAGATCTCAACCCTGTTCCTCGTTTTCTTCTGTTTATTCTTCTGGTTGGTAGCCGTGAGCTTTTCTTCACTCATGCCAGGCATTTGTTTATAGCCTTCAGAGCAAGTAGTTGCAAATTACTTTTTGAAGTAGGAACATTGGTTGTTGGTAGCCTGTGGTCACATATGCAAGGGTGCTCTTCAGGTAACATTTCTTTTTCAATAAATGTGACCACTTTCATATGCTTGGTTATTGGGAGAACTAATGGTATCAGGAGTCTTGCAGTCTAGTATTTTATTGTAGACATGATTGTAGGTCAGGTCAGCCTTAGTTTGGAGATTATCGACAATATTATTCATCAATTCAGCAAGAGAATAGAGGTGGATGGCAGCTTTAGCCTCATAGGACACCAACACAGATTGAAAAATAAATGGTAAGCTCTATCTGTCGGTAAAGGAGGTGCTAGAGCAAGGAAGTTGTACACTATTTCACCGGATGTTGTACTTGTTAATGTGATCTGAAAGCACATTCACTGAATTGTACTTGGTATAGAAACAAGAGATGAGTTAGTTAAAGAAGGAAGCTCTCTTTTCTCTAGCGAATTTTGCCTTAAGAGAGGTTAATATACTTGTAGGAGTTTCATCAGTTGTGATGAGGGTAAGCCATTAATACTCAACAGTTTCAATCATGTATGTTGCAGCATACTGGTAGCAATCGATGAAGTTCTTGTTCTCCTTATCTCTAAAGTTATGGATTGTTTCTTGTCCTATCACTATATTCCTACAGTTACAAAGTTTGAGAATATATGGAGAGTTGTCTGTCCAAGCCCAGTAGCCTTCGCTCCCTGTAAGCATGAGGATAGAGCTAAATTGGTATTTGGGCGTGACTAACTCATTAGAAGGTTGAGTGGGTTTGTAGGAAGCGGGTATGCAGGATGTGTGCACCGGAGAAGTTCAAGGAGGACGGGCCGGATGTCCTACTAGTTGTTGGGATAAACAGTCGGTAGAGGGACCAGTGGTTTCAGGTTGAGAAGGGTGAGCGGCAACAGTAATCATTTTTTCAATTTCAATGATGAATCACTTACATGTTGTCTACTTGGCCAGTTAGCAGTCATTTTAGTTCTGTCAAGGTGTAAAAGTTCCTTGCAAATATTATATAAACTAGGGTCAGCACTTCACATAGACTTTTGCAGTATTTTGTGTCAACAACAATAGCCTTCAAATTACCAAAACTAACTCATAGCAACTATTACTAGTTGCTCCAAGTAAAGTGACCTTGATATTCAAGTGCCGGTATAATGGTATTCATGATCATCCAGACAGTATCTGTTGATGGAAGAAAGAGAGTTGCTTTGCAATTGGGGGATGGATTTCTTTCAAGAGAGGGACAAGGGGTTTCACCACCACTAGCAATGTCGGGAACCTTCTGCTTTCATACAACTACACCAAATTGAAGATGTTGGTAGGGACAAAATAACAGTTGTTATAGAGGAGGTAGGTAGAATAGAGATAGGTAATCAATCGCGGTTCATCGCTATAGGGTGGAAGCATTTGGACACACTGCTTATTGGGTAAGATGGTCCGGCCTCATAACATGTTCAAAATCTGAACACTCAACGCACTACCTATTCTATGTAGAAAGTACAGCCCTGGTGTATGGGGAGTTCTATAGCACACCAAGCAAGGAGGAATAGAGCAGATTGGTGAGAGTTCTGATTTCTATTCTTCAACCCGAGATGCGTAGTAGCAACTCTATTTATAGAAATGTGCACGCTCATATATCTGACAGAAAGAGAGAAAAATCAATGTGAAAAAAAGATAAGTGTGAACAAGTTTGCCCCTGAAAACCCGCCAAGCAAACCCCAAATAATGTGTGTCAATTGGTAAAGGTCAGAGGAGATTATTCGAAATATCATGATCAAGAATAGTCTACAAGAGATCGATAAACAACTGTAAAATCATACATACCCTATAGGAAACCACATGTTCAATCACCGTTATAACTCTCAAATAAACAATAAAACACCTTAATAGATATCTTAGTTGTATTAATATAAGCAGTGGACCAGTATTGCTGAAACTCAAACTAAGTGAAGAAATATATTGTAGCGTTAGGAAATATAATAGAAAATATACAGTAAATATGAATAATTAGGAAACGGACCGGTCTGTGTTCTGGTTTTGACTGGTGAGTATTATAGTTTAAACATTGCAATGTGTTGCCAGGAAATGATATTGTTCTACAATATGATTATTATCTCCCAGCTTCAACGTGATAGAAAAGTTAGTGAAGTTAATCATTTTCACTCTTGCAGAATTTTCTATTAATTTATGATATACACCAATAGTGTCCATAGATGCTAGTTTCAAACATACGAATAAAGTGTACAAAGATAGACAATATTCTGTAACTTGCACTTCAACAACTAAGTAATCATGGAACTGTAAAGTACAAAATACAGCAACAACTCATGCAGTAATATCTGACCATGTGGACATCTTCTGACAATATCATCTTTCTTCTTGATACCCCACTTTCCCAACATGTCCAGCTTGGCTTCCCCACTTAGCTACATTTTCTACACCTCTACTAGCATCCTTCAACAAGTTCAAGAGTAAATTGTGTGCCTTACAGTAGTCTTTTAGTATCTTGTATCTATTGAAATGAATCAGAATGGTATGAGTGTAACGTTAGTGATCAACCCAGAAGGATGACCCGTGGTTATTAAGAAATATCACTTGCTTCAATACCTAACAGGTAATACTAGTTAAGGCAAAAACTTCACCCAAGCCACGATTTTTATTATTGCCTAATTCACAAATAGAGAAGGTATATACTGACTAAATCTTCTCACAAGCTTTAGTTCAATTATTGTATCATTTTCCATCATTCTCATTCTTCTGTACTTTATCCATTAAAGAGATACATAGTGAGCAGGGGTACAGATCCAGTGGGAGGGGCTGCTAGGAGTTTGCGCCAGATCTTTGCAGTGGGAAAGACAAGAAAAATTCAGAAAAAATAAGGAAGAACTCTGAACAGAGAGGGGTCCTGAAAAAGCTCAGACTGAAAGATGGAAATTTAAATCCAACAGAATATTCTGCAGAACCAGAGATTGATAAAGAAAATGAAAATGAAAACCAGACTGATCGAAGCATAACTCAGCCGAGCCAGAGGTGATATTGAGATGGAAAATATGGCGATATTGAGATGGATAATATGGCGATGTTTCCCCTTCGTGCTTTCTTCATTCATTGCATCTATAAGCCTGAGCTCCTTTACTGGGCAGGTAGTCCCAGGTGGCATCTCAGATGATTCTCCCTATATCCAGCCTCCCCCTCAGCTGACAATCCTAACTCCTCAAGGACGACAGCCTGATTCTCGTCTGGAATTAATTAGTCTTCATTCCCATATCTGGATAAGGTATTCTGTAGAAGGAAGTAACAATCCATTGAATGGGACATCTTCAACAGTTGCAGGAAAATTCTACTATTTCTCATTATTGGGACCTAGAAGATGTTTGAGTATTGTAGTTTTGAAAACGACATGACAATTTGAGATACATCCATAGTTGTTTGCATAACTATCTCTCATGATCAAGTTAGTAGAGGTGACTGCATTGGCCTTATGTAAGAAAGAGAGATTGAGGTAATCGAACTAGTTGTCTACCTGTATCACAAGATGTTTTATTAACGTAACAAGTGCAATGTTATACTCCCTGTCGTGGCTGAGTTGGTGCATGAGGTGAGGCACATCACACTTCAACTCGCTGACATAGTTCTTTAACTACCCAACATCATGCTTCATTTCATTATAATTGTTATGGATATAGGCGAATCCCTTATTTATTGATTGCTGGAATGGGAGAAGAATGGTACAAACATAGAGGGGTGCAGCAGGAAGAACAATATTGACACCAGGGCCAGCGGCCCCTAATCTGGAATCATGATTTGACTCAATGCTAGTGCCAAGGGTGTGGCTCAACCACAGCCCATGATTGCTCGCTGGCTCCAAAGGTTGGGCACTCTCTCGAGAGTACCTGACAGCTTAATCCAAATTTACCACTTAATCCAAATTTGTTGCTTACCATAGAAACTCTGTGGCTCAACACCACTTTGTAGCTCACTGTAACCTTAAAATATATTTAAATATAATATTCTCATGGAAATCAATTCTTGAAACTGCCCCTGCCATTTAATTATTATCTTAAATATTATTTGAGCAATATGGTTAGATCAAACCAGAACACCATGTTAAGCCACTAAGTTGTTTTGAGCCACAAAGTGATGTTCAGCCATAAATTTAGTATTGTAAGCCACAAATTTGCCTTGACTCTCTTGAGAGTCCCCAAGGTTGTGAGCCAGCGAGCAATCATGGGTTGGGGTTCCACCACAACCTTTGCACAAGTGGTTGTACTGTGACTCATACTGGGGGATGCTGGCAATTGGGGGGCAGGTGGGGAATTGGGGAAGGAGGGGTAGTGTGGCGAGAGGGGTGATTGGGAGAGGCCATGGAATTGTGAGACGGCGATTCCCCTGCTGGACTTAGTCCATTGGTTAGGGGAATGAGGGAAGTAGGGCGGGTGGCGGAAGATTGTTCGGCCATATCGAGTTTGATGATGAAAGTTGCTATTCATAGGTTAAAGGAAGCGAGGGCAAGGGCAAGGTCGGTAAAAGGCAAACCGTGTTCTTATACCCCATTGAAGACTGTTACCCGGCAGCCCCCAGACGTACTATCATATGATACCATACTTTATCTGTCTTATACATAGGCAATGTCTGGAAACTCTTCACCTTCCCCGCTGGCGAGTATGGACATTGATGACACAAAGACTGTAATTGGGATAGCATTCGTGAATACTACAAGTCCCCTTGTCTCTACTACTTTAGCTTTTGCTTGTTTTTCTGCTTCTAGGGGTTTCGACTGAGGACGCGTAGGATGCAAAGCAAAGCTTATCGCAAATGAAGAAGGAGGTTCAATTGTTATGGGTGAATGAATGTTGATGGGATTAGAGGCTGATAGAAGACACTGGATGGAGAGGTTCTTTCAGTGCTATCATGGCTCGATTCGGAAGAGTGCCATCGAATACAGGCAAAATCTCATCTAGTTCGGAACGCAAAAAACAAAGTAGCATACTTCCGGGACTTCATTGGGAAGAAGTACTCCAAGATTAATCCGACAAATAGCGACAACTCCGCTCACCAAATAGAAATCGATGGCGTGCCATCAGACAATCTCCAGCAGGTAGATGAGGAGACGGTTTCCACTGTTACAATCACTGAGCTCACAACACGGCACCTTATCCAGCTCACAGACTCCGGGTCGGACTTTTTGGGTTGCAAGGTTACTGGTGCTGTGATAACTATTCTTACTCAATTTTCAAATACCCAGAAGGAAGCACTTGTTGCCCCGGCTAAATCTGCGGAGCTTGAGGTTTGGCAGACGATTAACGAACAGGTGGCAGGTATCCTTGCTTAAGGTGCTAGGCAGACACTCAAACAGTAGGGCGTTGACAAACATATTTTAGTGGCCGATCTCGGAGGTACTAGGTGTGAAGCTCCGGTTGTTGCATCAGGGGTTGGATGAACACCACTCTTGCGACCGCTCATAATTATGGACTTGGTGGGCTGAAGCTTGATGAGGTGCTTGTGGCTGACATTTCGAAAAGAAGCATAGTGTTTATGAGGGAAGTGGGAGGTGGTTATCGTGAAGGAGATTGAGGGCTGCAAGGTTGGATGGGAGGGAGAGGTGTTGGAATATTTTGGGCTGCTCACGACATACATATTTTCCCATTCACCATGAATACAGAACACCACCACCTCCACCTGTGGCACACTATTCCTTATGAACCGTTTCACTACCATTAGGTTCATACTTGTCCAAACACCAACCGTGCATATCTAGTGCGACAACACGAAACACAGGTTCACCTACAACAAAACACGAACATCTCAGATGCCGAATAACCAGCATGCCCTCGGTCGACTGCAGAAGAACACCCTCGGGCATTCGGTTCTCACCTCGGAACTTATGCAGAATAACCGGAGATATGGTACTCGGGGTAGACTCATCTCATGTGAGATTTGGCATGCGCAGGAAGCATGCTGTGAAAATAGGCTTGCTCTTGAGGAGGATATAAGGTCATTGGTTCTTCCGCTTGGTCATTTGTTATCTATCTCGTTCATCACACATTCGTTTCATCTCCCTACTCAGCTACCAAATTGTTGTCGCATCTTTTCATCATCGTCTTTTTGTTAAGTTACATCTTCTTTCTATATTCTTGTTGGTACGAATAAAAGTTCTTTGCCGTCCGGCAATCCAGAAGTGCAATCCACTGCGAGCTTCCAGCCTGTTGTTGAATAAGAGGTACGGAGGGTTGTCCACGGGAGTCATGCGGAGAAGGGAGATAGGGTGGTGCGTTCTGGTCTTGTTATTGTAACCCTGTCTGGAATGGGGCTGATGGGCGTGTTCTTGATCCGTTCCATGGGGGTGATCCTGTAAAGAAGGGGAGAGCACCGCCCTACGTTGACTATGGTTCATTAAGAGGTTTATTCATATCCGGATCTTCGATTAGGGTACAAGCATATGGAACGATTGTTTTCGTAAAGAGATACTATACCACATTCTGTCATTCCCTAAAGCGTGGTGTCCTGGCTAGCTTTCTGCAAGACGCGAGCTAATCATCAGTTCGCGACTCTTGCTAATCTAGTATCGAGGGCTTCCTTTTTTTCTTTCCATTTCCTCTTTCCTCTCTTGATCCATCGCTATGGTCGGGAATCTCTGTATCTGGGGCACGATGAATTCCTTCGAATAATCTTTTCTTATTACAAATATTTTAACATACTCTGATCTAGTGAGTTGGGTTCCGCGAGTCCTGAAAACTAGCGTGGCAGCTTTGCGCAATTGCCTCGTCGCCGTGAATCTTCTTTTCTCAACCTTGGACCTCTTCTCTCATCGCCTCTTCCACGATCCGCTTGAGTGCTGTTCAACACTCCCAATCACCTAATAAACCCTCACGAAACCCACACCACCTGTCCCAGTTTTGTGATTGTTTTGACAAAAATGTATAACCACGACGCTATGCCTTTGCTCTTTCTCCTTAGTCATCTCCCCTTCCTCCTAATTGTTTCCTTCGCCTCGGGCATCCGTCGCTCGGATATGATAACCCTCCAGGTCTACGGCCTACTGAGAATGCCAACGATATGACACCGCGGCGAATACGCATTAAAGTTAAAAAATGGCCCTCAATACCCTTCTGTAAAGGAGATACCAGAGAGTCGCACAAGCGGGAGAAGAAAAGGATAGAGAATCAAATCTAAGAGGGGTTTTTCCGGAGTGAACTTCCCACCAAGGCCTAGGGCTGGTAGTTCTTGCGCAGGTTTATTGGGCAAGGACAGTGATAAAGTCGGACATGATGGGGACGAAAATTTCAATGATGCTCGGAACCCCACCGGCGGAAACGGTTCAGGATTAAGCCCGAATGGAGCGAGGAGGGCCAGGCTACGAAGGCCTCTTTCAGGAAAAGCGGCGAGTGTCTCTAACCACGGCAACGAAGTTGATTTCCATCTTCGCGAAAGTTCTGTCCCAATGGAGCCCAATAAACCCGAAGATCACGAGTCGCACGATTCCTCTAGTTCCAGCGGAGAGGATGCCTGCTTACTAAGTTAGTCCGCTGACCAATCTGCGTTGGATAATCATAATCATAGGAAGCATACATTCTTGCAACAGGCAGCAATCGCCAGTGCCAAATGAGACAAGTGGGTGAGGCGGAGGCTTAACCACAGAAGATTAGGAACTGTTAATCAGGTTCCCGACGTAACTACTCCTACAAAGTCACCGCCATGAGGGGGGAGACAGATGGCCGTAGATTTATTCCAAAGTAATAACTGCAATCCCCGACCAGAGGGTGATCAAGCGGGCCAGCTCCAGAAGAAGAAGGAGGAGGAGTGATAGCATATCTTCTACGAAATTCGTTCTCACATGCGCTACGCCGTCGGAAGTTTCCCCCATCGAACTAGATGCTACAGGTGACCGGGGAAAGCAAGCCGGCGGGAGTCTCCCAGAGAATTTCGCTGGAGGCGATATGTAGCAACCCGATGGCTAGGATGGATCAAGAGGTGTTTCCCGCGACAGGAGGAACCTCCCATTCCCCATCCATGTCCGCAGCGCTAATATTAAGGCAATAGTTTATCAGAATACTAGTTTGAGGAATAGAACTAGGCCTCAAAAGTGCGGACGTTGAAGCCACCGATGATCCTCGACTTAGCGATTACTCCCAAACAGGATACTCTCCCTATACATAGTAGTTAATCAGGGGAGCAGAATAGGTTTTAGACGTTGGTAAGATCGAGAGGCAAGTTAGCAGTAGTGCTGGATATGCCGGGTAGTTATAGGGTGTCGGGGGGGTTGGTGTCTTGGTGGATCGATCGTGAGTCCCATTTCTGTCTGCTTCGCAACAAAACTTTTGACAAAGGTAGTCCTTATACCTTCCACACAATAAACCCTTTTGGTGTATGAAGTCCGGGGCAAAACGAATCGTACAGTCAATGAAAAAAGCGCCAGCGATACCGTCGCCGTAATGACCGTTCCATGCGCTATGCTGAATATTGTGTACACTCTCAATGACTCAGGAAGGGCAGCAGGACAATGGCTCCTAGAAGATATTATGTCGCTCTCTCCTGTAGACGATGGCCCCGCCGCCGCCTCGCAACCTCACGGAAGCATCAATTGCCGTCATTAGAAAACTGAAGCCAATGCCTCAGACACGACCCCTGATATGCGCTATGAGAGAAAAGTGTTCATTTATTCTTTATGGCTTCTCAACTAGATGGTAGGGTTAAAAATCCACTCCCGGAGGTGAGCATGGGACAAATGCAGACTCGCATCCCCGGCATCGCACCTGTGCTCCGGCCGAGGAGCTACATGGGGTTTTCGGGATGGTGCATTCGGTCGAGCACTTCCGGCCAAAGGCCTAATAGCAAAGACAGTCGCAACGAGCAAATTCCTATCACGTGGAAGAGATTATATCAACACTAATAGCTGGGGCGTATCTTGGCGAAGCCGAGAATGCCGCCGTCCATATATGCCGTGCAGGAGATGCGCGAATCCTGAAGGTGATCGGTGAAACCAAATCCGGCCCCCCTCGTCGCCTGTCAACAAAGAAGCCTCCGATCAAAGCCATCCAACACCACGGCCCGTAGTGCCGCCCACGTTAACGCTAGAGATCCAACCGACGACTGCTCCACGATCGAGCAACAAATCAACTCAATCCAAGACGACCTCGGAGTATGTGAAGCCCCCATGCTAACACTAACACTCGCCTACCAGCACAGCTGCCACCCCCTCCAGCACCACCTTCTATAGTTCCGAAGCCGCAAGTGTGTGCCGCTACAGCGAACATCCACGCTAGCACTAGTACCCCGCATTACAAACCAACTCTTTCCCTCCTCCGAGAATTTACTGAAGCCGGCAGTCACCGATAGGGAATTATCCCGTGGTACATAATTAGCAGCCAGAAAGTGGCAAGCATGAACTCCAACTCGGACCGTGGTCTTTCCGAAATTAAGGCTATTAGAGCCAGTCTGCGGAGGGCAGAGGGGAAGGTCCATTGACACGATATTTCCCGGGAATTGGAGTATCGGGCCAGGATGGAGAAGGGGTTTTCGCCGTCGACTGCGGCATCTGCTGGTGTTGGGTCCATGGACAGTTAACTGAAGCAATTGAGCTTTTCGAGTGACATGGAAGCAGAATTCCTCACATACCGGTGTGAGGAGGAATTGCGCTCTCCTGCATTCGTGCCGCCCCGGGATGAAGTACCCCTTGCGAGGCTTGGTTTGGAAGAATCGGATGCCTGCGGTGAGGGTGAGGTGGGGGACGGCATGAACGAGGCGCAGATGATTTGGATACGAAGGTTAGGAGTGTGGTTGTAAGGATGGGGGAGCATTAGGCGGGTGAAGTTTTCTACCGATGTCAACATGAATGATGGGGCCAGGGGTGGTAGAACGGATATCAGTGGTGGAAACAAGGGTCTGGTGAGTCTTAGGGATGTTAGGGAAACTGATTTCGGGCCATGGAAGGTTTACAGTTTTTTTCTTTCCACCTTTGGTGGCATCTGTTTAGGGCAACAGGGCTATAAGGCTAGGCACTTGATAGAAATTTTGGGTTCTATGGATTGGCAAGGGGGTGCCGGGCTTTTACTTTATGAAGTGTGTTAGAGATGCGGGGTAAAGTAGGCAGGTGGCGTAGCTGTGGCATAATGCTCACAGCTAGACTAATGAGGAATTAGTGGGGTTTGTTTTTTATGTTCAGTGATAAAGGTTGGTTAATTTATGAGAGAGATAGCAACATCTGTGAATGTAGTATAAGATTAGATCAGTGAATTATGCATCAATAATCATTGGCAGGATCCTTGTCGACAAGACAGGCCCCGTCTTTGTAAATAATATCATACAGTAAGGGTTGGAAAATGGCTGGAGTTCGATCCTGCTGTTCCATCGCTCGTGCATTTTCCGGAGGTAGTTGTAGAGGCATAATTAATGATAGCAGAGAAACCAGGGAAGGGAGTGATGCTCTGTGCATCCCTAGATTGAGATTCCATATGCGGGATCCCACCAGTGGCCACAGCTAGTGACCGTGAATAATTAGCAGGAATGCCCGAAATATCTTTCCCTTCACGTGCCTTGCGTGCTATTTTTGTCATAGCACTGCGCGGGGGTGGCTAGACAACTGGGAGAACTCGCAGTTCTCGCTTCCTGAATATGAATAGAACCGTGGTGAGCTCATCCTAAGCTTTTTGAATATAGGAAACCAATCTATCAAAGAATTTCCGGTGTCCCTCCTACAGTAACGTTAGTATGAAAACCACAAAGCCAGAGAGGCTACACAAACCTCGTGAGGCATCGGAATCCTAAATCTACCCCTCTTGGATAATTGGAAGAGCTGATCCAAGGGTACGGGGTCTAAACCTTCAAGCTCAGAGTTTGTAACACCAAAGAGAAAACCCGATCGTTTGCAGGGATCCTTCCAAGAAAACTCTTGAAGGTGATCAACCCTTATTGGCCAATAGAGCAATACCAGGGCGGTGAGGTGGATCCGGGTAGGGTTACGTTCGAGCTTGTCATTTGGTCCTATAGATCTGCGGATATGTTCATTGGACAGCGTTGAGGGCGGCTCCGGCACACACCGACCGTTCTAGGTTTTTTGGGGAGCATAATAGGCCAATGTTGCCTACAGAATAATTTCGCATATCTAGAAAGATTAAGGGTATTAAGAAGTAAAGAGGATTCAATCTCGATGGCCGCAACCAGAGTTGCCAGTGCATGACATTATCCGGGTGGCAATATTGTCCTGTCATGCTCCTTAACCTCGTAGTTTCCCATCTTTTTTTTAATTCCTAATCTGTTTGAGATATCCAAGGTATGATATAAGTGAACGAAGAAAGCGTGAGGTTTCAATATACCTAAGCGTAGATTGAGTCTTTTTCTAGTCTCCTGAACGTAAGTTTCATGATTCAAGCGGGGTTCCGAATGGTCGGCAGAAGACTGGGCTGGACCAGCTAGTCCAGTCGAAAGTCAACTCTAGTCTAATAGTAGAAATTAGACAGAAAAGCCAGTCAGGATTATTGAACCAGACTTGGCCAGGACTGGTCCGACCTAGCGTTCGTTCGTTGCGGGGCCTCGGAGGCCCCGGTCCCCTCCCCGCCCCGTAACGAACTCTATTTCTAACTCTTAAGTTATCATTTTATATCATACTTGCTTTTATAAGATATGGGCAATGTGACACAAGAGGGGGACCAGCTCTTAGATAATGGTAAACCTAAAATGACGGAAAGTACAAATACGGGCAAGAGGAGAAAATTCTAAACTGATTGCATATTGGGCGACAATCTGAGTGCATAAGAGGAATCAGAGGAGTGTTAGGAAAAGTAGAGAGCGAAGTGATGTGTAGGAAGACAGAGGAAAGAACAAGTGACGAAAGGGTGAAAAGGAAAAATGCACAAAAAGAGTGTCGCTGTTGTGGAATAAACAGATCTGGGGCCTACACGATACGGAAAAACTGAAATGACGTGAAGGCATTCAGTATGTGAGGGGTCTGGGTGAGTAAGGCGGCTAGGATAAGGAATAAACTGAAGGGAACAAAATGAAGGCTATAAGGAAAGTACTATGAGACCAAGAAAAGAAATAGGCCTGCAATACTTCCAGTCAAGATAAATGACCCTGGCACTAGCAGACTTAATTCCTTCGGTGCCTCTGTCAAGGACATATATTCAGTTTCTGTTGATAAGTGAGCAACGGTTGTCTGCTTCTAACTATTCCAGGTGATGGCAGCACCCACCAGGAGAAATACAAATCCTCTATTTGACATCCGGTCATCCCTGGATCACCAATCTGTATCGGTTTAATCTGATTCTTATTCCTTGAAGGTTATAGCAGAGTGTAACGTGATTCCCGGGGATGCGGCTCAGGACAGGGATCCGGCTCACCCATAGCAACCAGTCAAAAATCAAACCAACATTTGAATATCTTAATGAATAATAGAGATACTAACTTGAAAATCAAGTCC
>Ga0307509_10006592_pt1 | contig 15535 bp, 13 predicted proteins | sample 10_EM_MG_FD_202245 | JGI IMG/M metagenome (GOLD analysis project Ga0307509, IMG submission 202245) | Populus trichocarpa ectomycorrhiza microbial communities from riparian zone in the Pacific Northwest, United States - 10_EM | ecosystem: Host-associated > Plants > Roots > Unclassified | place...
GGCGGGGGGGGCTGTGGGAGTTGCGGGTACTACGGGTGTGGGTGGTGTGGTGTGGCCGACGGGAGTGGCGGGCCTGTCGGGGGTTGTACGGCGGTGACGTTGTACGGGGGTGGAGGACGACGCGGGTGAGAGGCGCTGCGGCGGGTGCGGGGAGCGGAGTGAAGCGGTGGTGGGTGCGTGTGTCGCGGGTGCCTGGAGGGTGGGGCGGGGTGCGGCGAGAGAAGGCGCGATGGGGGAGGTCGCTCGGGGAAGCGTGAGGTCGGGCGCGGTCGGGCCCGGCTGCGTCGGCTTCGTGGTGCGGGGCTGGATCGTGGCTGAGCGCGGAGGTACGGCCGACGGCGAGGGCACGGGCCTGGCTGAGGACGCCGTCGTGGCTGGAGGTGGAGTCAGGGCCGAGGGCTGGGGTCCGGCCGGGGGTCCGACCGGGGCTGGGGGTTCGGTCGGGGCTGGGGGTTCGGTCGGGGACTGGCTCGCGGCCGAGGTCGGAGTCGCGGCCGAGGTCGGAGTCATAACCGGGGGCCTGGGCCCGGCCCCGGACGGAGTCAGGGCCGAGGACGAGAACTGAGACGACGCCAGGGCAGAGGACGGGGACGGGGACGACGCCAGGGCTGAGGACGAGGACCAGTTCGATGACGGAAGCGGGGCCGAGAACGGGCTCACCACCGATGCTGCGGTCGGCCGGAGCGCGGTGGGTGAGGGGGCGGTGGCCGAGGGAGTGTGCGGGGGCGGCAGGGGCGTGCTCGGGGCGACGCTTCGCTGGACCGTGAGCCCCTGAGCCGGTGTCGGCGAGGATGCCGAGCCGGCCGGAGCGCCGGTCGGTCGATCTGCGGTGGTCGGGCGCACGGCAGCCGGATGCCTGGCATCAGGACGAGTGGGGGCCGACGGAGTTTGCGGAGGAGACACAACAGGCGTGCCGAGACCCGCACTTCGCTGAGTCGCCTGCCCCGGACCCGGTGTCCGCGAGGCGGTCGGCGAAGACGGAGTGTTCGGGCCAACCGCAGGCGAGTACGTGGCACCTGGACGCGCGATGGCCAACGGAACCTGCGGAACAGACACAACAGGCGTGCCGAGGCCGGCACTTCGCTGAATCGCCGGATCCAACCCCGGTGTCCGCGAGGCAGTCGAGGCGGTCGGCGGAGACGCAGTGTTCGGGCCAACCGCAGGCGAGTACGCGGCACCTGAACGCTCGATGGCCAACGGAACCTGCGGAACAGACACAACAGGCGTGCCGAGGCCGGCACTTCGCTGAATCGCCGGATCCAACCCCGGTGTCCGCGAGGCAGTCGAGGCGGCCGGTGGAGACGCTGTGCTCAGGCGGACGGCAGGCGAGTACGCGGCACCTGAACGCTCGATGGCCAACGGAACCTGCGGAGCAGGCACGACAGGTGTGCTGGAGACCGCACTTCGCTGCATCGCCTGCCCCGGACCCGGTGTCGGCGCGACAGTTGGGCCGGCCGGGGCTCCGGTCGGCTGCGGCGCGGTGCTCGGGTGCGTGGTTTCCGAGGAGGCCTGCGCTGACGGTACGGGCGTGCTCGGGGCGACGCCGCGTTGGGTCGTCGGCCCCGGCCCCTGTGTCGCCGGGGCTGCGGCGGGCCGGTGCGTGCCGGGCGGGTGCGCGGTGGTCGGGAACGTGGTGGTCGGGAACGTGGTGGTGGCTGATGGAGTGGTGGCCGAGGGTTCCTGCGGAGGGGGTGCAGGTGTGCTCGGGGCCACGCTGCGTTGGATCGCCGGGCTTTGTTCCGTACGGCGTCCAGTGCCCGCCGGCGGGATCGGCGAGCCGGTGAGGGGCTTGGCGTCTGCGGGTGTCGTGGTGACGGGAGCACCGAGAGGTGAACGGCGCCTGGCGGGGGTGATCGCTGCCGGAGCCGGGGAGTTGGCAGTCCGCGTGGGCGAAAGCTGGGCGGGTGTTGCCGAACCTGCCGCCGACACCGGGTCCGTGCCCGCAGCCGCGGGTGAATCGCCTTGCGGAGAACGGCGGTCGGTTGTCCCGGCCTGTGCGGAGTGAGCGGTCGGACGCGGCGTTGGCTGGCGTGTCTCGTTCGGGCGTGTGGTGAGCGGGGCGCCGAGGGGTACGCGGGGCGCGGGGTGGCGTTGGACCTGCGGCGCGGGAGGGGTCGTAGGACCAGGGGTGGGAGTGTCTCCTGATTCCACGGGGGGCGCCGTTGCCGCCGGGGCGTGGGAGCGGGGCTCGGCGGAGCCGCCGTCACGCGGGCCGGAAGCGGGCAGGGCGCGTTGTACGGGTGTCGAAACGCGAGGGCTGCCCGGTGCCGTCGGTGGCGTCGGGGCGGGGCCGACGGGCTCGTCACCACCCCCTGCCGGACTCGTCCGCGGAGTCGCGGAGCGAAGTGAAGGGCCTTGCGGCGCAACCGAGTTGGCCGCCGCTCGGCGTTGCACGGCGGGCTTCGCCGCACCGGAACCTATGACCGTCGCCCCACTCCGATCACCCGAACCACCCAGACCCTCCGGAGCCGCGAACGGGTCGGGGGACTCGTTGCCTGCAACTGCTCCCCCGCCCTTGTCCTCACCCGAGCCCTGCCCCGAACCACCCCCGGCAGCGGCCGAGTTCGGCCTGGCAACGAGCCGTCGCTGCACCACAGCCGCACCTGCCCCGGCCCGCGTCAACGACCCCGCCCCCGACCGAGGAGGCTCCGACGGCACCGGAGTCACCCGTACACCCGAAGCCGGACGCACCGCGTCGGCCGCGGGATCCGAGCCACCCGGCCTCACTGCCTCCGGCCGCACACCGAAGGAACCGCCCCGCGCGAGAGGCCCGGACACCCGCCGTCCCGTCAGGGCATCCGCACTCGTACCGGCCCGCAACGGAACCGCCGGCACCGCTGCGGCACGACCGGCCAACGGCAACTCCCCCGCGGGCCGCCCGAGACTCGGCACCGCCCGCGCCGTCGCCGCCGTAGGCGCGGACCCCGCGATCCCGGCACTGCGCTCCGCGTCCAGCACCGCACGGAACCCCGTGCCGGTGAAGGACGGGTTCTGCCACGTGGGCAGGCGCGCACCGAACCCCGCGTCGGCCACCCCGGTACCGCCTGCTGCGGAGGCCCGTCGGATCGGCGCCAGCCCCGACCAGGCGGCCACCCTCACAGCAGGTCCCGCAGAACCCATAGAACCCGTAGAACCCGTAGAACTGCCGGAGTCGGAGTCAGGGCTCGCGCTCACACCAGCAGCCACAGCCCCTTCGGCCCGCCGCCCCCGCAACCGGTCCAAGAACCCCACCGCTCAGCCCTCCGTCCCGGCTCGCGTCACCAGGGACGCGATCTCGCCGGTGTAGCGGCGGCGGTCGTGGTGTTCGAGGTCCAGGATGTCCTCCAGGCTCCAGTGGAAGTGGTAGGCGACGTACGCGATCTCCTCGTGCAGTCGGTCGGTCGCGTACGTCACGATTCCCCCAGGCGGCTCCCGCCGAGCTCCACCTCGAAGGGTTCCGCGCAGTGCGGGCACTGAACTGCCGCGCGGGTGTGGCCCTCCGCGTTGATCTGACGGTAGAAGTCCTGGAGGAACGCGAGGTCCGAGGCGAACATGTTCTCCACGACCCCGTCGTGGACCATGGGGACCGACCCCAGCCGGGTGATCACCCGGCCGAGCAGCACCACGGACAGGTACGCCGGGTTCTCCTGCACCCGGACGTCCCGCAGCGGCACCAACTCGTCGCGTGCGGTGGCCAGTCGCATCACACCGTCCTGGTGGACCGTGCCCGACTCGTCGACATACCCGCGCGGCAGCTGGAAGGGGAACTCGGTCCGCAGCGTCTGCCGTACGGCCGGAGCCGGGGGCTGTACCGGGCCCGCTCCCACTTCGGCCGAAGGCTCCGCACCCGGCGTCGCCGCGGCCGGCGCCCCCGCCCCCGAACGCCGCATTATTCGATGACCAGTTCTTCGAACACGATGGTCACGGACTCGGTGAGCGCGGCGGCCTCGCCCGCCTTCACCGTGCTCGCGTCGATCTTGCTGCACCAGGCGTTGCGCAGGTGGTAGCGCTTCACGGGGTTGTTCTGGAAGTCCATCATGATGATCGACGCGTTCTTGCGGGCGGTGGTCATCTGGCCGGAGATCGACTCGTTGATCCACTGGGTGAACGAGGCGGACTGGGTCATGCCGCGGATGACGGTGCAGGTGCCGTTCTTCTTCACGCCCGGCAGGTTCTTGACCACGTTCTGGCCGTTGGGGGTGTTCTGCTGGTAGGTGATGACGTCCTGCTCGATGCTGAGGCCGCTGACCTCGGCGAGGTACTCGACCATCACGCCGTCGATCTGCAGGCCGAAATTGTGTGAGGTGAGGGCGTCACCCGGCTGGAGACTCATGAATTCGCTGTCCTTCTAAGGGTGTTGAGAACTACTGGGAGCGGCGATGGACGCGCCGGGCTCGCCTACTCCTCCAACTCCCCGCTGCCGCTGGAGAACTGGGCCAGCCGGAAAATCACGAACTCGGCCGGCTTGACCGGTGCGATGCCGATCTCGCAGACGACCCGGCCGACGTCGACCGACTCCGGCGGGTTGGTCTCCTCGTCGCACTTGACGTAGTACGCCTCTTCCGGCCGCTGGCCGAACAGGGCGCCGCTGCGCCACTCGTTGACCAGGAAGGCCGAGATGTTGCGCCGGATGCGCGCCCACAGGGCGTGGTCGTTCGGCTCGAACACCACCCACTGGGTGCCGATCAGGATCGACTCCTCCAGGTAGTTGAAGTACCGGCGGATGTTGAGGTAGCGCCAGGCCGGGTCGGAGGACATGGTGCGGGCGCCCCAGACGCGGATGCCGCGGCCGGGGAAGGCGCGGATGCAGTTGACGCCGATGGGGTTCAGGAGGTCCTGTTCGCCGCGGGTGATCTGCGTCTCGAGGTCGACGGCGCCGCGTACGACCTCGTTGGCGGGCGCCTTGTGCACGCCGCGCTCGGAGTCGTTGCGGGCCCAGATGCCGGCGATGTGGCCGCTCGGCGGGATCAGCCGGGACTGTCCGCTGGACGGGTCGAAGGTCTTGATCCACGGGTAGTACAGGGCTGCGTACTTGGAGTCGTAGCCCGCGGTTTCCTGTCGCCAGACGCGGATCTGACGGGCATTCAGGCTCGGCGGCGGGTCGATGACGGCGACGCGGTCGCCCATCAGCTCGCAGTGGGCGATCAGGCCCAACTGGACGGCCTTGACGGCTTCCAGGTCGATCGCGCCGCGCTGGTAGGCGGCCATCAGGTCGGGGACCGCGACCATGGAGATCTCGTCCACGGCCTCCAGACCGCCGAAGCCGGTGCGGTCGGCGGAGTCGCCGAGGTAGGTGGCGGGACCGGGGTGTGACGCCGTGTCACTTCCCTTGCCGGGTACGGCGGGTGCGGCCGGGGCGGCGACGGGCGCCCTGAGCGCGACCGTCTGGTTCTCCGGGCGGGCCAGCTGCGCGGCGGGCGCGGCCTCGGCCACGGTGATGAGCTTGGAGCGCTCCTTGACCTGGGTGACGACGTAGTTGCGGCCGCCCTTCTTGGCGGTCACGTCGAAGCTCTCCACGTCCCGGCCGGCGTCCTTGACGATCAGCCGGAACCGTTCGGCGGGTCCCTCGCCCTCGGCGTCGGCCACCTCGACCGTCAGGTCGCCGGACGCCACGGCCGTCACGGCGAAGGTGCCGAGCTGGGCCGGCTCGCCCGCGGTCAGCGCGGCCGGGGCCGTCGAACCGGCAACGGCGGACGGGGACTTGGACTCCGCCGAGGTGCCCTCCGCGGTGCCGCCGACGCGGACGACGTAGGCGGCCGAACCGCCGTTGTTGAAGAAGCCGTAGACGGAGTGGGCGAGGTAGTACCCGTCGGTGAACTCACCGAAGGCAGCCACGTACTGCGTCCAGTTGGTCACCAGGGTCGGCTCGTTCAGCGGACCGGTCGGGGCCAGACCCACGAAGGCCGCCACCGAGGTGCCCACTCCCTCGATGGGGCGCGAGCCGCTGGCCACCTCCTCGACGTAGACGCCGGGCGACAGGTAGGACGGCATGCTCTGCTCTCCTCGGGGTACGAGATAAGACGCTCTTAAGCCTCACGCGCGTGCCCCGGCCGCCGAAACGTCCTCGGGTGCCTGTCTCGGGGCAACTTCCGTGCCCTCAGGGGCAGTCCGGGCGATCGCCGTGACCTGCCCGGCGGTGCACTTCCGGGCCCGTCGCGACGGAAGTCCTCAGCGCTGGGGCGGCAACCGTGTTTACGAGGGAGCCCCTTTGGGCAACACCCCTTGCCCCGGCGGCTCCTGACGCATCTTCACCATCCGTCGTAGCGTCGGCACATGAGTCTGTGGACCTCCCTGGAGCCCGCGTCCGCGACCGTCGATCCCGGTGGCAGTACCCGAGTGCGGCTGCGGCTGCGCAACACCGGCGACGTCGTGGACGAGTACCGCTTCGAGCCGGTCGGGGGCATCGCGCCCTGGACCACCGTGGAGCCGCAGACGCTGCGGCTCTATCCGGGTACGACGGGCACGGTCGACCTGACGTTCGCGCCGCCGCGCACCCCGGACGCGACGGCCGGCCCGAACCCCTACGCCGTACGGATCACGCCGACCGAGCACCCGGAGGCGGTCACCGTCCCCGAGGGCAATCTGACGATCACCCCGTTCACCGAGGTGCGCGCGGAACTGGTGCCGCCGACGGTCAAGGGCCGGTTCCGGGGCCGCCCCCGGCTGGCCGTGGACAACCTCGGCAACACCAAGCTGACGGCGTCGATCAGCGGCAGCGACAACGGCGACCAGCTGTCGTACGACATCCATCCGGGCAATGTGCAGATCGAGCCCGGCCGGGCCGCGTTCGTCAAGGCGTCCCTGAAGCCCCGGAAGATCATCTGGTTCGGGCCGAAGGAGCAGCGGCCGTACACGCTGAACGTGCTGCGGTCCGGCGCCAACCCCCTTCCCGTGGAGGGGACTTACCTCCAGCGCGGGTTCCTGCCGCGCTGGCTTGCCACCTTCCTCGGGGCTGCCCTCGCGCTCGCGCTCACCTTCCTGATGCTGTGGATCGCGTACAAGCCGCAGGTGCGGACGACCGCCACCGAGCAGCTCAAGGACGCGAGCGTCAGCACCCTCGCTCCCGCTCCCTCCCCGACCGCGAGCGTGCCGGCGCCGCCCACCGCGACGGCCGCGGCTCCCCCGCCGGTCGCCGTGACCTCGACCGCCGCCGCGGCGGGCGGGGGCGGCGGCGGATCCACGGCGTCCGCGAAGCCCAAGCCCAAACCGGCGACGGCGGCGACAGCGGTGAAGAAGCTGGCCGCGAAGGACTCGGGCCGGCACATCTGCTACCGCGCCTTCATCGCGGGCGACGGCTGGACGGACGCGGTCTGCGACGGGGCCGCGACCGGCACGGTCGACGACGCCAAGCAGATCACGGCGCTGAACATCGCGGTGTCCGGCTCCCTCGGTTCGGCCGCCAACGCCTTCATCCACAACCCCGCCTCGACCGACGGCAACGGCATGTGGGAGCCGCAGTGGACGGCGATCATCGCTGACAACACGGACAACTACATCGGCAGTTCGAAGGACGGCGCCCCGTACATGACGGGCCTGGCCATCAACATCGGCAGCGGTCAGGTCTGCGAGACGACCCGCAACACGGGTTACGACTGGGGCGGTCAGGGGTGCGCGGACGCGCGCCCCAAGTACATCTTCGGCGGCACGCTGGACAACTCCCGCTGGCTGGTGGCCGTCAAGTTCACGGTGTAGCCGGGCCTCCTGGCGGCTACCAGGTGCCCTCGCCGGGCACCAGCCGCCCCGCCTTGCGGTACTCGCGGCGGGCCCCCTCCAGGAGGTCCGCCGCACCGACCGTGTCGCCGCGTCCGGCGGCCAGGTAGGCGGCGGTGACGACCGCACTGCGGATGGAGCCGCCGGCCAGCTCGAACTCCTGTGCCAGCGGGGCGAGTTCGAGGTCCGGTGCGCTCGGCACATGGGTCAGGCCGTGCCGCCACAGCGCGAGCCGTTGCACCGGGTCCGGGAACGGGAAGTCGACGACCAGGTCGAGCCGCCGGGTGAACGCCTCGTCGATGTTGGCGCGCAGGTTGCTGGTGAGCAGCGCTATCCCGTCGAAGGACTCCAGCCGTTGGAGCAGATAGGCGCTCTCCATGTTGGCGTAGCGGTCGTGCGAGTCCTTCACCTCGGACCGCTTGCCGAAGACCGCGTCGGCCTCGTCGAAGAGGAGCACGGCGTCGGTACGGTCGGCCTCGGTGAAGATCCGTTCGAGGTTCTTCTCGGTCTCGCCGATGTACTTGTCGACGACCGACGACAGCTGAACCACATAGAGATCCAGGCCGAGTTCGGCCGCGACGACCTCCGCCGACAGCGTCTTGCCGGTGCCGGACTCACCGGCGAACAGCCCGAGCACGCCCCGCCCCCGGCCGCCGCCCGCGCTGAGCCGCCAGTCGCCGAGGACCCGGTCGCGGTGGCGTGCGCGCAGGGCGAGTTCGTGGAGTTGGGTCAGTGCCCGCTCGGGCAGGACGAGGTCCTGCCAGTCGACGGCGGGCCGGATGCGGCGGGCGTGCTGTTCGAGCCCCGACGCCGACTGCTGGCGCGCGGCGAGCCGCAGATGGGCAGCGGTCAGCGGGGTCCCGTCGAACGCGGCGAGCCCCCGGGAGGCACGGGCGGCGCGCGCGATGCGGTCGGCGCCGAGGTGGTACGGCGCGACGGTGGCCCGTACGTCGAAGCCACTGTCCGCGCCGACGGCCTCCGTCCAGGCACGCACCGTCGCCGCGCGCTGCCGGGGCGCCTCCAGGATCAGCGGGTCGCTCTCGCACCACAGGGGGTCGTACGGGCGGGCCCCGGCGAACACCACGGAGACGTCCGGGGCGGCGGTCAACGCCTTCACCAGCGGGCCGGGTTGGTCGGGCAGCCCGCTCACCACGACCGTACGGACGCCCAGTCGCGCCTCGCGCAGCAGCTCCGGCACCCGCTCGACGGGGCCGGAGAAACGCACGGCGGGCACCCGTGCCGCGGCGAGCGCGGCCGACACGCACACCAGCCCGTCGCCTTCATGACGCTCCCTCAGATACACGGCGAGGGGCGGCCCTCCGGCGAGCAGCACGGCCAGCCGGTCCACGAAGTGCGTGAACTCGTCGTCCCCGCCCGGGTCTTGACCGTCGTACGGCACTCTCGGCGCCGTCAGTGGGTGGAGGTGGCCGGCGAGCGCCGCGTCCGGGGTGTCGTCGCCGAGCAGGTGGGCCAGGATCCGGTCCGGTACCCGTAACGATCGGCTGAGAAAGGGGCGTTCGGGTTCCTCCACGGTGAGCAGGCCGAGGGCGCACAGCGGGGCCGTGGGATGGAAGCGGGCCCGTCCCGCCGTGTCATGGGCGGGGATGCCGCACAGGTCGAGGGCGAGTCCCACGGTGGCCCGGCGGCGGCCGACGTCGTCGTTGAGGTAGCTGTAGAGGGGCTCGAAGGTGCGGTCCAGGTCGGGGGCGAGGGCGATGAGGAGGAGGGCCGTGTCGAGGTCGGTGAGGCGCAGGGCGGTGAGGCGGTCGGCCGGGTCGGGCGTCAACTCCCGTGTGGGTGCGGCTGGTTCGGGCCGGCGCTGAAGGAGGTAATCCACTGCCTCCCCGGACAGGTAGAGGCCGCGCAGCGGGTCGGTGGCCGTGGGGTCGATGGCGGAGCGCTGGGCGACGAGCAGGGCGACGCGTTCACGGAGGCGGCCGATCCGGGCGAGGAGAGCGTCGGTCTCCGGCTCGGCGGCAGGAGTCACGCCGACAGACACACCCATTTCCTCGACCGTCACGTCCCCGTCCTCGACGTCCTCCTGCGCCGCGCCACCTCGCGGGCCTCCCGTGCCGCAGCGACCTGGCGCGGGCGGTGGGCCCGTTCCTCCGGGCCCGGGGACGTGCCGTCGAGGCCGTGGACGCGGACCGCGGCGCCCTCGGTGACCGGTGGGCCGGCGTCGTACTCGGGGTAGGCCGGGAAGGGCGCGGTGACGACGAGGTCCAGGGAGGGCTTGAGTTCGCCGCCGAGGGCGGACCAGATCTCTGCGAGTGACCGTGACTCGGTCTGGATGCCGGCCACCGAGATCGGCACCGACAGGCCCAACTCACCAAGAGAACCCGGGAGTTCGACAGGGGCGAGCAGCTCGCGCGGGATCAGGGTGGCCAACACGGCGGACAGCAGCCGGTGTTCGTCCTGCGGCCGTTTCGTCCACGCCGTCACCAGGTACGACAGCCGGAACCAGCGCGGCGGCTGGCGGCGCTTGACGACCACGTCCCGCTCGTCGCGCACGGCGACATGCCCGCGCTGGCGCCGGTGCACGTCCTCCCTGATGTCGTACAAGTAGGTGCTGATCGTGGGGGTGTTGCGCCGGGCCGCCCAGTCGCGGGTCGGTGCGTCGAAGGAGACCTCGATGCCCGAACCGGCCAGTGCGCCGCCGCCGATCAGGTCCTTCAGGACCTCGTCCACCTCATGGATCACCGCCGTGCTCCCGCCCTGCCGTGCTGTCGTGCCCCGCCGTACGCGTCGGCGCCCGCTACGCCCCTGTCGGCCGTGCTCCGATCGTGCCGTTCCAACCGACCATGCCCGCAAGCACGTTGGGGACATGGGGAGGGCACCGCAGGTTGCCCGCGTGTCCGGCTTCGAGTGCCCGTTCGGTCAGATGTAGCCTTCCCGGAGGGCATGGGCCACGGCGTGTGCCCGATTGCGCAGATGGAGGCGGGTGGTGAGCCCGTGCATCACGTTTTTGACGGTGCGTTCGGAATAGGAGAGCTTGCTGGCGATCTCTCCGGTGTCGAGTCCCTCGGCGACCAGCCGCAGGACGTCCACCTCACGCGGCACGAGCCCCGCCGTCTGGACTCCGGAGCGGCCCGCCGCGCTGCGGTGCAGCGTCCCGACCTGTTCGACGAGTCTGCCGATCAGATCGGCCGGCAGGTCGCCGTCACCGCGGGCCGCCGCGATCACGGCCTGCACCAGGCGCTGCGCGGTCGCCTCCTGGCGCCACACGATGGCGCCGACCCCGCACTCGATCACATCGAGCAACTCCGCCTCGCGCAGGGCCCCTACGACGAGTACGGCCCGCCCGCCCTCGCTGCGCACGAGTCTGCGCAGTCGGGTGAGCGCGGCTTCGTCGAGCGTGTCGGCGATGAAGAGGGCCACCCTGCCGGGGCCGGTGTCGCTCTCCTCGCGGAGGTCGATCTCCGGGTATCTGCGCAGCTGGCTGAGTGCTCCCTCGCGCGAGATCGGGTCCGGGGCGTGGACCGCCACGGGTATCCGGTCGCCGGAGTCGGCCGTACCGGGATGCGCGGTCCGCGATGAGCTGAGCAACGTTCTCCCTCGAATCCACATACGTGCCGTCCCAGTTGTGCTGGTGGCGGCCGTGTACTCCTCACCCTCGTGGGGCGGGTGGGACGCGCGCAATCGTGGAGCACCACGAGCAGCACCACGAGATCGGACGAACGACGGACCACGACGGACCACGACGGAGACGAGGAGGACCGCGATGACGGGGACCACACCTGACGCCGGAACGTCCGTGATGCCCTGCGAACACCGCGACGCTGCACGGCTGTTGGCGGCGGAGGCCGCGCACGCCCGCGCCGGTTCGGGCCGCCTCGTGCTGCTGCGCGGGGCCACCGGGACGGGCCGTACCACCGTGTTGGAGGCCGCCGCCGAGGACGCGGCGGCGCACGGCATGCGGGTGCTGCGGGCCCGCTGTTCGCCTCGCGACCAGGCGGTCCCGTACGCCGCCGTCCAGCAACTCCTCGGTCCAGTACCGGAGTTCGCGGATATCGCGATCGACGGGGACGAGCGGGCGAGCGCCGCCCGGCTGGGGCGGGTGCTGCGCTCGTACGCCGACCGGGCGCCGCTGCTGATCGCCGTGGACGACGTCCATCTGGCCGACGCCGCCTCGCACCGGTGGCTGGTGGAGGCGGCGCGGCACGTGGACCGATTAAGGATCCTGCTGGTGGTCACCGAGCGCAGCCAGTACGACATCGAGCCGTCCGAGCCGGGCCTGACCCACACCCTCTCGCCCGCGCTGGTCCGCACCCACACCCTGGCCCCGCTGACCGCCAAGTCGGCAGCCGGGCTGGTCCGTTCGGTGCGCGCCGACGCGCCCGGGCTCTGGGTGGACGACTGTGTCCGGGCCGGCGCCGGCAACCCCCTGCTGCTGCGCGCCCTGCTCGACGACCTCGGCGCCGGCCGGCATCCGAAGGTGCCGGAGACGTCCGCGGCGCTGTATCCGGGGGCTTATCCGGCGGCCGTGTCCTGGTGGCTGGAGTGCGCGGGCCCGGCCACCGGCGAGGTCGCACGGATCCTGGCCGCACTGGACGAGGGCTGGGCCGGGGACCCGCCCGCGGCCCTGCCCGCCGATCGCACCGCTCCCGCTCCCGTCGACGAACTGGCCGTCCTGATCGCAGAGTTGGCGAGTGCCGACCCGGCGCGGGTGGCCGGCTGGCTCACCGCGATGACCGGGCTCGGGGTGTTGCGCCCGGACCCCGACGGGCGCCCGCGCTACGCGCATCCACTCCTGCGCGACGCGGTACTCACCGGCGTGCCCGCGGCCAGGCGGCGGGCCGCGCACGCGGCGGCGGCCGAGACGATGCAGCGCCACGGCGGCTCCCCCGACACGGTCGCCCGGCAGCTGCTGCTCGCCGACCCGGTGGGCGCGCCCTGGACGTCGGCCGTGCTTCAGGAGGCGGCCTCGCTCGCGCTGCGGGACGGGCGCGCGGACGACGCCGTCGCGTTCCTGCGCCGGGTCCTGGAGGAGCCGCTGCCGGACGGCCGCAGACAGCGGCTGCTGACCGAGCTGGGCTCCCTGGAGTACAGGCGGACCTCTTCGGCCGGCATCCCCCGGCTGAGCGAGGCGCTACGGCTGTCCGGGGCGCCGCAGGACACCATGCGCGCGGCCGTCGCCCTCGGCACGGCGCTGGCCGGCCGGGGCCGGACCGTGGCCGCGGTGGACGTACTCCGCACTGTGGAGGACGAGTTGACGGACCGTCCGCAACTGGTGCGCACCCTCCAGACCGCTTCGGTGCTGCTGGCGGAGCAGGACCAGTCGGTGCGGCAGGACGTGTACCGGTGGCTCCGTGATGCCGCGGAGGTCTCGCCGGAGCTGGTCGGCACGGCCGGTCAGGCGCTGGTCGTACGGCATGCGGCCACGGCCGGTCTGATCTCGGCGGCGGAGGCGATGCGGCGGCTGCGCGGTCTGCTGGCCCAGCCCGCCGACCCGCTGACGGAGCCGTTCCTGCTCGGTACGGCCGCCGCCGTGGCCCAGTGGGCCGACGATCTCCCGGAGGCGGAACGGCTGGTGGAGCGCGGCCTGGTCGGACAGCGTCCCGACCTGCTGCATCCGATGCTCGACGCGCTGACCAACGTACGGGCCGACATCCTGTCCGCGCGGGGCGAGCACGGGCGGCTGCTGACGGAGGCGTGGGCGCGGGACTGGGCGCGGAGCACGCCGTCCAACGGGCACGCCACCATCCTGCTGGCGCTGCTGGCGACCGGGCAGGAGGCGCGGGCGCTGCGGCTCGCGGACGGTTTCGACCTGCGATCGGCGCCCGATTCCTGGGAGTTGAACCGTTTCCTGTACGCGCGGGGTGTGCTGCGCGCGGCCGGCGGCGATCCGGCGGGCGCGCTGCACGACTTCCTGGAGTGCGGGCGCCGGCAGTCGGCCCGTGAAGTGGTCAGCCCGGTCGTCACTCCGTGGCGCTCGGCCGCCGCCGAGTGCCGGCTCGCCCTCGGCCGTCCCCGGGAGGCGATCGCCCTGGCGGAGGAGGAGCTGCGGCTGGCCCGGGTGTGGAACACGCCCCGTACGGTGGGCCGTTCGCTGCGGGTGCTGGCCTCGGCGACCGGCGGGCGGCGTGGTCTGGAGCTCGCGCAGGAGGCCGTGGGGCTGTTGCGGGAGGCGCCGGAGGGGACGGAGACCGAGCTGGTGCCGGCGCTGATCGCGCAGGGCCGGGCGCTGACCGCGGCCGGGGAGCGGCGGCGGGCCCGCGGGTGTCTGCGGGAGGCCGCGGAGCGCGCCGAGCGGCTCGGCGCGACCCGGCTACGGGCCCTGGCGGAGGGGGCGTTGGGCGAGAGCGGGGCCAGGCGCACGGCCCCGGCCCGCACCGGTTCCGGGTCTCTCACCAACAGTGAGCGCCGGATCGCGGAGCTGGCGGCCGACGGCCGTACGAACACCGAGATCGCCGATCTCCTGCACCTGGCCCGCCGGACGGTGGAGACCCATCTCACCAGTTCCTACCGGAAGTTGGGCATCCAGCGCCGGGGCCAGCTGCCCCGGACGCTGGGGCGGGGCCAACGCCCTTGAGGCGGACGCTACTTGTGGGTGCTGGTGGTCGGTGTGGGCTCGGTGCCCTCCGCGCGCACGGTGCTGTGGCCCTTCTTCGGGGCGATGTGCCGGGGCACGACGTCCTGGGGGAAGGTGAGCTGCTGGTTCATCCACTTCAGGGTGGCGGGCATCTCCCGTACCCAGGTGGGGAAGTTGTGGCTGCCGGACTCGGGCAGGATCGACACGACCCGCATGGGTGCCTTGACGGCCTTGATGAAGGCGAGGGTCTGCGGGTAGCCCCGCTCGCCGTGCTTGCTCTCGGCGACCAGGACGGAGATCTGAGGTGCGGGCAGGTGCTTCAGCCGCCACATCAGGTCGTGTCCGTTGACCCGGTTGACACGGCCCAGTCCGCTGCCGAAGAGGTTCCCGGTGGTGGGGTCGTCCTTGATCCTGTAGTCGGGCGAGAGCCCTGCGGCCGTCGTGTACACGTGCGGGTTGCGCATCGCCAGCTGCAGCGCGCAGGTGCCGCCGGAGGAATAGCCCATGACGCCCCAGGCGCTGGCGTCGTGGCCGACCCGGTAGACGGACTTCAGGGCCTGCGGGAGGTCCTTGGCGAGGAAGGTCTCGGTCTGCGGTCCGCCGGGGACGTTCACGCACTCGGTGTCGCGCGGCGGGGCGATGGTGGGCCGGATCATCACCATGATGGTCGGCTGCATCTGGCCGTTCTTCTGCAACTGCCCGGCGGTCTGCGACACCCGCAGGTACTGGGCGAGGTTGAAGATGCTGCCGGGGTAGCCGCTGAGCGCGACGACGACCGGGAAGCGCTGCCTGGCGTACGCCTTCTGGAAGTACTGCGGGGGCAGGTAGACGAAGGCCGGGTCGACGACGCCGGTGCGGCGGCCGATGACCTTCACGGACTCCACCTTGCCGTTGACCGCGGGGTTGCCGGTGGGCAGTCCGCTGACCCGGTTCAGCTGCTCGTCGGAGGCGGGCTGCACCAGCGCGCCCTTGACGGAGACGCCGGTCGCGCCTCCGTTGTGGTCGGCCGCCTGGGTCACGCCGACGGGCGCGGTGTCGGTGTTGCCGAAGAGCTCGTCCCACGATCCGAAGAACTGGTACGAGGAGTTCAGCCAGCACGCGAATGCGGCGATGATCGTGACCTGTGTCACTCCGATGGCCGTCAGCCGCCCGAGCACCTGCCGCACCGTGGGCTTCGCCAGCCGCGGCCATACCCAGACAAGCAGCGCCACGCAGACGACGGCGACGGCCGCCATCACATAAACGGTAGTCTCGCTGGTCAAACCCATGCCACTCAGTCCCCGGTTCCTTGCCTGTGCTCGTTCCTTCACACAG
>Ga0307509_10006593_pt1 | contig 15530 bp, 16 predicted proteins | sample 10_EM_MG_FD_202245 | JGI IMG/M metagenome (GOLD analysis project Ga0307509, IMG submission 202245) | Populus trichocarpa ectomycorrhiza microbial communities from riparian zone in the Pacific Northwest, United States - 10_EM | ecosystem: Host-associated > Plants > Roots > Unclassified | place...
CTCTCTGCCATTCGATGTCCTGTTTTTTAAGTTGTTCAGCAAATTGGGCTTTCAAGGATATTACTTCTGCTTCCAATATTTTATCTCGGATCTCCGAAGATTTCGCATTTTCTTTTTGCTGAGCTTATTGGCGGCTAAATTCTTGTTCAATAGCGATTTTTAGCCGTTCCTGTTCATCATGTGTTGCTCCTTCGAGAGTTGCTAGTGCTTTCTTGGCATCCTGGAGTTCCTTGTCAACAATTAATTCGCCCTTTGCTAACCTTGTTTGTAATAACCGTAGGTTAGTGTATTGGGCTCTAGCTTCTTCCCATAAAGCATCCAAAGCTATCAAGTTCTCGTCTTGACTTTGATTGATGGATGAAGAGATGTGTTGGAAGGCTAGTCCGATTTGTTGTTTAAGGAGTTCTATTTGGTTTGTAGTATTTCTTGCGCGTTGACGGGAGTTTGATCGGGAGGTATTTTTTCGACACGAAATTGTGCACTATGGGAGTGACTCATGGGGGAATGTATGACCGATCCTGGATTTGAGGTAGTGGTCATAGCCCGGGAGGAAGGGTTGAATGAGGATGCATGAGGGGTGGAAGTATCGTCATCTTCCATAGATTGATCGGGATTACTGATGAGTTCCGGGTGAGGAGAATTGGGGCTCACAAGGGCCATGGTAGAGGTTAGTAATCCTTTAATTTGGAAGGGGATTTCTAACTCTCCAGTATCGTCGAGCCTTTTTACAACCCCTCGCTATAGTAGGGAAAGGGTGACGAAAGGACCCTTGTGATGTTACCCACCAATTTTGTTCTTCTGCGTCAATACGGTTCTGAAGAACGTTTTGGTTTTGTTTCACCTGTCCTATGGCTTGCGTTGAAAGAATAATACTCGCGGGGGTAGAAGGGCGAGACAGGCCAAGAGGTGGTGAAGGAGAGGAACAAGGTAAAGACATGCCTCCTTCTGATTCAGGTTCCCAATCGTCTATGGAATCCGAATCTTCTTTGATTGTGGATTCAGGTGAGACAATGGCAGCCTGTGGTGTATCTTCAAGGATGAAAAAAAGATAATAAAGGATAAAGCAGACGAAGATGTCTGCCAACATGGGAGCCTTGGTGACTGAAGAATAACAATATAGTGTTAGGGGGTAGCTAACACGGTAGGATTCCGAGCTATCTAGGCCGAGGATATTCGAGACAACTGATTATAGGTCAGGAAGGCTCAAGAAGAATTGTACAATAAAGTAATAGAAGAATATCGTAATAACTTATAATATTGTTAAGGTCTCTTCTCCCTTGCTTGATGATTTTCTCAACCATCAGGGAGAGCCCTACTATTTATACTAATGCTCACGCTACTTTGACTTCTCTAGTAAAGAAGTATCTTTCCAAGAATTTAGTTCGTCAGAACAAAGTGCGAACACAGTTTGACCCTGAATCTTTCCCAGCTTGACTCTGAGAATCTCCTGACTGCTATTTCTTCTGAGGGTGTCCCCACTCCACCAGTAGCCAGTCTTCAATCTCTTCATCCTGATAGACTATAATGGAATATGCAGTTTAAAAGCCTACATACCAATAGTATCATGAGTACTATGGAGTGATCAAGTCCGATACTCATCTATTAATGCATAATGCGTATGCATTAGTAAGAGTAGAGAACTGGTTCTCTAATCATCGTTCCAATCAGTTAGCCATATCTTGAAACGTGAACTCCTTGAGGTTCCTGAGTAGTCTCCCAGATGCCTCCGGGAAGTCCCTACTGCTTGGGTTCGGATATATCCTCTCCCCTATGGTGGCATATACCTCGCGCATAATTATGCAATCTATTCCCGCTAGGGTAATAGAGACCCGTGCAACATTTACTATGTTTCCTTAACTTTACGCGACCATGTGCTCGGAAGGTTACCCTCCCTAGCAGGGTAACTTTGGCCTACCTAGGTTACCCTGTCTAACCCTATGTCACCAAGTCCCTTTGTAGACACTTGTACCAACTCATGTCTACTGTTAGTATACTAAGTATACTGGTCTATCCTCACTCTGGTTACCTCTTGGTATACCATATGGGCTTGATTTTAGTCCACTGTAGCTACCTATCTATAGGGTCGTTTCAATTGGACCTAGAAAAACAAAACTATATTAGAAATTACTCCAAAGGTTAGAAGGGTAGGATTGTGTGTAGGGGACGGTGGAGAAATAGTGTAAAAAGTGTAAGGGAATATTGGCTAAGTAGAATATGCCAAGAGAGAATATTTGGGAGAGGGGTGTGGTGTGCGAGGAGTGTGGTTGGGGCGTGCAAGAGGAGGGGATATGGATAGGGGGGAAAAATATTGGGTAGTGGAAAAAGAAGAGGAGAGGGGAGTGGTTGAGAGGAATAGAGGTGAAAAGGGTGTGATAAAGGGAGAATATAGAGGGGAGTGGGCCGCTGAGCTATCTCATACTTAGTGGGAAAATTTTCCCAGGTCTGCTCATTGGCTATTCGAGTCTCACTCAATCAGATCATCAGATCCAACATTGAGAGATTGACGTACAGTACATATAAGACGAGGGGCTGACCATGGCATATATTTGGTCAAGAACATCTCTCAAAGTCACTACAAGCGCGGGTAACCAAAATTCAAGGGGAGAATGGGAAGATTATTCGTGATGCTAATGCTGAAATCTCTGCCCTACGGAATAAGATTGCCGGAATGGGCTTTGTTGAAGATCAATTGAGAAGGAAGAACCACGAGTTGATAGAAGGGTGGAGAGAGAAGGCCAGAAAGCTGGCACAAACACAGGCATTCTTGGCTCACATTTACCATTCCTATAAAAAGAAACTTTGAGCTAATACTGTACAGGAACTCTATGATAAACCCAAACGCCGGACATCACTATCGCAAGCCCAGCCGGCCGCCGCGGATCAGGTTGATCAGGCGCTGTATATCACCTCTGACCCGCCTTTCGACTTCCGGCACTTCCAGGACTCCCGAAGCACATCCTTGGAAACCTTTCCTCAACAGATCCGGCCGAGCCTGGATCCTGAATACACCCTATCCAGTGCCAAGATCGGGGATATTCGCGGCCAGAACGGGGCTGGTCCTGGTGCAAGAGTCATTCACTCCTTCCAACGGCCTGTAAGGAGACCTGATAATAGTGAGGGTGTGCTCTTTAACGGTAGACGTTTGTTCTTTCCACTTGATTCCTCTAACACCCCCCTTAAACATTCATTAGATCAGATTCCGTTCCCGTCCACTCCTATCGCCACCCACGAGCACCGCCAAGTTTTGAAAATCCAATTTTCAGCTATAGTATTCCCCGGTGCGTTACCGAATAGAGGGATCCAGCAGAAAAATATAATCGCTACCAGAAATGTCAGGCATGAGAGGAGAGACTTGATGCGAACTGCGCGAAATTTTTGAGTTCCAGCACTGAGACAGGATACCCAGACAACCTGAAAGCCAGTGGGATACAGCTTGAGACCTCGCCTTGCCCAAGTTGTCATAGTACTAGAGGATAGCAGGCAGAAAGAGAAGCTGCCAGACTTATCAGAGTTTAGGTTTTGCCTTGACCATTGTTTACATCTTGGTATTTCTTTCAAGGATAACCACGGCCCCTACCACCCACAAGTGGGTTGTAGGGGTGTTCACAATCCCTACAGAAAATACCAACTGCAAGAGCTTGGTATTCCGCCTTTCCTAATTTATCGCTGTTGCTGTGGTTACGAGGTGTTCCGCAGGGATTATATTTTCTGCTGGATCCCTCTAATAACCCATCAGTAGAATTGCTGTCTCCCCTTCCCTGCTGCTTTGCTTCCCGATCACCATCCTTCATGTGTGACTCAACCCGCCACATTAGTCAAATGGGACAAATATTATGAATGTCGGGTTAGAACAACCCATTGCCAATTGGTCAAAGCTGGGGGGAACTGCATGGAGGTCTTCGGAGGAAGGTTTACCCGGTTGCTCAGACCTCATAGCTCACTATGTACGGACCGAAGAGCCACTAGCACATATAGAACCGTTGACTCCTAGGACTTGAGAACCCCGATGCTCATCTGCAAGCTCGCTACAGCTCGCACTTTTTTGTTACCCACCCACCACCCCCAACTAACCTTGCCAAGGTTCCCGCCACTTTGAAGGACGCTAAGCGACAACCAAAGTTTGTGGCACTCCAGAAGAGTGCCCGTCACCACAACACAACGCGCCAGCCCAACACAACATTTAAATGGCCACCCCCCCTCCCCCCTTCTTTCTTGAACAACCACAGTTGTCACATGTTCGGAGGAGTTTTCTTTGTTTTTGATCATTGTCCATCATCGTTCTACTGGTAATCATTGCAGCTCTTGCATGAAAATAGTGGATGGGAGTACAATGAGAGGAAAATAATGAAGAAATGCTCAGAGTATTATGTGTCATTACATATTTGGAAGAGTATTCTCTACTTTTCTTGATTTTGCTCCATCGTTCCTGTCGTAATCATTGCAGCTCTTGCATGAAAATAGTGGATGTGAGTACAATGAGAGGAAAGTAATGAAAAAAATACAAATTGGATCGTATCTACAGCTAAGAGATTAAGACAAAAGTAAGAAACTTGAACACTTTGGATTGAATGGCTACCCCCATTAAACAACAACCTTTAAAGCCTAATCCTCCGATTTGTATCCTTCACTGCCTTTCTCATTTGCTTCGAAATATCCTTCTATTGCGTTTTTACACTATTTTCAGCCTTTCGGGAAACGACATCAAGAGATCGCTGAGCTTTGGCAACCTGCTTCTCAAGACTGTCCTGCTCTTTCTGTCGGACCATTGACCGAGCTTCAAGTTGATGTGCATATAGCACTCCTCCTTTTTGAATGGACCTGCGACTCCGAGCCTTTCGTGCAGCTCGAGCAACCTCTGCAAACCTGATATCCTGAAGCTCGCTAAATGCCAGTGCTCCACTCTGTGCCTGTAACAACCTACCTTTTACAAAAGTCTGAAGACTTTTTGTAGTTGTTGATGAGAGTTCCCTGAGGTCCAATTCAGAATCAATCAGTGCCTGAAGTGCATTTGCCTGGTATCAAAGTGTTTGTATCGTTCAAAGTGTTGAAGTCAAATCCACTGTCTGTGGTGAAGAAGTAGTATGTGAGGTATCTACCAAGGAGATTTCCTGCTCTGCAGGAGAGAGCTTGGCAAGCACTATCTTAGGATTGAATTCAATAAGTCTAGTTTTGCGAAAGCTGGAAATAATGATACTTGGCTTGAAAGTACATGACCGAATCGATTCAATCGCAGTTAGAAATTCTATCTTAGCAAACTCTGAAAAACCACTTCAGGTGGCTTGGTCGACAGCCTCGGCATGATAGTGCTTGTAGGGTTGAAATACTACAACATCAAGTGGTTGCAGCAGATGAGTGCGATGAGGAGGAAAGCAAAAGGGTAAAACTTTATGGCTATCACAAAATTCAATAAATTCTCAAGTAGAGTGAGACTCCTGGCCATTGAGTAGTAGCAATCGCAATGCTCCCACTTGCCTTTAACTTGAAAATTTTTCAAAGTGATCCAGCCAACCCATTGCGAGTATATCATTGGTATAACTTGTTTCAGAAACACCAATAAGACTGTCATCGGTGATGCTTGTTTTCAAGTACCAGTCTTCCATATGAAAGGTTCCAGGAATAATGATGCAAGGTGGAAGCACACTGCCATCACCACTCACAGTTTCCATAACCCTAACAAGCTCACGATTACTAGTAGAGCTTGCAAAATGCATAGGACATGTAGATTCCAGAGTGATAACCCACTGATCATGTCCAATACCAATCCGAAACCCAGTTTCATCGACATTATAACAATCAGTATCAAGAATGCCATGCTTTCTCTTGATATCATCATATTGTTGAAACTATTCTTGAAGATCATCATAATCATGTGCAATTTTTGGGTTAACATCCAAGGTTTTTTGCTTTTGAAGATGGAACTCAGGATGTCGTTTTTAAAAACCTCAGAATCCAGGAATTGGTCACAGTTGGTGGTGGAGTATCGGGATCATCATGTGAGCAAGCCAGACTCGAGTTGGTATACTTGTTGAGATGACACTATCTTGGTGCAATACCCATTGAATCTACCTTGGTAAGGTACTCGCATAAACCCTCCTCTTGATCTTCACTCAATTTCTCATTAGGGAGTTGACATTGTCTTGATTGTTGGCCCTTGAATGTAGCACGCAAACAATCGATTAGGACATCAAATTCTCTTGCCTTCAATGCTATATTGGGCTTCATTTCTCCCTTTAGCTTCAGAATAGCTTGTTGGATTCGGCTTTAGATCACTGAGTATGCTTGACCAGATATAGTGAGTTGTGTGGTTGGAAACGACTTTGTAACAAAGAGAGTGAAGATAATTCTGAAAAATGTTGTGTTGGGGCAACAGGCACTCCTCTGGAGTGCCGCAAACTATGACAGTCGCTTAGCGTCCTTCAAAGTGGTGGGAACCTTTGCACGATTATCTCACTGCACCCTCATTGTGACGTAAGGATCAATCGGTGCCAATGATCTCAGGCGATAAGGGCACATCTCTCCCACCACCTCCGACAGTGGATACATGGAAGATGGTTCATCGATGGAATAGATTGTCAGATTGTCTTGGTTCATCAGCAAAAAAATCATCTTGCACCCCATCTCTCTCCACACACCCTGTGGGCTGGACGTTGCAGGCGCTTATAACATAAATTCGAGTTCTGGGTGCGTCCGCCCGGGTTTATTCCGTCCGGAAGGGAAAGGGCCACCTCCAATGCGTCCGGACGCCACAGGCAGCATCTGGATGCATTGGACGCAGCCCTTTTGCGTCCAGACAGCTTAGACCCCCCCCCCCCAGAAACTCTCCCTCCAGCCCCCAGCCTCTTCCTCCCTTCGCACCTAAAGTCCAGATTCCCATGGTGCCATTCTGCGGAGTCCTTTCAACCGCAACCTCTCACATCCCTGCTCCCCCCCTAGACATGCTCGCCCATCAGCTTTTTTCCCCTAATACCCTCTCGCCTTTAACTACGTTACTTGCATCTCTCTGAATCTGTTTCTCACCCTGAACCCGTCCAACATCACCTCTGCTTCTCCCATACTGCCGGATTTCCTCAGTCTTCTCGCATCTCCTGCCGACATTTTCCCGTCCTCATTTTTTCGCTCTATTTCCTCCAAACGCCCTCAGCCCTTGCTCCTCCACCCTCTGATCCCACCCTGTATTCTCCCATTTCCGGCAGATGTTCCCCAACCCCTTGCCCTTTCGCTAGGCTCTTTCCTCAGCTCTCTACATCCTGTCTTGTTCACCCTGTTCCTCTTGCGGTCCGCCCTCGGACTCTTGCAGTCCGCTCACGGGCTCCCACCGTATTCCCTGGCTTCTAACAGTCCTCCAGACACATTCCCGTGCCTCTTCACCAACAACTGCCCCCTAGACTACCTAACCAATCCTGCCCCGTTTATAACCATCCCCCGACACATTCCCATGCCTACCGAACCTACAATTGCCTACTAGATGACTTGCTCATACATGCACGGCTTATGACTATGCGTCCTGTTTGTTCTCATTCCTTTCCTGCACACCGGCCTGGCCTGTACACTACTATTGCTTGATCATTCATGAGCCTTTTAGTACGAGTAATCTAACTTGATTTTATTACATATATATACACGATCAGGGCCTGAAGATAAAGCCATTCTCCCTATTCTTGCAATCAGTTTCTTCAACTTGAGATTCCGCCAGGTTCTCAGAACAGCCCTGCACCAGCCAGTACTCTCGGATTCGCCCCTTGTTCTCGCTGTGGCTCGCGCTGACTGTGTCTTCCCAAATCCAGGCGGCAGCCAGCCGTCTCTAATTCATCCAGCTCCATATTACTGCCAAACTCCCACCTCAATCCGTCCTCATCATTGTCATATCCTACCGTCCACTCCATCCGCTTTCCCCGCTCCCTCGCGATTTTACCCTCCAATGTTGTCCTTATACGCCAGATTATTTGACTCTGCCAAACTCCTCCTGATGTGTCCCACGATCGTGTATGACCTTCAAGCAGGGGTAGCTATCCATTACCTGACGTTTCACACAATTGGAGTAGAGGTGGTTTTCAAAGGTATCCGGATGCTGGGGCAGTCGGCCGATCCGGACACTTTTGAAACCTGCCAGTACGTATAGTTTATCCTACCCCCGAAACTGGTCAGTGTGAAAGCTATATTATCGATGAAGATGTCAGTCTACCAACATTTATGTGAATGACATAATATGGCTGCTGTAAGCCAGATAAATGGGCCATCGATCTTATCTAGAAAACCTTCATGTGTTATGCCTTTCCTTTTCGGGGCGGTGTAATATTGAGCAAATATCGCGCCCAGAAGCCCTGGTGTGACGAATCTACGAGAGATTCACTGTCCGCCGGATCAGATTGATTTGGGCTCACTGCGATTAGAAACAATCCCGCCAAATGTGAAAAACATACCTCATAGCTGCCAGGCCGGCAAATCAACCTATCCTCCTCCAGTAGGTATTCCACTCTTCGTGCACAGGCTGTAGGATCCTCACTATTGAGCTTATAGAGTTCTGTTATAGTTTTCTTGACTGTATGCAGATACTGCGATCGGCATCCGCTGTGCTTTGCCCACATCCGCAAATCAGTGACCAGCGGCCACTCCATTTAGTCTGTCATGGGATGCCAGTTATCAGTTAAGGGTAACTTACCTGGTCATTTGAGGCCTGAGTAGCATCAGCAAAGTTGGGAAAGCATACTTGGGTCCGGGCCTCGCTCCAACATGTGCGGACTTCTTTGGTCAGGGTAATTGTGTCCAGAAACTGATTGACAAAGATCGTCCAATCCCACATCAGATCACGGGCTCTGGCCTGAATGCTACACTCAAGCCCGGTAGCCATATTTTGCCTGCTGCTGGCCTGCCGTCCTCCTTGGCTATTGAATTCCAGCGTTGTTGGATCTGGGTGACATGGGGTTATCACTGCGTCGCAGGTGGATTTAAGACTGTGGACGAACGGGAGGGAATTGCAGATGTATAACCATTTTGGCTAACGTGTGCTGGGGCAGGCGTTTTCTGTTCCGGGTAACCAATATGCCTGCTAGAACCCTGGGTATTCCCAGGCGTGATTGTTAGTATCGAGCGCTGCGAGCTATGAAACTCACACCCAATTGGGCTCTGAGCTCCCCAGGCCGATTGATGATCCATATTGTCTCCATGCTAGCTTAACTCGTTCTCCTTCTCGCTCTCCTTGCTCTCCTCACTCGGGCTATCATTACCCTCATATTCCCCATCATTAGAGTCGAGACTCTGATTCGCCGACTCCAAGCCCTGCTGCCGGTGGTTAAGGACAAGCTCTCGTACCTCGAGTGATGAAGAAGCCAGCTCCAGTACGCCATCACTCCTCCTACCTACAGCGGACCCAGCCGTAACAGACTCAACACTGGGTGATGGTATTATAGTTAATCTATCCCTGGACCCAGATCTCTGGAAACATCTATGGAGAACATCTCTTGGCCTTTGCCGTTCCTGCCTTAATAAACACATTTGGTCTGTCATAACCTGCCGCTGTTGTTGTGACATAGTGTGCAGGTGGATAGTGATAAAATAAAATTGTTGTGTATGATGTTGGAGAGTAGGTAGTGTCAGGAATCTATTGGTATGTAGCTAAGGGCGCAATATGGGGTGTGAACTTGGAAGATAGAAATGGTCCATCCGGCTTCCTTAAGAACTAGGAACGTTCATAGTTCATCACTCGCTTTTATGTTTGCTGCTGTCAGCAGACACCCGTGTGTCCAAATTGCAACTTCAGACCTGATATAGGACTTTGCACCCAAAGCGTGCTATGGGCTACACTAACCGGGGCCAGAATAAATGAGGTGCCAATCAGGGTCGAGCTTCAACTTGGCCGCGCCGTGATTTGACTAGGGCAACACGAGTATTTGGTACTTGATATTCTTGAGGGTGATGAAAAAAGGTTTATCAGTATTTACGGACTAATCTAGTTTGAGTAGGTCTGCCAAGCGGACGGTAGCCAATATGGGTAAGGCTAGGGCTCGAAGTCCGGACGCTAATCTCAGCAAGTGAAAGCTGCGGCTAAGGCTCAACAGATGCGAAATAAGGTGTAAAGCCAGGATAGGAACAGCGATGGAAGGAGCAAACCCCAAATGAAAAACGGGCTAGAAAAGAATGAGAATGATGCACACAAATCCAAAGAGCAAAGCTCTAAAGCCTGAAGAGAAAACATATTGCAGACGAAAAAGTGCTGGAAAAGAACAAGAATGATCTGCGAAGATTCCAACAGCAGGTCCCAGGAGCTGACCCGGTAAACGAAAAATAGCCTGTGTCCATAGACTACATTGGGTTTGGGCAACCGCAGTGGGCTAATCCAAACAAGAAATGTGGAGGAAAAAATGCAACGATAGCTCGCAAAACTCTAAATGCTAAACTACAAATGAAAAACACCCCCAGGAAAGGTCCGCAGAAGATAGTCGCAGGTTTAAATTAAGTGTACTGAGCAGGGGAGCCCAGACATCAACAGTAAAAAAAAAAGGTTACACCCGGACACGCCCCGTGCTCCCTGTGCGTCCGGCGGTCCAGGCGCATAGAACATAAACTCGCGTCCTGGGTGTGCGGTCTTTTATGGGGTGCTTGGGGACAGGGGTCCATGCCGCCCGGACGCACCAGACGCAACCAAGGACTCAGAAGGTACCGGACGCAGAAAGGTTCTCCAGACGGAGAATGGTTCTCCGGACGCAACCCGATAGGATAGTAGAATAGTGGGAGTACTCAGGTGGAACTGGCTATCAGAGGATACCACTTAGGTCAACAACTCTACCTTCGAGGACTTGAATACCTTAAGGCAAACTGTGGAGAATATCCAAATTGTCCGGAAAGATCCATCTACTCATGTTTACTTATTTGAGTCATATAGGTACTAAAACAGGAATATATTTATGAAAGCTAGTCTAGAAAACAGTAGTACTCGGTAGCTAACAATTTGAAAGTACAGGCCCGGAGAACTAAAGTACAAAAGTATAGATAACCCGGAAACCAGCTGTCGGACAGTGTCCGGACAGAGTGAGTTGAATTCCGCTCGGCACGGGGAATTGAATGGTATAGCTCTCGAAGCGTCCACATAGCTATAGAGATCAGCAGGGTGAAAAAGGCAGATACCTCAGCGGGCAGATGTCCACCAGAGTCGGGAAGGGTCTCATTGGAGTCCGCTCGCTGAGGGGAATCGAATGGTATAGGTTTTGGAGCGTCCGCATGGCTATAGCAGTCAGCAGGCAGACAAAGGCAGATACCTCACCGGGCCCTAGCAGATGTCCGCTAGAGTCAGGAAGGGCCTCCTTGGAATCCGCTCCCTTAGCGGTCATGAATAGTGTCAACCTGCATGGAAGAGCATGCCCCTCTCCCAAAGTTGATATTATTCAATAGTTCCACTGATTCGATGATGAAGCTTGATGCGAGGTGTGAAAGAACTTAAAAGCCTTTTGCGAGCCTTGTTCAAGTTAGTGGTGATTAAATAAGGAGTATGTTTTGGGCTGTTACCGGAACAATAAATGGTTAGTCATCCTATGTTAAGCTCCTTTTTCGTCTGAACAGCCTTTGTCTGGTGATGAAGTAGTTAGTTATAAGTAGAGACGGTCAGAGGCAGGGAGAGATCCCCAATGCAAACCCCCACTGGTCGCTTACCTTGGTGTTCTTGGGGAGATTAGGGTGTGAAAAGGCCCATCCGGGTGCACTGGGCGGACAGGATACGGGTTGTATTGCACCCAGCGGACTAGGATGCAACCATTCTGCTTTGGCCCTCTGAGGGTGCGCTGGGCGGACAGGATGCTCCAGGCGGATTTCCTGCATCCGGATGCAATGCCTATCCGTCTGGAGCAAACGCGTTTTTTGCTGATAATACCAGGCTAATCTAAACAGAAATAGTTAGGAAACAGCGAGAAAAACAGAAACTCTAGAAACAAAAATGAAAACACCACAAATAAAACACCAAAAAGAAAAGTCGGAGGGTCCATTGCCGCCTAGAAGCTGTAAATTGCTTGAAATGGACCTGCACACTCTGCTAGCTAGACATTAGCCATATAGGTTGAGGCAGGAGAGCTGTGTTGGCAGAGCTAGTGAGCCAGGACAGAAACTGGCTTGAACGGGCTTCCAATGCCCGTTTCTGCCAGCAGCACTACGGTAAACCTTGCCAACAGAATGGATGAAAAGCCTGCTAGTCGTAACCGGAACTTACCAGATGTAGGGGATGCACAAGGGTCAGTTAGCGAGTCAGCGGCCGGCTTAATTCTCGTTGGGCTTCTCTGCCTGAATATTCGCAGACACATCGCTTGTAGACGGATCGGATGGGGAATGGATTCTGCCAGGGGTACCAACCTGGGTCGCCACTGTGTTGACAGGCTGCTCGCCCCCTGAGGCCAGCATCAAAAGATGCTCAGCTGACCTTCTGGCCTCTGCATGCTCAGAGCAGGACGCCGCATGGCCTGGGTTGGGAGTCAACAGGGGAGGACTGTTTGGCGGACCAGGCCTGTCACCAGGTAGCAGACTCAGATTCAGCTCTCCATTGAGTGTGTCTGGTTCTTCCTCAATGCTGGCATCCATTGCCCCCACCTGGCGGGCCACCTTCCGCTGGGGTTCCAGACTTTCATCCGAACCGTTGGGCTCCTCTGCCTCTTGCATGACGGCCAGGTTGCGTTTAGGACTGTTATTTGCTGGCATCCGAGGTGCTTTCTGTAGGTCAGTCTCCTGTCCTCTTTGTCTACTAGAACTCAAAACACGATTGCCCAAGTTAGCACAACGGACAGAAGCTTGCATACCAGGAGACGATGTAGGGCCGGGATGCGGGGCCGGGATCACCCCGTGTGCCAAATCGAGGCCCCAATCAGCAGCGATATTGGACTCTGGCTCTCATTCACCAACATCCACCCAATTGATGCTATGTGTTCGCTCAGTCTTTTTTGTGGTATTACCGCTCCTGGTTGTCCTCGACGAGGTGGTTCACTTTGCGGCCGCAGCTGACGACTCTGGCAGGTGGCCGTCAGAGTTCGGCTCTTCATTGCTACTGGGCCACGCCACATCTGAAGGGGTGCTCCAGTTAGTATCGCATGGGACAAACCAGAGGTCACTAGGAGCAGGGGTACTATCTTCCGTATTGGTGCTGCGATGGGCACAGAAAAGCAGATCCATTGGTTCACTTGGTGGATTCAAGGACCACCATGGGCGGACATGCCTGCCATTTGTGATTCGGATCATTTCTGCCAGCGGCAACCGCTCCTCAGGATTGTCTTGCAGCAAACCTGTAGCGTGTCGCTTCACCCCAACGAGCATATGATATCCGAATCCACCTGACAAGATTTTATCTATGCCCGCAAGCAGGTTCACATCGGTGGGCTCAGTTAGCTCCATCCAGTAAACATGTTTGTGGGTTTGCTACTGGACTTTGTCCATCCCCGCAGGGAGTGCGCTGCTTGGGCGCACTTCGGATGGCCAATCCACCCAGAGAAGCACAGAGCGCAGACCCGCGGGACCTGCAGGAGCTGTATGAGCATAAATGGTACATTAAGTCTGACCCTTGGGGCTAACTTGCAATGATTTCTGGCGGGGGCGGGGTCCCCAATCGCAATAGCGGCAACAGGCTGTACTTTTAACATGTCGGTTAAGATACGCTGATGTTTTTTTGCTATGTCATTTAGCAAAATGTCAAGGCATTCGGGAAATGTTCACCACAGAGGTTATTAGCCTGCCATCGTCCGGACCTCCGGCTAACAGGGTACATGGTAATAGCATAGGCCTGCATGGCCACCCCTTTGGAGGCTGTACTCCGCTTCCACCCTGGGATCCTGTCTTGCTCCATCATATGTTTCATAGCATTTCACCAGGCTTTACACTCGTGATAATAGGTTCGGGGTGGGGGAAGCGACAAATGTGCTTACACCAGTTAACATCAGCAGCGTTTTTAAAGGCCCCCAATTTTTCCAAAGTGAGGCCAACCTTCAAGGCTGCCATTGTAATACTGGTCCGGGTGGGGGGTGGTTGCTGGATCGGAAAGTGGCTTTTTTTAAACAAAAAAGGTTCCTGAGCAGATGAAAGATGACCACTAGCAGATGGTAGTTCATTTGAGGATAAAGGATTGTGGAAGAGGCGAAAATGGAAATAGAGCGGGCCTAGCAGATGGTAAAGGGAGTTCTGCTGATGGTATACGGCTGCAAGAGAAGGTTATTAGCTAGGGAAACCCAGATAGGTAAATCTGAAATGAGTTGAGGATAGACTAGTGGTGCAGCGGACAAGTGAGAGGTTGTGCTGAGCTCTGTGGGTCCTGTTAGGATGGGCTGGCAGATCAAAGATGTGATTGTGATTTGGAAAAGGATTGGGGGAGAAGATGGAGGGGGGGAAAGAGAGAGCTTATATAGGCCGCACAAGGACAGTTTTAGTGGGGTTCGTAGGATTGTACCCTGTACAAACTTGAATATTGATATCTTGAAAACTCATGTGATCCAGGCATAAAGATATACTTGAGATATTCTTCGGATAAGGTTTTAGGCTGCAACAGAGCCGCCTGCGAGCCGTGACCCACGAGGCAAGACGCTTCCACACCTCTTCAGTCTGACCACAATAGGGTTAGCATGCTCTTAACAAAGAACATGTTTCACAAGTTAAACCGGGAATACCGGTTGGCAGCTTGAATGCCCGGACCCATTCGTTAACCGACTAAACAAACTTCTAGTTTCCTGATTTACGCCTTGAAAGAAACCTATTTTTCACTTTGAAAGATACTAAGTCTGCTGCACTCGATCTGCGCATCAGCTCACGCATCTGCTGGACTACTTGAACAAGAAACAAACAAACACCACACACGATAACCTCCAAGACAATAAAGTGTCCTTATTGCAGGCGACGTTATCAACAAGTAGCTGCATACACAAAACCCCTTGCGACAATGCATCTTGATATCGTTCTATCACACAATGCGATTGCGGAAGAGGTCTCCTCAACGGCACGACTGTAACGGGGGCACTCCGTAGGAAGACGGATCCTAAGATTGCGACCGCACCGAAGACTGAAAGTCCAAGTAAGGATCAAAATAAAGATAAAGATAATTCAACGTAGCATCAAGCGGTAAAACTTAATATCGTTAAGCCTGAAAGCTTCACTCCATAAGTTCTCTCGAGGATCGTTGGTTATCAGAATAGGGTGTCTCTCGCTTTCAGTTAAGTAGAATAATGTAAAGCCAGAGGACACCCGTCAACCATTCTGACCTTTCGCGAGCACCCTGCTCAGCTCAGGGCTGTCCAACTCGACTGCCTAGAGTCAGCTAACACTCGGAGGCAGTCGGAGCGCTCGGATATTAACTATCTCCACAAATAGGAAGTGCTTACGGTGATGTCTCTCCAACTACATCTGCATGAGCGAAAAGTCTTTCCTATCGGTGGCATATCAGTGGCCGACCGACATGCCCACCGTAGAGATAATATCCATTGGGACTCACTGGCCCAGTGGTGGTTTCGTCTATACAAGCTACGCAGTCCATCGGCAAATCTACTTGGCTATACTAAGCTTCTAAACCTGACTGCATG
>Ga0307509_10006594_pt1 | contig 15529 bp, 22 predicted proteins | sample 10_EM_MG_FD_202245 | JGI IMG/M metagenome (GOLD analysis project Ga0307509, IMG submission 202245) | Populus trichocarpa ectomycorrhiza microbial communities from riparian zone in the Pacific Northwest, United States - 10_EM | ecosystem: Host-associated > Plants > Roots > Unclassified | place...
TGATTTTGTACCTAAATAAATAATCACATGATTCAAAAAAAAAAAAAAAAAAAAGGTACAAAGACAGCATTCAGCTTTAGCGCTATGGCCAACAAAAACCCTATCCTCCTCACCCCGGGAAACATCCAAACCCCCAAGTCCCTCTGTTATGAGAGCAACCGCACATCTCGCCTATCGCCCAACCAAATCCTACGAACATACACGTACATACGAAGGAAGTAGAAAGGAAAGAAGCAAGCAGGAAGGAGAGGAGAACCCTTAGCGACATCTACAAAAAAAAAGCCAAAAGGGCAAACAAAAGGAATGTATGAACCCCTGACAAAGGAAAGTTACATCTAAAAATTGACGCATATCAGCCTGAGCTAGAAAGTGAGAGTGTGGACCTGCACGCCGGAGCGGTGCCGGGGAACGAAGCGGTGCCCGATGGCAGGATAGGATAAGAATGGCGGAGACTCTGACGAGGGGTCCCCGGTGGGTGTGCCAAAACGGCATTAGCGACGGGCAGAAGGACGGGCGTAACCGAGGCGGGTTTTTCTATAGCGACCGAAAGATCGACCGCGGGTGGGAAGCAGTAAGGTGCCAGCTTAGGAGGTGGGAGGAGGTGGGTGGATGTAGCTGTAACCGAGCAACGGGACGAGGACCAAGAGGGTAGAGAGAGGAGGTTGTGTGGGCGAAGGTAGTCCAAACACTTGAGACGACCGACTAGAGTAACCGCGGCCGATGCTTTTCCGAATGCGAAACGGGGATGAGGTGCTGAAGTTACTAACCGAAGTGTTCCCCGACAGAACCACATAACCGAGACGGAAAGGTACTTCGCAAAAGGCTTGGAAAGCTCAGCGCCGACCGTGAGCGAACGGGATGAAATGCCGACCGTGCAAAACCCAAGCGAGGTGCAAAGGAAGTGCGGGGTAAGGGGGAGAACTGAACTTCATGAGCGGGAGTTAGTGATGAACAAGAACAAGAACCCCGTAGAGGAGGGGGTAAACCCCTAAGGGAGAGGAGGGGAGATAGCATCACTCCCCTAGGCAGAAGCCATCAAGGGGGAGGAGAGGGGGTGGTGGTGGAATCCCATGATGATTTCCCTGGTGTTGAGATTTCAATCGCCGGAGGTATAGTGGAGATGGTTCGTGCTAACTACTGTGACCGAGTCTCCTCCTTATATAGACTCTTCATGCCAACAACCCTAACCCTGGTGACACACAACTCGAGTCACGCTGTCCTATGACCCATAATAAGTCATGCCCGAAATCCATCAGATGACTCCTACAAGGCACTGCGCATCATTCCCTAAACCAATCATAAAACATAAAACATGTCAGGTGCACAAAGCGGGTCACGTGCGTGGAACTCGTGACTCATAATGTGAGTCACACACGAAAGTCATTACATCATTATGACTCACAAACGTGAGTCATAGAAACATCAACCAATCATAACATAACGATGACATGCAAGTGCCAGTCATGTGAGAGCTATGAGTCAACCGACTGAATAGCGCAAAACATAAACATACCTTCTGACTAATAACTATTAGTCATGTGAAATCTGCCTTGCTTAGTCATGATTTGTGACACCAAACCATACACCCCGTCTTCTGCTTGGTCCCCATTTTTTGATGCACTGACTAAGAAGCTCAATCAGAGTTACCTTGTTTGAGATAATCCATTTCAGGTTATTAGGGAGGCACCTACAAGTGTCGAGCTCCTCATTCACAATCTCCCTCTCACTCTTCTTGCCGACAAGCCTACTGACCTCTTCTCTTCCCTTCTTGAATCAATCCGCAATGCTATTGACTTCACCATATTGGGGGCTAGATTCCTGCAGTCAGATCAGGCGAAAAGGGCTGCGAAGCGCACAACCTCGGTGGTTGTGGCGGTCGACCGAGTCCATCTTTCCCGTTTTGGCAAATCGATCCGACCTTTCTCCCGTGCCCGCACAGTCACTCCCGCCTACTCTGCCTCCAAGTCTAAGCACTGCTGAAAGTGCTGGTGTTTTGGTCACTCTGCTCCACTCTGCAAAGAAGAGGCACAAACTTGCCTGATCTGCACTCTCCTCCATCACCATTCTGCCCACAGATGTGCTAACCCAAGCTGTCCGAAAGGAGGCTTTGAGAAGTTTATAGTGGGATCCTGCAATGCCTCCCCTCCTCGCTGTATCAACCGTGGTGGTCAGCACCCCTCCTTCAATGGCCCCTGTCCTGTCCGCCCCGAAATCCTCTCCGCTCTCTGTCCTCCTAGGGACCAAGACATTCCCGAAGCCCCCGATGCAGGCCTCCCTCAAATCACCCCTCAGGGTCCAAAAGCTCCCCCATCTGTAACAGCTACTCCAGCCAAGCACTGCCCTCTTTTCCTTCCCTGTAGCGAATCTACCCAACCTGAGAGCGTTAAACTCATTCATAGTGCGTCCGCCCAGCCTAACATCGCCGCTCCCCTCCCCTGCCGTAACCATTTTTGTTTTGGCAGCACCGTCTTCAGAGCTAGCACCAGTGCCGACTGGAGCGAGCCCACGCAGAACGATGTCCACATGGAGCTTTAGATGTTGTCAAACCCAGATCCAACATAGAGTCCTCCACTATCCCACTCTTTTTTTTACCCCGGTTGTTTAAATCTTGCCATTGTTGAGCATAATTGTCTCCGTATCAGTAATGTTTTTCAAACTCTTTTTAGTTGATTTACTTCGGTAGAAAGTTCTCCTGAGATTGTGGCTCTTCATGATATTCCTCTCTCGAGGAATTGTACTCCTGTTTTTCGCAACTATAAATGTTTCTTTCCCCCTGCAACTGACAGTTATAAGCCTCAAGTTGCAACTTATGTTCACGAAAGGCTCTTAAGTATTGTTTCTATTCTTCCATTGTTTTTTGAAAATTGCAACCTCATAGCAGTGAACTTTCACTCCCCCAAGGGACTTTTTGATACTTCTCATAATTTATTTCATTTGTATAATGCCTACTCTATCCCTTGTGGCCACCATAGGTCAGTTTCTCCTCTTGATTTATTTTCCTAACAAGACTTTCCAACATTAGTCCTTGGGGACCTCAACATTCATCACCCTACCTGAGACCCAATTCACTTTCTGTCAGACTACAATCAGTTTATATGTTCTCCGTATTTTGACATGGCCTTTTCTCCGTTGATTTCTCTCCTCAACACACCCAGGGTCTACACTAGCTTCCCCTTCTCCTCCAACTACCGGCCTGCAGTTCTTGACTTGTCCATTGCCAACTCTGCCTGACTCCCTTATTGTTCCTCCTGGAACACCTCCCTCTCACCAACAGTTTCAGACTATATCGCTCTCTCAATTGTACTCTTGACCCAACTCCTAAGGCCTCCGCCGAGGCGCCTTAACTGAAGGTATACGGGTTGTGATCGCATCTCTTCTCTTCTAGCCGAAATTACTCTCACCGCCCCCCCGGCTCTCCCCACTCCACACACCCTGGTCCTCTGGTTTGACAACAGCCTTGCTAATATCACACACCTTATCATGGCCAACACCCCTTCCAGACGCCCATCCTCCTATTCTAAACTGTGGTGGACTCCAGAACTCAGAGAGGTACGCCGTATCAATCACCATTTCACAGGCCTGATGAGAAAGGATCAGGCCTCCCCCGCCAGGCCTGCGTGGCTCAGAACACTTATTTCAAGGCTGTCCAATCCGCCAAGCGAGTCCACTGGTGGCAATTTCTCGCAGAGGTTGACTCACGATCGGTATGGGATGGAAGAAAGATTCCATCAGGTAGAGCCCCGGATCATTTCCCCACACTTGGGAACGCCTCCTCCCCTTCCGAAATTAACAGCACACTCCTACCACATTTCTTCCCCCCCCAGGCCCTCACCTCCCCCACCACTCATCCTTCCTGCATTTAGGGAAGTCCCTCCTATTTTACCTTCAGAAGTCTCCTCTGCACTTTGAAAATCCTCTAATACGTCAGCCCCTGGCCCAAGTGGCATTCCATACTCTATCTGGAATCAAGTCCTTAAGGCCAATGAGCATCTCCTTCCATCTCTTTTCACCCCCCTCCTCGCCCACGGATATCATCCCCAAGCTATGTTGAAGGCCAATGGCATTGTCCAGGATAAAGCAGGCAAACCTGACTAACGCACAACTTGTTCTTATCGTATCATACTCCTACTCGAAACCATCTCCAAAATCCTCGAAACACTTTCTGCCCTTCGTCTCACATCAGCTGCCTGCTCCCTTGGCCTCTTACACGCCAATCAGTGTCGGTCCCTGGCTGGTCGGGGCTGTTTCGATGCTGTTGCTACCCTCACCCATGAAGTACGCCTACTTCAAGCTGCTTCATTCAAAGTTTCAACTCTCTTTCTGGATGTCACGGGTGGCTTTGACAATGTCAGCGTGAACAAGCTGGGTAAGATCCTCGCCAAAGGGGGGGGGTCTCCCCCTATCTGGTTGCCCAGATTAAGTCTTCCCTCTCAAAACGCCAGTGCTGGCTCATTTTCAAAGGCGCACCAAAGGTCTTCTGTCCGGTCGCCATCGGCACCCCTCAGGGCTCTCCGATCTCTCCTCTTGTCTTGGTGCTTTATATAGCTACCCTCCACACGACTATCCCTCAAGGTCTTGTGATTTCATGTATCGACGATCTCACCATCACGGTCAGCACGGACTCTGAATGTTCGAATAGCTGGACTCTTCAACACCATTTCGGCATCATCCAAAGGCAGGGTGCTGACCTGCGGGTGGCCTGTTCTGTCCCTAAAACTGAACTCATGCACTGGAGCACTCCAAAGCACCGCTCAGATGTTTCCTTTGCCCCCATAGTCATCAAGGACATGCTCTTCCCACCGGGCACAAGCTTTAAGGTGGCTTGGCTACTTGCTCACCCCAACGAGCCAATCTTCTATCCACTTCCGAAGACGGCTGGCGCACGCCCAGGCCTCCTTCTCTACAATCCGACAGCTTAGGGCAGCTGGCAAAGGCCTCTCCTCCTGGTACAATAGAAAAGTAGTATTCAGCGCCATCCTTCCTATCCTTACATATGGCTGCGACCTTTTTATCCCCGACACAACAACACTTAAGAAACTCAGCTCCTTGTGGCATGGAGTCCTCTGGTGGACAACTAATTGTTTTTACACCACCCCCCGTGGTGCACTGTACCGGGAAGCCTCACTACCACCCATTTCCTCCATTTGCAAACACCGCCGCTGGTCAGCTACCCTCCGTTTGGTCTGGGCTCCTTTGAAACTCAATCCTGCCACTACCGGGATACGCGAGTTTGTGCCCACCTGGAACCAGGGACGTCCTGCCGACAATCATCGCTTTCTTCTCCAAGGCTCTTCCAAAGCCATCCATGTTACCTCATGGCTTCGCTCGGCGGTGATTTCCGCCAAGCACCTGCCTGTAGACTCCTTGTGTCATGAAGTTTCGGACCTTATTGCGGAAGTCCCTATCCTCATGCTCGCCTCGACCGACCTGGTATCTCTGCCACTGTTGAGGGAACCCTCCATCACCTACCAAGCTCTCAGAACTCCTCTGATACAGTCACTCCTCACCCACTGGCTGGACATTGGTCCGCCAGTACCCGGTTCTTATCCTTACAGTGCCTGCCTCACTCCTCATGCCTTTACTGGCCTTCTCCGGTTTATATGTGGCCGTATTAACCAGATGCGCACAGGTGCCAGCCCCCTTGCTGCAAATATCTCCTGGAGGAACAGAGATTCTAGCACCCTCTGCCCATTCTGTGAGGAAGACGATGAGTCCTCCTAACACACGATTCCCCCCTGCCCCGCTAAGGTGCACCCTCGCCTCGCTCATCTCTCATGTGTGGATGACATTGGAGCTGCCGCTCCCCTCTGGCTCTTGGTTCCCCTCCATTGCGGTTTGGCTGAGTATCTCTATGGTCCTTGCACCAGCTTCCCTCAAGCCATGTTGCGTATTTGTGCCAGTACTACTACTCCTGAGACAGGATCAGACACAGATAGCGCTTAACATCTTAAAACTCCCTAGCTCGGCCCCGGCCTTCTACCTATAGCTACTTTAAAACTTCCCTGCTCGAGTCTCTCTTCAGGCTATTTCTTATATGGTTTATGAGTTTCCTTCATTCCTAGTTGTTTGCGGCGGTGGGCAAGTAGGGGGGGGAAGGTTTTCTTACTTTTGATTGTTCTTCTTATAAGTTACATGAAGGATTTTACTTTACTTTCCTTTGCTAGTCATCAATGACGATGCAACAGGGTTCTGATGATCCCGCTTGGAGAGTTTTTGCACGCTTTGTGTGAGTTTTGTTATTGCCTTTATTACTTATTGGAATTAAGGTTTTTTATATGCCATAGCGCGAGCTGCATGCAGGATTTTGTACCTAAATCAATAATCACATGATTCAAAAAAAAAAAAGGAAAAAGAGAAAACAAAAAGGAACAAGTACTCCATCCTCCGTCTCCTTAACACACCCGGCGATTGAAGTCTCAACACCACGACATTATCACCACTTTTCCCAACTGCACCCCCTGCCATGGATTCTTCCTAGAGGGTGGAGTGCATCTCCCCTTTACTTTTCCTGCACTTAGGTTGATCCCTTTGGGTCCTCTTCTCCCTGGCTTGATGGATTTTGTCTTCTTTTGATGATCTTTCCTCTTCCCATGCAGCTCTTGCTATCAGCCTCGCTTAGAGCATTTGCACGGTTGGCAACACTCACCTCAACGCCCATGCTAATGACCGCCAGGAACTGGCTTTGCAGTAAGAGAAAACACTTCAACATGCCACGGTCAATTTCCCTGTTCTCTCTTTTCTTTGAGAGTCTGCCTAGTCCAGACACGAATGCAGTTACCGATAGTTTCCACGGCATAGAGTTGGGTCTACCCAATCTTCCCCTCTCCTCCTCACAGTCGGATCAGCTGGCCGCCTATAGCTTCGCTTTTGGCTGGCACCCTACTGCTTCTACACCCGGGGCCTGTGTTCCCTTTGGATCTCTGGGCTTGGGTGATTGTCATGGCTGCTTGCGTGCCTTTTGCCTGTATTTGATGTAGGGGTTGTATGCCTGCCGGCTCTGTTGCCTCCAGGGGACATGCACTCCCTCCCAGTCTCGTTTCCGGTGGGCCTACAGTCGCTACTTCGCTCTGCCACACACTTCTGTTCTGTTGGTTTCCGTTACCGATCTTCCAGTTGTTAGTCTTGTCTGCCAATCACCCGGGGACATAAGAACCACCAGCTAAATTTACCCCTTTGTGCCAGGTGTTTGGCCTACGGCTTTGTCCTGCTGGCTCCTTGGTCCCTCACCTGCTGCGGCAGAATGGGTTCAGTCGTTGGGCTGTAGGTAAGTTGCTTAAGGGTTCGGCTGGGATTTTGCTTCCTTGAGTTTGCTGAGGTTTATGTACTTTTCTCGGTTGTTCACTGTTGGCGTGGGGGGTTTTCATATGGGCTCCATGTCTGTGGAGGGTTTTTGGTTCGTTCCATTAAGGCCTGTACGCTCTTCTGTAATTTCTACCCATAGTACCGGGTGCTTGAGTGCCGGGAAGGGTCAGAGTGTTTAAGCACGAGGGATGCGGGAGGGACTGTAGGTGGAGGTTTTTCCTGTCTTAGAGCAATATTCATACTGGAGTTTCTACCATACACAATACATAAACAATACTAAGAAAAAGAAAAAAAGAGAAAAAAAGGTAGAAGAACTCCAGGTTCCGTGCCCTTAATTTTACTCTCGCTTAAAATACATTGCCCATTCGGCCAAGGTAAACCTCAGGGTTTGGTCTTTATTTCGTCATTATACACTTATTTTGGCCTTTCACTAGGGCTTCATTTTCAAGTGAAATATATATTTCACCTTTGCTGAGAGGATTTTTATTCATGGGAAGTCAAACTGGTAGTTTGACTTTACATTCTCTCTCCCTCTCCTCCCTGTCCCCTGGCGTGGCCCGCTGGCCTTGCTCCGATGTCGTCTACCCCTCGTGCTTCCACTGGTACTGGCCCAGCCTCGGCGGTATGCCCTGCTCGCTCTACCTCCTGCCGCCAGGACCGTAGGGCTAATCTAATCTCTCACTTGTCCTCATCCCAGTCCAGTCATGCCTTCCTTTCTGGGGAGGCTGACAATGTCGCTAATATTCTTGGGCATGCTGCAAGGCTAGCTCCCCGGGACCCAGCTTTGTTCCCCACAGGCTATAATGCCTCCGCCTCTACCTTCCCCGATAGTCAACTTGCAATGGCCCCTCTTCTTGCTGAACTTAACGCCATGGTTAATGACCTAGGTGCCTCTGTTACGTTCCTGACTTCACAGGTTGAGACCCTCACCTCCGCCCAGGCAGGTGGCTCAGCCACCCCGTCACCACCAGCCACATCCAACCTGGAGGTGTCCCTCAAGCATTTGTTCTCTCGTGTTGCCTCTCTATCCTCCCACCGCGCCACACAAGTGGCTCGCCCACCACCTCAAGCCCCACCTCCTCCCGCCCCTGCTCTCCAAACTTAACACGCCCAGAAGAAAAAGAAACTCTCTACCCGCCTCTCATCTGACACTGTCACAGCCCCGGATTTGCCCTTCCTTTTCGAAGGGAAATGATATTGCAACCCGGACACGTACGCCAAACGCCACCCACACTCACCTCAAGCTGCTATCCTTTTTGCTTCTCACCACCCTGAGTCTGTATAAGCCAAACTATACTCCAAGCGATACCCAGCCATCTCACTGTTCCATACTGGTCCCCTACCCGGCTTCACACTCTCTGATCCCCCGCAGCCCAAGAACACACCTGGGCACTGGTTACCAGGAAGGGTGCTAAGGGCAAGGAAAACGCCACTGCAGCGCCACTTGCTGCGTCAAACAAGAGTAGTGTCCCCAAATGACCCCCACCGCACCCAGCAGCACAATGTCGTTTCTTCACCCCGTGCACCTCCCCTACCCTCCCTCCGTATTGATTCGTTTATCATGACTGCCACCCTCCCAGACATCATGGGTGCTGTGCTCAAAGAGGTCAACTGCTCCCTAGCCCTGTCCCTTACTGCCCCCGTTAATCGTGATGGGGCTGTTACTCACCCAGCCAACCCATACACCCCACCCCGTCTTCTACTTACTCCCCGCTTTTTGATGCAATGACCAAGAAGCTGAATCAGAGTTTCCCAGTTGGAGATACTCCGTTTCTGGCTTTTAGGGAGGCACCTACCAGTGTTGAACTTCTCATTCACAATCTTCCCCTTTCTATTGTTCCAGATGAACCTACTGACCTCTTCCAATCTCTTCTTGGGTCAAACAGCAACGCTATTGACATCGCCATTTTCGGGGCCAGATTTACTGTTAGATCCAGGGAAAAGGTCCCTGAAGGGCACTACCTCGGTGGTTGTAGCAGTTGACCCACTTCATGTTTCCTGGTTCGGCGAATTCATCCAACCTTTCTCCCGCACCCATACAGTCGCCCCTGCCTACTCTGCCTCCAAGTCCACCCAATTCTGAAAGTGCTGGCGTTTTGGTTATTCTGCTCCACTATGCAAACAAGACGCACAAGCTTGCCCGATCTGCAGTCTCCTCCACCACCTTTCTGCTCAAAGATGTGCTAACCAAAGCGGTCCCAAAGGAGGTTTTGAGAAGTCTGTAGTAGGATGATGCAATGCCTCCCCTCCTCCCTGCATTAACTGTAGAGGTCAGCATGCCTCCTTTGATGGCACCTGCCCTGTCTACCATGATATCCTCTCCTCCCTCCGGCCACCTAGGGACCAGGACATACCCGTTGCCCCTGATGCAGGCCTTCCTCAAACTACCCCTCAGGGTCTGACTACCGCCCTAACTGTTCCAGTTACTCCAGCCAGGCATGGCCCTTGTGTGCCCTTCCCTCCCTCTGGCAAATCTACAAACCTGAGACCATCAAACTCATTCACAGTGCATCTACCCAGCCAAACCTTGCCGCCCCCATCCCCTATAGGAACCTCTTTGGTGCTGGTAGTACCCTCTTCCGGGCTGGCACTCATGCCAACTGGAGTGAGCCTGTACTGACCGACGTCAATATGGAACCTTACATGTCAGCAAGCCCAGCCCCAACACAGAGTCCTTGACCATCCCAATCCTTCCATTACCCTGGTTGTTTAAATCTTTCCATTGTTCAGCATAATTGTCTCAGTAGCAGTAATCTTTTTCAAACTCTTTTTAGTTTTTTTACTTCGGTAGAAAGTTCTCCTGATATTGTGGCTCTTCAGGATATTCCTTTTTGGAAGAATTGTCCTCCTGTTTTTCACATCTATAAAGGTGTCTTTCCCCATGCACCTGATAGTTATACGCCTTGGGTCGCAACCAATATCCACAAATGGTTATTAGGTGTTATTTCTATTCTTCCATTGTTTTTTGAAAAGGGTGACCTCATGGCAGAGAATTTTCACTCCCCCGATGGTCTCTTTGATACTTCTCATAATTTGTTTCATTTGTACAATGCGTACTCTATTCCTAGTGGCCACCATAAATGAGTTTCTCCTTTTGATTTATTTCCACAACATGACTTTCGGACACTCGACCTTGGGGATTTGAACATTCATCACCCCACCTCAGACCCGACTCGTTTTCTCTGCAACTACGATCATTTCATAAGCTCTCCTGATTTTGACAGGGCCTTAGCTCTGTTGTTTTCTCTGCTCAACACACCAGAGGTGGGCACTAGGTTCCCCTTGACCACCAATGACCGTCCTGCAGTCCTTGACTTGTTCTTTGCCAACTCTGCTTTGCTCCCGTATATTTCCTCCTGGAACCCCTCGCGCCCGCCAACCGGTTCAGCCCACATCGCCCTCGCCATCATGCTTTCCACTCCGCTCCCAAAGCCCCCGCTATGGGCCTAAACTGGAAGTACACGCATTGGGACCACTTCTCTCCTCTGCTCACCAAAATAACACTTGCCCCCACCCTGCTCTCCCCACTCCACACACCCTTGACATCTGGTTCGACAACAGCCTTGCTAAGATCTCACACCTCATCACCTCCAATACCCCATACAGACATCTGTCCTCCTACTCTGAACTGTGGTGGACTCCAGAACTCACACAGCTACGCCACATCTATCACCACTTCACCCGCCTCATGAGAAAGAACCTGGCCTCTCCTGCCCAGGCCCGTGTGTCCCGGAACACCTATTTCAAGGGTATCCAAACCGCCGAGAGTGTCTACTGGTCCCAGTTCCTCACAGATCTGGACTTACAATTTGTTGGGGATGCTAGAAAGATTGCAGCCGGCAGAGCTCCAAACCGTTTCCCCACACTCGAGAACACCTCCTCCCCCACCAAAATTAACAAAACACTCCCACAACATTTTTTTCCTCCCAGACCCTCACCTCCCCCACCCCTTGTCCTTCCTGCATTTAAGGACGTCCCTCCTCTCCAACGATCAGAAGGGTCCTCTGAACTTCGAAAATCCTGTAATACGTCAGCCCCCCGCCTGAGTGGCATCCTCTACTCAATCTGGAAGCCAGTCCAGAAGGCCACCGAATGGCTCCTTCGATCTCTGTTCACTCCTCTCCTCACCCACGGATATCACCCCAAAGCCATGATGAAGGCAAGCAGCATCGTCCTGGGTAAGCCAGGCAAACCAGACTACTGCACACCTGCTTCGTTTCGCATCATTGTTCTACTTGAAACTGTCTCCAAAGTCCATGAAAGACTTTCTACGCTATGTCTCATCTCAACCGCCGGCTCCCTTGGCCTATTACACCCTAATCAGTTTGGGTCCCTGGGAGGCCTCGGCTGTTTCGACGCTGTTGCTACACTCACCCACGAGGTCCGCCTGCTTCCTGCTGCTTCTTTCAAAGTAACAACTCTCTTCATGGATGTCAAAGGTGGTTTTGACAATCTCTGCGCCAACAAGCCTGCTAATATCCTCTCCAAAGGGGGGTCTACACCTATCTGGTTGGATTAAGTCTTTCCTCTCCAAACGCTAGTGCTGGCTCATCTTCCAAGGCGCACCTAAGCTCTTCTGCCCGGTCGCCATTGGTACCCCTCAGGGCTCTCCAATTTCTCCTCTTCTGTTTGTGCTTTATTGTGCCAGCCTCCACCCGACAATCCCCCAAGGTCTTGCGATTTCATATGTTGATAACCTCATCATTACGCTCAGCTCGGACTCCATAAGTTCGAACATCCGCGCTCTTCAACACCATTTCAGCGTCATCCAAAGGCAGGTGGCCGACCTGGGGGTCACTTTTTCCGTCCCCAAGACTGAACTCATTCACTGGAGAACTCCAAATGACAGCTCAGATGTATCCTTTACCCCCATAGTGATCAACGACATGGTCTTCGCAGCATCTCAAGCTGTAAGGTGGCTTGGCTACTGGCTCACCCCTACAATCTAATCCTCCATCGACTTTGGAAGACGGCTGGAGCTTGCCCAGGCCTCTTTCACTACAATCCGACAGCTCAGTACAACTGGCAGGGGCCTCTCCTGCTGGTGCAATAGGAAACTATTTTTCGGCGCCATCCTTCCTATCCTTCCCTATGGATTTGATCTTTTCATCCCGGACACATTCACAGTTAACAAACTCGACACCTTCTGGTATGCAGTGCGCTGGTGGACAACTAATTGTTTTCATACCACTGCTCACGGCGCTCTATACTGGGAAGCCTCACCACCACCCATTTCCAAAATCTGTAAACAACGCCACAGGTCAACCACCCTCCACTTGGGCTGCGCTCCTTCCTAGTTTAATCCTCCTACTGCCCGGATACCTGAGTCTCTGCCAACATGGGACCAAGGGCCTTCTGCGGATGATCACCTTTTTCTCCTTCGAGGATCCTCGAAAGCTATTCACCTCACCTCATGGAACTCCCCAGGAGTTAACTCCCCCAAGCCCCTCCCCCTACACTCATTGTGTCACCATATCTCCGACCTCATCGCAGAAGTCCCGACCCTCCCACCTGCATTGACCAACCTCATGTCTCTGCTATTGGGGTGGGAACCATCTGTCATCTACCAAGCCCTCAGAACACCTCTGGAGTGATTACTCCTCACTGACTGGCGTGATATGACCCCTCCAGTCCCCCTGTCATACTTATAGAGTGCCTCTGTCCCTCCGCACCCCTTTACAGGGCTTCCTTGTTTCATATGTTGTCGAATCCACCAGATGCCCACAGGTACTAGTCACATGGCTGCCCACACCTGCTGGAAGAGTAGAGACTCCAGCCCCCTTTGTCCTTTCTGCGAGGAAGACAATGTGTAATGACCCTACAATAGGTAGCTACAATAACTACCACCTTAGCCCAAATGGTTTACCGAGTGGTAACCAGAGGTGGTATGGTCTCGTATACAAATAGCTGGTTAACCTAGGACAAAGTCAAGGGAATGATTGAGTAGCCTTGGGTACTCTATTAGGCAGGATAACCTTTCGGAAGAACATTCACATAAGGTCAAGAGAAGTATTGGAATGTTACACGGACCTCCAAGACGACTTTTGTGGTCAACTGGAGGACTTCCGGAGTGGTTAATGGCATAAGATGGCAAAGTTATCCTACCTTGGGAATTTGGTCATAATGCCCATGGACCCCAGTTACCATACTGAGGAGTCCAAGTAACCCTACATTATCCGGCAAAGTCATCCTAGAACCTAGAGGTTGATTGCCTCACATTCTATGGGCTCTTAGATGTTCTTGGACATACACGCATCTGCGCGGGAGGCCCTACGCCTGTGTAAGGGTGACCTAAACATACTATTGAACTTGGGCAGGGCTTTGCGAACACCCCCCTCTGGCCCCAGGGTTGTGACGGCATGTCCTAGGCAGACGGCTGCATAGTTGCTCGTTTGCTAGTAAAATGAGGTCATTGGAGCGGCTGCCCTAACACCATATATGTTGTCGCCCTCCGTCTGCCTGAATGTCGTTCGTATGATATATAAGGGGAGTATGGGTAAACGCCAAAATGGGGGTCGCCCATAAATGCTCTCTCGAGCACCTAGGGGTCTATCTTAGCCTACGGGTAGTAGGCTAGTCTTCCTAGTGGTACTTAGGTGGTACAAGGAGGCCAGGGAACCTTCGGGACAAATACCTCAGTAACCAGCCGGGACCTTCTTCCCTTGATTTGTATCATCACTATGGGTTGTCAATGGACTCTAGAGGTATGAGTCTTATCATGGTAGAGTATGTCCTGAGAGGCTGGCTATGTGTAGTGCCCATTTAGCCAACCATCAGCTACATCTCACCGGGGGAGCTTGCATGTCAATTTATCATATTAGATAGTCACGTAGATTAAAGGCTGGACTGCATAGCTTGTATAGACGAAACTACCACTGGGCTAGTGACTCTACCACGTAGGTATTGACTCCGGTTGTTGTCATAACACTTAGCCACTAGCATGACTTTGATAGGAAGAGTTTTTCCACCTGCGGTTGTAATGGCGATGCATTGCAGAAACTTATATCGGATTGACGGAGTTAAGTGTACCCGACTTGGTCCGATACGTCCGATAGGATCATTCCTGGTGGAGGGTAGAACTCGGACAAGCCCTGAGCAGGACAGGGTACTCGCACAAGGTCGGAGTAGTTGTGAATGTCAAAGGCTATAATCTGATATCTACTTAAGTTTAAGTGTTTGGCATTCTACCTCGACAACCAACTTTTCCTTGAGAGAACTAAATTGAGTAAAGCTTCGAGCTTAACTATATTAAGTTTTACCGTTTGATTCTTTTGAATTATTTACCTCTTCTTTATCTTGTACTTTCAGTGTTTGGTGCGGTCACAACCGTAGAGTTCACCTCTCTATAGAGTCACCATGTTAGACGATGAGTCTTTCCATTACACGATCCTCCACTGCTCCACTAAGGTCCAGCCTCACCCTACCCATCTCTCAGGTGTAGATGACATTGGCCCCGATGCTCTTCTCTGGCCCTCAGTTCCTCTCCTTAAGTTGTTTGTTGAGTACATCTATGCGACTGGCACGGGCTTCCCTCCCCCCATGTTCCGTATTCATCCCAGTACCGGTACCCTATCAGCAAAAGATTACCCTGAGTCAGATACGGCGCCGTTGCGTCCTGACGCACACGATGTTGAATCTGCATCCCCTGCACCCTGTGCGTCCTGAGTTGTGTCCCCTGCGTCCTCTGCGTCCTGAGCTGCGTCCTATGTGTCCTGAGCTGAGTCCTCTGCGTCCCATGTGTCCTGTGCGTCCTGAGTTGCATGGCAACGCCCCCTCAAATTCCATGCGTCCTGAGTTTCCTCGCAACGCCTGTTCACATCCCATGCCACCCAGGTCGTGCTGCGAGCTTCTTTGTGTCAGGATGGGAGGTTTCTTCATAGCAGGGTCCTGAAAACCTCCAGGTGCCCGCCGGTTCAAGTTACTTCGATCTGCTAATGGATGCAGCCTATTATCGCGTCTTCATTACTTGGCTGGCATCCTGTAACAATCCTACTCGGGTGGAGATTAGTGATGCAACAGGTAACGAATTAATTACTCTAATATCCCGAACTATCTTTATAGTTTAAGTATATTAGGATATCCGAGAGTGTTCTTCTTTCCGAGATTAACTTATAATCTCTTCTGCAATATTAGACTATCTTATAGTCTTCGTATCTCACACCAATATCTTATTGGGGAGAGATGGCAAGGGAACTTCTTCGTAACTCAATATCTTCTCACGTGCGAG